>Ga0115002_10009830_pt1 | contig 10368 bp, 7 predicted proteins | sample ArcticOcean_MG_C_8_FD_89576 | JGI IMG/M metagenome (GOLD analysis project Ga0115002, IMG submission 89576) | Marine microbial communities from western Arctic Ocean - ArcticOcean_MG_CB11_86 | ecosystem: Environmental > Aquatic > Marine > Oceanic | place: Arctic Ocean: Canada Basin | collected... | reverse complement strand
TTCCATCAGATAAAAAACCCGTCGTTCGGAAGAAAGCACTCAGTAAGCCACAAGCGGGCAAGAGGTCTCATGCAGATTCAGTCGCGGAATTAATCAAGCAGTTCGGCGTATCCGACGGATACTGCTTGGCATTCGGTTTGAAAGATGGCCTTTGGCTGGCTGAACTCGCTCAGCAAACGAAATTACAAATCATCGGCGTTGAATCCAATCCAAATACCGTTACTGCGATTCGAAATCGGTTGGACAACATTGGGTTATACGGTCATCAAATCTCAGTAAATCAGAATCATCCCAGCAAGTTTGAAGTTTCGCCCTATTTGGCCAACCTGATCGTCTCCGAAAATGTATCGACATCGGGAATTGATGAAGGTACGAATTTCGCTCGCAAAGTCTTTAATGCCTTGCGACCTTACGGCGGGGTTGCCGTGTTTGAACTCACCGATCAGCAACACGCATCATTCCAGAGGGCAGTGAATGATGCAAACTTACAAAGGGCTGAAGTTTCTCGGCTGGGGAACACAACGGTTCTCAAACGCGTTGGTGCCCTGCCCGGTTCAGGAGACTGGACACACCAAAACGCCGACGTCTCAAACACAACCGTTTCAAAAGATCGATTGGTCAAGGCCCCGTTTGGGGTTTTATGGTTCGGCGGATCGACGAACGAAAACATTCTCCCCAGGCACGGACACGGGCCAACCGAGCAGGTTGTCGGAGGACGGTTGTTTATTGAAGGCCCCGATTCGATGCGGGCTATGGACGTCTACACCGGGCGCGTGTTGTGGGAGACTTCGCTGCCCGATGTCGGAAAGTATTACAACAACACCAGTCATCAACCGGGTGCCAACTCTGTCGGCAGCAATTACGTTTCGGTAGAAGACGGCGTTTACATCGCCTACGGAAATAAAGGCTTGTGGCTCGATCCGAAAACAGGAAAAGTTCTCGCGGAGTTCAAACTGCCCGCCGATGAAAATTCAGCAGCTCCCGAATGGGGCTACATTGGTGTTTGGGAAAACTTGCTGATTGTCGGTTCAAGCCCGATCAAAGAAGAAGGCAAGAAGCCGGGCACCTTCACTCAAGACGGCACGACTAGCAAACGGTTAGTTGTTCTCGACCGTCACTCAGGAAAAGTGCTTTGGCAGCAAGAAGCCATATTCGGGTTTCGTCACAATGCCATTGTGCTCGGTGATGGCAAACTGTTTTGTATCGATCGATTACCCGATTCAGTCGTTGAGAAAATCAAACGGCGTGGACTCGTCTTGAAAGGCATCGACCGTTTGATTGCCTTCGATGCACTCTCGGGTAATGAACTTTGGGCCCGCGACGAAAATATTTTTGGAACCTGGCTTGGTTATTCCGAAGAACATGGCGTCCTGCTTCAATCGGGGCGTGCAGCCCGCGACATGCTGAAGGACGAACCTGCCAACCGCATGATTACCTACCGAGGCGACAGCGGTAAAATTGTTTGGGACAAAAAAATAACCTACGGCGGCCCCTGCCTGCTTCATCACCGGACCATCATTACTCAAAACGGAGCCGTCGATTTACTTAACGGAAATGTGCAGCTTCGGACGAACCCGCTAACCGGAACGAAAGCCCCCTGGAGTTATTCCCGGAATTACGGGTGCAACTCGGTTGTCGGTAGCGAATGCCTGCTAACATTTCGTTCGGCTGCAGCTGGATTTTTTGATCTGCTCAATGATGGCGGCACTGGCAATATGGGAGGGTTTAAATCGGGTTGCACTTCAAACCTGATCGCAGCCAACGGCGTGCTCAACGCTCCCGATTACACCCGCACATGTAGTTGTGCCTATCAAAACCAAACTTCGCTGGCTCTCATCCACATGCCCGATATGGAAATGTGGACGTTCAATAATTTAAGTGTGGGCAAAGATGACATTCGTCAGGTTGGCATTAATTTGGGTGCACCTGGAGACAGAAAGTCTGAAGACGGAACACTGTGGCTTGAGTACCCGTATGTCGGTGGCCCATCTCCTAAAGTGTCCGTAGAAATTGTCCCGAAAGACGTCGATTGGTTCACACACCATTCCACAACCATCAATCAAGGCGATCTAGCTTGGGTGACCGCCTCGGGTGTGGAAGGCGTGGAATCAGTCAAACTCACCTTGAATCCCAATGGAAAAGTTAAGAAAACATATACAGTTCGATTATTTTTTTCCGAGCCACGGAACCTCAGTCCGGGAGAACGCGTATTTTCGATTTCGATCCAAAATGAATTGAAACTAGCAGAGTTCGACCCTGTCGCCTCAGCTGGTGGCCCGCAGCGAACCATCGTTAAGAAATTTTCTGGAATCACCATAACAAAGGACTTAGTCATCCAGTTCAAGCCGAACTCTGGTTTGAAGTCGGTCGATGCGGTACTCTGCGGTATAGAAGTGGTTGAGGAGTCTGCCGACCTTAGCTCCATTTCAAACTCTAAAAACCAAACACCTTCAGGGGCTCCGAAGATAGAATGAGACAAGTCACCTCTCAAAATAAATCGCGTTCTGGATCCATGAACCAAGGCGTGTTAATGGCTGTTACTTCACTGGTTGTGTTGGGTGGATTAGCGGCATTGCTGGTTACCTCGCCAGGCAAGAACAGTTCAAACCGGCAAGTCCAGTCAAACGGAGGCAATCATTCCGGAACGTCGGGGGAAACTCAGCAAGATCTTGTTATGTACTGTGCCGCTGGCATCAAACCGCCAATTGCCGACGCTGCTGTTAAATTTGCGGAAGAAAAGTTCGGCGCAGTGGTTCAACTTCAATACGGGGGTTCGGGCACATTGCTCAGCAATCTGAAAGTTGCCAAACGGGGCGATCTGTATCTGGCAGCCGACAACAGCTACCAGGAAATTGCAAAAAAAGACAATCTGGTTCGCGAAACAATCCCGCTGGCCAAAATCCGTCCAGTCATCGCAGTCCAAAAAGGAAATCCCAAAAAAATTTCCAGTTTGGACGACCTGCTGAAAGATGGCGTAAAAGTAGCGTTAGCCAATCCCGATGCGGCTTCGGTCGGAAAGCTCACCAAAAAGCTGACAACCAAAACGGGCCATTGGGACCGCCTGAAAAAACATGCGGCTGTTTTCAAACCGACGGTCATGGAAATTGCCACCGATGTTATTCTTGGAGCCGTTGATGCCGCCATCGTTTGGGACTCAACCGTCAACCAGTCGCCCGATAAGTTGGAAGCCGTACATATTCCACAATTCGATGCTGCCGAGAAAACAATCACCATCGGCGTGTTGTCTTGGAGTAAACAACCCACTGAAGCCCTGCGGTTTGCTCGTTACTTGCAAGCCCCTGGGAAAGGCCAACCTGAATTCAAAAAGCATGGCTATGAACTCATCGGTGGCGACTCCTGGGCTGAGTCACCAAAATTACTACTGTTCTCTGGAGGCGTCAATCGCCTGGCCATCGAAGACACCATCCGAAGTTTTGAAATTCGGGAAGACGCTACGGTTGATGTCGTCTACAACGGCTGCGGTATTTTAGTAAGCCAAATTAACGCTGGTGCCTTACCCGATGCCTACTTCGCCTGTGACGTTTCTTACATGGGACAAGTTCAAGATAAATTTCACCCCGCGGTCACCGTTTCGGAAACCGACATGGTCATCATCACTAAAAAAGGGAATCCCAAAAATATCAAAAACTTACACGACTTGGCCCGTGACGGCGTGAAGCTAGGCATCGCCCATGAAGAGCAAAGTGCATTGGGTGCATTAACTAAACGGATGATGGAAAAAATCGACCACGACGGGCAAAACCTGTACTCCGCAATCCAAAAAAACGTAAAACAAAACACGCCGACCGCCGATTTACTTGTTAATCAACTCCGGGTCGGCGGCCTTGATGCATCCATCGTTTACATGGCGAATGTATCGTTAGTGAAAGACAAGTTAGAGATTGTCCCAATTACTGAAGCAAACCCCAGGGCTGAGCAGCCAATTGCCATCGGTAAGAATTCTAAGCACAGCTATTTAATGCAGCGTCTACTCAACGAAATCTCTTCGGCTCAATCTCGAACGAGGTTTGAATCTCGCGGATTCCGTTGGAGAATCGAGGACTCAAAACCATGAGTACCGCTGCCGCTGCAAAAACTCAATCACCGGATGAAGAACTAGACCATTTTCGCATTGGTTCCGACGTTCCGTTTTACTTGTGTTTCGGAGTCATTGGCAGCGTTTATATTTTCCTCATCGCAGCCATGTTGATTGCCGAGGCAACTTACACTTCACCCGATCATATCATGGCGGCGCTCAACAGCCCGGAAGTCCGCTACTCGATTCGTCTCAGTTTAATCTCTTGTGGTGTCACGACAATTTTGTCGCTGTGGGTAGCCGTGCCGATTGGTTACCTGATGTCTCGCTATCAGTTTCGAGGAAAATATTTCATTGATGCCATTCTCGATATCCCCATCGTCCTTCCGCCGTTGGTGATTGGGTTGTGCTTGCTGATTTTATTTCAAACCGATTTGGGACAATATATCGAACGGGCTTTTACCGCATTGACATACGCAATTAGCGGTAAAGAACTAGGAATCACCTACGAAATTCCCGCTGTTATTCTTTCGCAATTTATGGTGGCCTGTGCGTTTGCCGTCCGAACGATGCGGATTACCTTCGACCAAATCAACCCACGGTATGAACAAGTGGCGTTAACCTTAGGTTGCCGCAGAAGCCAAGCATTTTGGCAAGTGGTTTTCCCTCAGTCTCGGCGTGGGCTGATGGCGGCTGGTACGTTGGCTTGGGCTCGGTCGTTAGGTGAGTTCGGCCCAATCCTCATTTTTGCTGGTGCGACTCGCTTCAAAACCGAAGTCCTACCAACAACCGTGTTTCTTGAACTCACTGTCGGTAACATTGAAGGAGCCGTTGCCGCTTCGTTGATTATGGTTATCGCGGCTGTCATTGTACTAATTATTGCCCGGTATTGCGGCTTGTCACGGTCAGCGTTTTAGATACTTCAGAAAACCTCGACTTCATTCTTTACAAAGTTAATTCACCACGAAATTGCACCTTCCGGAAAACCAAGAGCAGATGATTTCAGTCAAGCAATTGTGCGTTCAAGTCGGAAAGTTCTCCTTGAACAAAATTAGTTTTGAAGTTCCCACCGGCGAATACGCTGTCTTAATGGGCAAAACGGGCAGTGGCAAAACAACCTTGTTGGAATCGGTGTGTGGACTCAAAACGGTTAAATCGGGCAGCATTAAATTTATGGGGATCGACGTCACGCTGAAAAAACCAGCCGAAAGAGGAATCGGCTATGTCCCCCAAGATGGGGCACTTTTTAAAACGATGACCGTACACGATCATCTGGCGTTTGCCTTAAGATTAAGAAAATGGAAACCCAAGCCCATTGAACAACGGGTTCAAGAACTCTCCGACTTACTCAGCATCGACTATCTACTTGAACGTCATCCACACGGACTTTCCGGAGGCGAACGGCAACGGGTCGCCTTGGGGCGGGCACTCGCCTATCGACCGGGCATCCTCTGTATGGACGAACCGCTAAGCGCTCTTGATGAAGATTCACGAGAAGGCATGTGCGGTTTACTCAAAACCGTTCAAGCACACACGGGCGTCACCATCCTGCACGTCACGCACAGCAAATCGGAGGCCATCCGGCTGGCGGATCGCGTTTTGTTTCTGGACGATGAGCAAGTGATTGTCAAAAACATCGACGACTTCCGTAGAGAGAAAAGCCATTCACATTCACAAGAACAGAGCAATCAAAAAAACGAAAACCGACAGAACCCAGACTCAGCAAATCTCAAGGAATCGATAAAATGAAGCTGACTGTCGAATATGAAGCCCAAGTCAAAAAGGCTGCGGGCATTGCTTCAGAAGACGTGGAACTCGATGGTCCTTGTACGGTCCAATCGCTAATCGTGCATGTGGCCGAGAAACATGGCGACCCGCTAAAACCAATACTGATCGACTCGGAAGGCAATTTACAAAAGTCGATTCTCTTGTTTCTAGGAGACCGCCAAATTCACTGGGACGATGCGCCGGAACTATCGGAACACGATGTCTTAACAATTCTCTCCCCTATTTCGGGTGGGTAACAGGATCATTTCTGCTGGAAATCAATAGAAGTCTCTCATGGCGGAACACCCCTCACTCACAACCGGAAAGCCCTTAAACGACGAAGAACGGGCCACCTACGAATGGCAAATCTGGGTGTCTGGGTTCGGTGAAGTTGGACAAGAATCCCTGAAAGGAGCGTCCGTCTTAATCTCACGCTGCGGCGGGCTAGGCAGTGTGGTCGCCTACGAATTGGCCGCTGCGGGCATCGGCAAGCTGGTGGTCGCCCATGCCGGAAACGTCAAACACAGCGACCTAAACCGTCAGCTATTGATGACGCACGATTGGCTGGGCAAGCCGAGAATTGAATCGGTCGAACGACGTCTGAAAGAACTTAACCCCCGGCTAGAAGTCGTTTCTTACGCGGAAAACATCAGCGAAGAAAATGCGGCTTGTCTTGTCGGACAGGCCGATTTAATCGTCGATTGTGCCCCCCTGTTTAACGAACGTTTTGCCATGAACCGGCAAGCGGTTTTGCAGAATAAGCCGATTATTGAATGTGCCATGTTCGACATGGAAGCCCAAATCACAACAATCGTTCCGGGTAAGACTCCATGTTTAGCGTGCATCAACCCCGTTGATCCGCCCCAGTGGAAACGAGAGTTTCCCGTATTCGGTGCCGTCTCGGGAACCGTCGGGTGCATCGCTGCAATGGAAGCCATCAAAGTTATTTCCGGCATCGGCGAGCCATTGTATTCAAAAATGCTCGCAATGGACCTGCGTGACATGACGTTCCGCAAGCGATCCATTTTGCGGAATGAAGAATGTCCCGTTTGCAGCCACTTGTTCGCAAAATAACTTACACCCCACGCGGCACGGCCCAATGGTTTGGCCGATATTCTCTGCTCAACAGGGCGTTGGCTTCTTTGTCATTCAGCACTTGTTCCTTGTTTGGATCAAATTCTAACGTGCGTCCTAATCGGCTGGCGATATTTCCCAGATGACACAACGACGAAGAAAGATGTCCGATTTCGATTTCCGCGTTTGGCTTTCTGCCTGTCCGAATGCTTTCCAAAAAGTCTTGCTGATGTGAACCGGCAAAAGAAGAACTCTTGACTGATTTCGGCTCAATCCGTTTATTGCGTTCGCCGAAGATTTCGAGTTTACCTCGTTTGGTGACCATTAGCCGTCCTTTTGTGCCGTAGAACTCGACGCCGTTATCGACGTTGTACGGATAATTGGTCGACCAGATTCTCATTTCCCACAACAAAACTCGCCGGTTGCCAACGGTGTTGTCATCAGGGTACTCAAAGGCGATTTGCATGGTGTCAGGAAACTGTTGGTCGTCGTTGAAGAACAGTTTAGTTCCCATTGCGGAAATTCGCGAAGGGTGCGTTTCCACGCCCAGCCCCCAGCGGGCATAATCGAGTTCGTGTACGCCATCATTGCCCATATCACCAGTGCCGAAGTTGTGCCACCAATGCCAGTTGTAATGGAAGCGATTTGCCTGATAAGGCATGAATGCCGCCGGGCCAACCCACATATCATAATTCACGTTTCCGGGAACATCGGCCGGTTTTCCCTTGCCGATATTTCCCCGCCGTTGAACGTTCCAGGCCTTTGACACCAGCACGTCACCAATGACGCCTTCTCGTAATAGGGACATTGCATCTTGGATAATTTTGATGCTACGGCTTTGTGTGCCGTGTTGCACCACGCGTTTGTTCCGACGGGCCGCCTCAACCAACAATCGTCCTTCCCGTAAGTTGTGCGAACAAGGTTTTTCGACATAGACATGTTTCCCAGCGTCACAGGCCAAAATGGCCGCCGGGGCATGCCAATGATCGGGGGTAGCCACCAGGACCGCATCGATCGATTTGTCGTCGAGCAGCTTTCTTGGGTCATCAGTTGTTTGCGGTGTACGGTTTCCAGATTTTTTAGAGATCGTTTCCGCCAGCGAACCGGCCCGGCGAGAATCGGGATCACACAAGAAAATGACTTCGCAGTTCTTTAGGTCGGCAAATTCTCCTGCTACGGCACTGCCTCGGCCTCCGCAGCCTATTACGCCGAGCCGAATTGTTTCATTCGCACTGGCGGCCTTGATTGCAGTGGTTGCTGAAATTCCTACAGCCGCTGCACTCGAGGTTTTCAGGAAACTACGACGCGATTTTTGTGACATTGCTGATCTCCTAACATGTGGGGATAGATGATTTCGGAGTATACCACAGGAATTTTTATATCAGGAGCCTAATTCGTTTTCGCAAGACTCAAGTAGAATATTTCACATCGAACAGTATGCACGTCCACTGTTTTTGCCCCGGTCTGGCGTCTCCGGTAATATTTTTTCATAGATTTTTTTGACTGGACGATCTGAAAATGTTAAAATCTGGATCACATTTCAAAATCAAGGTCTGCTGTGTTTCTATCTCATTTCTTAAGATGCAGGTCTCGGTTGTATTATCTGACACACCACTCAGGAAGGAGTATCCGCCATGATGGATTATCATTGGAACCCCGCCGACCATACGCTTAGCGAAACAGAAGACTTAGAATACCTGCTGCTTGGCGATTTACGAGAACTTCTCGATGATGAACTGACCGCAGAGAATTCTCGTTGGATTTCAGCCATTGTGGAGACTTTGCTTGAGCTGTTGCCCTATGAGTTCTTTCTGGAAGAAGAAAATGGCTACCTTCAAGGTGTGTTGGACCAATGCCCGAACTGGTTTGACCAAGTGGAACGCCTGAGGATGAAGCACGGCATATTATTCTACAAATTACGACGATTGTCTGAACGATTGGCCGCTAAGATTTCAATTGCAGAAATCTCGGAAGAACTGCGGACAGACTTACGGCAGTGGATGCGCAGTTTAATTGCCCACCATCGCCACGAAAATCGATTACTACAGACTGCTTGGAATCTTGAAATCGGTGCGAGTGACTGAGGCATACACTGGACAATGCCCAGGCTGAAGCCGACATGAGCAACGTTCAGGCAACCCAATCTAATATGAAGATCGACAGAGAATGAGGTTAGCTGGGATTTGAATTCTGGCTGACCTCATTTTGCGTTGCGGGTGGTAACTTGATAAGACGATGGTACGATGGTGGTGTCTTACCAATGAAATAATTCAGGTTAAATCACTCACATCGAATAGTCTTCGAACGAGTTTGGGAGAGCAAACAATGGACCGTAGGAAATTTGCGCAATTGTTAACGTGTGGCGGGGCTTCTCTTCCCATGTTTCAAGTGGCAGCCGCCGAACAAAACTCTGCAAAAGAACAAACTGAGAAAAAATCACCTCAGCAGGCCAAACCGCTGCCCTCAGAACCGGTGAACGTCTCAGATGTCAGACTGTTAGCCGAAGCCAAATTGCCGAAAGCCACGTATGATTATATTTCGACGGGCTCGGCTGATGAAATCACGCTGCGAGAAAATATCGCCGCCTTCCAACGGATGAAAGTTTTACCGCCGTTGTTAACGGGAGTTTCAGAACCGGATCTTTCGACAACGGTGTTGGGTCAGAAGATTTCGCTGCCCATAATGTTGGCCCCGGTCGCCGCGCAGCGAATGTATCATCGGGAAGGCGCATTAGCGGCAGCACGTGCCGCTGAAAGTGCGGGAACGCTTTTCGGGGTTAGCAGCAGTGCCAGCAACAGCGTCGAGGAAATTGCCCAGGTCAGCAAAGGGCCAAAGTGGTATCAACTTTATGTGCCTAAAGACCGCACCGTTGCCAAAAAACTTGTGCAGCGAGTCGAACGAGCCGGATACCAGGCAATTATTGTCACAGTCGATTTAGGTGAGTGGAAAGATGCCGACCGCCGAAATCGCTTCATGCTTCCGAAGGAAATGCTTGTCAAACATTTGCAGGATACTGGCTTTCAGCAAGTGTCAAACAAAATGAGTTACGAAGATGTAATCGCCTTCAATGCACAAGCCTGGGATGTTTCACTGTCGTGGGATTTCTTCAAATGGTTGCGTTCAATTACAGACTTGCCCGTGTTGTTGAAAGGTGTCTTGCGGAAAGATGACGCAGAAAAAGCCGTCTCGATGGGGTTAGACGGTATCATCGTCTCGAACCATGGAGGCCGACGGTTAGACGGAATGCCGGCCAGTATCGACATGTTGCCTGAAATTGCCGAGACGGTTGGCGACCGGGCAGAGATTTATATGGATGGAGGCATCCGACGTGGCACTGATGTATTAAAAGCACTGGCCTTAGGCGCAAAAGCAGTTCTCATCGGTCGTCCATACGCCTGGGGATTGGGGGCCGACGGTGAAGCCGGGGTGCGAAAGGTGATTGAGTTGCTGCGTGCAGAACTGCTTAATGCGATGATCGCTGGAGGTTGTTC
>Ga0115002_10009829_pt1 | contig 10369 bp, 9 predicted proteins | sample ArcticOcean_MG_C_8_FD_89576 | JGI IMG/M metagenome (GOLD analysis project Ga0115002, IMG submission 89576) | Marine microbial communities from western Arctic Ocean - ArcticOcean_MG_CB11_86 | ecosystem: Environmental > Aquatic > Marine > Oceanic | place: Arctic Ocean: Canada Basin | collected... | reverse complement strand
GGAGAAGACACAACCTGCAATTAGCAGGCTAGGCTGGAGATGTAACGGGTAGAAAAGTGTCTCTTAGAAAGCGGTCCCATTGGTGCCATATGGTCTGACGACGTACACGATAACCGGGTTAATTTAAACCTGATGAGCTGAAGTGTCTCTTAAATCAGGAAGTCATCTGTCCAGATTGGTTTGACGACGTACAAAAAGCAGCAGAAGCATCTCTTAGCAGATCAGGCCATTTAGTACCAAATTGGCTGACGTTACACAGACGCTTAGTTAATATTAATCCAATCTTTTTCTTGGTGCAGTTTCCAGTTTGACACTTCACCTAAATCAACTCTACTTATGCAGTCGGGGTACAACTATGGACACGTTCACCGCCCTGCCGCATAGGCGTGCATTCCTCGGGGATTGGCTGCGGCGAACAGACTCCTCGCATCAGGACCTCGACCCACGACACAGGTTCGGCCGAGTTCCCAACTCTCTGCGACTTCGACCAAGTGGCCTCGACCACGCAACTGATCGATTATCTCTCGGGGAAACCGGTCCTCGATCCGTACGACGCCGAGGCGGGTACGGCGGGGATAGAACGACCCAATCAGGTGGTCCGTATGGAATGCGGGTGCATCGATCGCCTGCTGAAGGGACATCCCACGGCCGGTGTGCAGGAGGAAGAACCACAGCGGCCACTGGTCCTGCTGGTCCCCCCCAGGGGTGCCGAATGCGAGATAAGGATCTCCGTTACACCGTACAAAGGTCGGGGAGAGTGTCGTTCGGGGTCGCTTGCCAGGCTCCAGCGAGTTCGCCAGTCCCTCACTCAGCCAGAACATCTGACCACGGGTCGTGACTGGGAAACCGAGTCCGGGAACTACAGGGGAACCCTGCAACCAACCTCCGCTGGGCGTGGCCGCAACCATGTTCCCGTCGGCATCCACCACGTCGACCTGCGAGGTATCACCGTACCAGGCCTGGAATGCCTGGGCGGGCGTGTAGTTGTGCGGGACCCCAAGGTCCGCCTCGCCGCTACTCCACTGATCCAGCTGTGAGTCGGGCACTTCGGCGATTGCCGGTAATCGAGGGTCGCGGCCGTCCGGACTGCCCGGCCGCAAATGGTGCGAGGCCTCGCTACCTATCATTGACGCTCGTTGCGCCGCGTATTCACGGGAGAGCAATGCATCAATTGGAATGTCACTGAATGCAGGATCACCGTACCAGGCGTCACGGTCCGCAAGCGCCAGCTTAGCGGTCTCCAAGACGAGATGGACTAACTCACCCAGATCGGAGCCCGCATCGACGCCCAGCGACTCGAGGATGCGCAACTGTTGGAGGAACGCCGGACCCTGTCCCCACGTGTTGGTCTTGTGGACCTCATACTGCCGGTACTCGGCAAAGACAGTCGCCTCCTCACGAGCCTCGAACTGAGCCAGGTCGTTGGCGCGCAACAGTCCGCCGTGGCGCCGGCCACTCGTGTCGAGGATGCGCACGGTAGCGTAGAAACGGTCGATGGCTTCTGCAACGAAACCCCTGTAAAACTGGTCTCGGGCGGACTGAAACTGGCCTTCCCTGCTCGACGCCGCACGCTCCGCTGCGTTAAGGATGCGGTTGTAGGTCGCGGCAAGGTCAGGGTTGCACAGGCTAGACCCGATTGCGGGAACTGCTCCCGAAGGCAGGTAGATCTGTGCCGAACTAATCCACTCGTTCAGGAAGAGTTCGGCAACGACGGATAGCGACTTATGCATGCCGGCCAGTACCGGAACCCCCGTCTCGGCGTAGTGGATCGCATACTGCATCAGATCACGAAGGCGAAGGCGGCCGTATCGCATGCCAAGCACCATCCATGCATCGAATGCGCCGGGGACACAGGCTGGGAGCAGTCCTGAGCCAGGAATAATATCAAGGCCGAGTTCGACGAACCTCGAGACAGTCGCGGCCGCGGGGGCAGTCCCCTGCCCGTTGATCACTGAGACTGAGTCTTCGTCCGACCGGTAAGCCAGGATCGGCACCTCGCCACCTGGGCCGGTGAGATGCGGCTCCGCCACCTGCAGTACCAACCCCGCAGCGACGGCCGCGTCGAAGGCGTTTCCACCACGCTCGAGGACCGACATGCCACTGGCTGTCGCCAGCCAGTGGGTCGACGTGACCATACCAAAGTTACCAACGAGATCGGGGCGCGTGGTGAACATGTGATTTCCTTGCAATGGGTAATATTCCTTTAGTGGTTGATCGATGTTGGTGGCACGTCCGAAATGACCGTCGGCGCAGTGCCATCCTGGCCAACCAGATGGCAGGCGACTGCGGGCGACGATGGGGTATGCGACCTCAGCGTCGGATCCGTAGTTCTACATACCTCCTTGACGATCGGACAACGAGTATGAAATGCGCACCCAGGCGGCGGATTTGACGAACTGGAGAGTACACCCGAGAGCACGATGCGCTTGCGTGCACGCTGCTGCACGGGATCTGGTATCGGTACCGCGGAGACCAACGCCTGCGAGTAGGGGTGAAGCGGATTGTCCACCAGCTCGCGTGCCAGACCAATCTCGACGATTCTACCGAGGTAGATGACCGCGATCCGATCACAGAGTAGCGAGGCCAGCTCGATGTCATGGGTGATGAACAGTGCGCTAAAAGAAAACTGGGCACGCAGATCGAGAATGAGATTACCGATCGCTCCGCGCACTGAGACATCGAGCGCAGACGTGGGTTCGTCGGCGATGAGTAGCCGGGGCTGCGTGCTGATCGCCCGGGCGAGAGCGATTCGTTGTCGCTGTCCGCCGGAAAGTTCGTGTGGGTAACGAGCATGAATGTCGGGGTCCATCCGAACCATTTCAAGCAGTTCGCGTGATGTTCGAATCACGTCGTTGCGTCCCACCCGCCCTTGTGCGATAAGTGGTTCAACTAGTATCGATCCCACAGTCATCCGCGGGTTGAGCGATGACTGCGGATCTTGGAACACCATATTCATAGCGGATCGCCGCGGTCGCAACTCACGCTCGCTCATCTGGGCGATGTCGACACCATCCAGGCGAATCGCTCCAGACGTTGGCCGCAACAGGCGCCCCACACAGCGGCCGGCCGTCGACTTTCCGCTGCCCGACTCACCCACGAGTCCAAGGATCTCGCCTTCATAGATAGAAAACGACACGCCGCGGATTGCCTGGACGCTCGGCATACCAGCCTTACGAAAGGTCTTAGTCAGGCCCTCGACCTCAACCAGGGTTGATCTCATTGCGACGAGGTCAGGATTGTATGCAGGCCGGAATCGCGTTGTCCATTCGCCACAGCATCAGGACCCGGATGGAAGCAGGCAACTTTGTGACAGACGGCGAACTCGGCAAGCGCGGGTGGACTCGTAGTGCATTTATCGGTCGAGCGGACACAGCGGGACGCAAAAGCGCATGCGGTCTGACTCCGATCGAACATCGGCACACTCCCCGGGATCTCGATCAGTCGCTTCAACTTCCGGGTCGGCATAGCTTTGAGAAGTGCCTGGGTATAAGGATGAGCAGGAGACGCAAAAAGCTTATCCACTGGAGCGGACTCGACAATACGTCCAGCGTACATCACCAAGACACGGTCAGCAATATCGGCGACAACTCCCAAGTCGTGACTGACCAAGAGCATCGAAAGCTGCGTGGTTTTTCTCAGCCGCCGTAGGGTTTCCAATATACCGGCCTGGATCGTGACGTCGAGCGCGGTCGTGGGCTCGTCGGCAATGAGCAAGAGTGGATCGCAGATAATGGCGATCGCAATGGTCACCCGCTGGCGCATGCCCCCGGAGAGTTCGTGGGGATACATCCGGGCAACCTGCTCTGGATTGGGGATATCCACAAGATCGAGGTACTTAATGCTGCGCTGAACTCCCTGCAGACGTGATAATCCAAGGTGGCGCGTCGTGACCTCCTGCAGTTGTCGGCCTACGCGCATTGCCGGGTTCAGAGCACGTAGCGGCTCCTGAAATACGAAGCCAACAGACTTGCCGCGCACCTGTTGGAGCGTCTTACGGTCAAAGGGGTAGACTTCCCGACCGCCGATTCGGATCGCGGTGGCGTGAACTTCTGCATTTCTGGGCAGCAGATTGACGGAAGCCATAGTCGTCACCGACTTGCCGCAGCCCGACTCACCGACGACTGCAACGATCTCGCCATCATCAACCACGAAGCTGATGCCATCGACGACCTGCAATGTCCGATCGCGTCCCTCGAAACGGATCACGAGGTCTTCGACTTCCAGTACCGATTTCGTCATCAACGTCTCCCCATCTTGGGGTCGAGCACGTCCCTGAGCGCGTCGCCGAACAAGTTGAAGGAGATCGTCGCGGCTGCGATGGCCAGTCCTGGCGCCCAGACCAACCACGGGGCCTGAATGATCAAGCCTTGCGAACTCGACAGCATTACTCCCCATGAAGGTGTCGGTGGTTGGACGCCGAGTCCGAGGAAAGACAGGATAGCCTCGGCGATGATCGCGCTCGGGATGATAATCGTAGCCTGCACGACAACAGTATTCATGAGGTTGGGCAGGACATGGCGACTAAGAATTCTCGCAGTCGAAACACCTGATATCCGTGCACTTGCCACGTACTCTTCTTGCGCGATGCTTAGCGTTTCAGCACGCAGTATACGCACGACGTAGGGCACTTGTGAGAGCCCAATAGCGAAGGTCGCATTCAACAACGACGGCCCGAACACGGCCGCCATGAGGACGGCCATTATCAGAAATGGGAAAGCCAGCGCAACATCAACGAGACGCATGATCACCCGGTCCAGCCATCCTCCGTGATAGCCCGCCAAAAGGCCTAGGGGAATTGCTACGACGATGGCCACCAGCGTGGCCATGACGCCGGCCTGCATGGACACTCGGGTGGCCAGGATAACGCGACTTAACTGGTCGCGTCCCAGTTCGTCGGTACCGAGGGGAAATTCAGACGACGGATTCTGGAGAATCTCATCGAAATCGCTGAAGTTAGCGGCGTAGGGCGCAATCAACGGTGCGAACACAGCGACTAGAACAAACGTCAAACTAAGCAGGCCGCCGACCTGCGCCCGACCGTTACGTGTGAAATCTGACAATACCTGACGGCTGCGTTCACTCAAAGCCCAACTGATACGCGCCATAGCCAAGTTGGTCGACGGCTTTCCTTTCACAATATTTACGCCTCTCCCTGTTCGAGACGGACACGTGGATCTAGAACACGATATAGTAGATCAATGATAAGGTTGATTAACAGATAGGCGGACGCGACAACCAACACGACCCCAGTGATCACAGGATAGTCTCGGTTGAAGACCGCATCCACGATCAGACGCCCGAATCCTGGCAAAACGAATATTTGCTCCGTAACGACGGCCCCCGAAATCAACAGGCCAAGCTGTAGGCCCATCACGGTAACTACCGCAACTAAACTGTTGCGCATGGCATGACGGATCACGACGGATATTTCCGTCAAACCCTTGGCTCGCGCAGTGCGAACATAGTCCGATCCCAAAGCCTCGATCATAGTGGATCGCAGTTGACGCATGATCGCGGCCGAGAAACCTGTTCCCAGCACTACAGTAGGCAGGATCATACGTTCGAGATTACCAGTGATGCTATCCGAAGGAGGGACATATCCGGAGGCGGGTAACCAATCCAGAGTCACAGCGACGATCAGGATTAGCATTAACCCGAGCCAAAAGTTGGGCACGGCCAGTCCAAGCGTGGCAAAAATATTGGCGACATAGTCGGGCCAACGCCCTCGATAGTAGGCTGCAATAGCGCCGAGCGGCAGGCCGATAAAGGTCGCGAACGCCAAACTCATCACGGCTAGTTGAATCGTGATGGGCAGCGTCTGGGCAATCAGTCCCAATACAGAAGCATCGGTCCTCAGGGAATTTCCGAGATCTCCTTGTAGGGCCAGAGCGATCCACCGTATGTACTGGACATGAACGGGCGCATCCAGCCCATATCGATCTCGGATCGCCTGCAGCGTGGCTGGGTCCGCGCCCTCAAAGCCGGCAATTGTCTGGGCAGCGTCACCCGGCATTGCCTGGGCAGCGGCAAATACCACGAGTGAGGAAAGGAATAAGGCTACTAACGACTCCGAGAGCCGACGCAGACCGAATCGCAACACCTCGACCTACCTCCTGAGAACACTTAGTAGTTACAAATCCGACCGCAAATATGCGCAGGGTCTGCCATCGAGCAAACCCTGCTCACATCAGATTTTCGCTGCATCCGTTACTGACTCGCTTTACGCGCGCGCTTGATATCCCACAGACCATCAGGCGAAGGCTCGAACCCCTTGATTTGCGCCCGCGCGCCGATAAGGATGCGGTCTTGAAGCAGGTAGAGTTGGTTGCGCCGCGCCTGAATGCGCTTTACGATCTCCGCGTAAGCCGCACGCCGCTCCTCGAAGCCAATGATGCTTTTGGCCCCCTCGATAAGAGCGTCAAGTTCAGGGTCGGAGCCACCAGTCCAGTTGAATACGCCGTTCGTGTGATGGTGTTGCCATACGTTCTCGTGCGGATCAACACGCCCGGAGTGGCCTATCGGTGACGCATCGTAAGTTCCAGCGATCGCTTCCTTAATCGCGGTCGCGAAGTCCACGACCTGCAATTCCACATTGAATCCCGCGTCGCCCGCCATTGTCTGAATCAACTCGCCAAGACGGACACTATCGGTGTCCGAGTAGATCATCAGGTCGACCTGTACAGGTGGTGTCGCACCCGCTTCTTTTAGAAGCGCTTTTGCCCGGTCAACATCCCGTGCCGGACAGTTCTTATACTCGGGGACGGCCCAGACACTTGGCTCGAAGATTGATGTACACACTATTTTTCGCGTACCGCCATAGATGAGTTTATTGATCTGTGCCCGATCAAGCGTCAGTTCGAATGCTTCCCGGATGCGGGCATCCCTCGCCAGCGCTGTGTCCGGAGGACCATCCGGGTGACCGATGTTGATCCAGATATCAAGCCATCCGACCGAGTCCGTGGCAAGCAGGGCCAGGTTGTCGTCTCCTTCGATCTGAGCGATATCGCGGTGTGACACCTCAGCCAAATCCACCTCGCCGGTGCGCAGGTTGGCCATTCGGATCGAGGCGTCCTTCATAATGCGGAATTCGACCCGGTCGATGGCAACGTTGCCAGCATTGTAGTATTGCGGGTCCCGTTCGAGGGCAAAGAAATTTCCCTGACTCCATTCGGCAAACTTGAACGGCGCCACGCATGAGGGGTTTTTACCGAAGTCCTTACCCAGTTCCTTCAGACGCGAAGGGGACATGATCGTCCCAGACCGGTCAGCCATGACAGCAGCCGCAGGAACAAACGGTTCTTTAAGGTTTATCTTGACAGTATGCACGTCGACTACCTCGACCGAGTCTATGAAAAATAACTCTGAGGCACGCCTCGAACCTTCGGTATTTATATGGCGGTCAAGAGAAATCTTGACGGCCTCGGCGTCAAGCTCCGTGCCATCGGAAAACTTGAGACCCGAGCGCAAAGGTATAGTCATGCTAAGGCCATCGTTGGCGATACTCGGCATCTCTGCTGCAAGTACGGGGTAGACCTCAAGTTGATCGTTCACGCCGAACAGGCTCTCACACATGTTCTTGAACACGAGGCGACCAACTCGCTGGGTCGAAAACGTCGGGTCGAACGAATCAACCTCCCACCGAACAGCAAAGACGATGGAGTCGTCTGTCTGCGTGGCTGCCACTGGGCCGCTCAACGACAATGTGCTGAGCACGCATGCCATCAACAGTCGTTTACAAGAGTACATTTCAACCTCCAAGCGCGTCGCGCTTATATTAGTGATAATTTCTTTGGCAAAACTAATCCGAATAAGCCACGCTGAGGGTACCACAGGGAGGGCTTGCCGACAATTTTTTGATAAGAAGAAATAGATAAAGATTCAGACTGTCGGTAGCTGTTGATGGATCATAATGAGTTTCTTTGTACAACTTATGCGCTTCTGCCATCGAGTGTAAGCCATGAGAAGTTTGTATCTGTCTGTTTTCACGTCATTTGTTGGGAAATTGGGCCAGTGCCTGTCGATTTCTTAGAGCGCCCGGCGTCATCGGTCCGAGTCCGCAGCTTTGGCCCACTCTCTAGTGGTCTAATGTTATGCTTAGGATGCAGGCGTTACAGAGCGCCTGAAACCAAGTGCCACCACCGAGCCTCGTGGGAGGCCGGCATTGGCAGGATAGAACGTGGGCGTAAAGCCTCGAACACACGGATTTAGCACATCCCGATGGGCGGCCCAACACGAACGCGACTATCTCCCAACTCTCAGAACCCAACCTAGGGTGAGAACATTGGCCTACATAATTAACTAACGAGTTGGAGAGTCATCTTGTGTCTAACAATACTCACACCATTCATCGCCACCACCACCACCATGGCTGGGACCATAACAATCCGCCGGCGCTAACGGCGGCGCCTGGTGACACGATAGAGATCGAAACCGTCGATTCATCGGGTGGACAGCTATCGCCCCAATCAACCGTAGAACACATTCGACGGCTTAACTTCGACATGGTCAATCCTGTTACTGGCCCGATCTTCGTTGAGGATGCCAAGCCCGGCGATACGCTCTGTGTGACAATTGAGAGCTACCGTCCTTCCGGATGGGGTTGGACTGCGAATATTCCTGGTTTCGGGCTGCTGGCGGATGATTTCCCGGATCCGGCGCTGGTTCTTTGGACCTATGATCCAGGAACACTGGCGCCGGCGCTATACAGCCACGGGGGGCGCGTACCACTTAACCCCTTCTGTGGAACCATCGGCCTCGCACCGGCAGAACCCGGCACTCACAGCATTGTGCCCCCAAGACGTGTGGGAGGAAATATGGACATCCGTGATCTGACGGCAGGAACTGTGCTTTACCTACCTGTAGAAGTGGAAGGAGCACTGCTCTCCGTAGGTGACACTCATGCGGCGCAAGGTGACGGCGAAGTCTGCGGCACCGCGATCGAGAGCCCGATGGATGTTACCTTGTCCCTCGACCTTATTAGGGGTCAGAATCTCCCCGCACCTCAATTCACGACGGCCGGCCCGGTTACCCGCCATCTGGACGGCGCTGGTTATGATGTCACGACGGGTGTTAATGCGGATCTTATGACGGCCGCGAAGGATGCAGTCCGCGCCATGATCGACCGATTAGGCCGAGAGCACGGGCTAGACTCAGTCCATGCATATCTTCTGTGTAGCGTCTGCGCGGATTTGCGGATTAGCGAGATCGTCGATCAGCCGAACTGGATCGTGTCATTCTACTTCCCGCGGATTGTGCTTTCATAAGGGAATGGGTATTAACAAGTTAACTAATAAGTGTGGGCCCGGATACCACTGTACCCGGTCAGAAGATATGAGACCAATATTGTACATCGTCAGAATCTCTTGGACTTGGAGCTGCCTGGACTAAAAAAGGCGCTACGGTTTTCCGAGAGAGCAAGATTCGCAGGGCTTCGATAATTTTCTCGCGGAAGAGTTCGGGATCCGGGTTTGCACTGGCTTTCTGAGTTGCTCGTTCCGCGAGATTGCGAAGATCGACTTCATAATCTGAACTCGAAAGCGCCTGAATCTGTCCGTTTACCGCATTGATTGTCGTAGGTGGAAACTTGGTGGTATAGGGACCCTTTGTGATCCCAAAGTAATACCCATCACCTATAGACTTTTGAATACCACTCCATACCTTGGATTCAAAACCTGGATACATTTGTAGGGGCACCCCCCTGCCTATTTTTCTTATCCTTATTATCTAGTCGAAAATTATGTAGACGTAACTTTTTGTGAGGCAGCAGAAATGGCTACGATCCGTAAGAGATATGGGCGATACCATGTCCGAGCCAGAAAGAATGGTTATCCAGCAGTCACTCAAGCCTTTAGCAGTATCACATCCGCTAAGAAATGGATAAAGGCAGTAGAGTCTGATATGGAACGCAGGCTATTTAAGCCTGTATCTGATATCACCGTTGGTGAAATCCTTGCTCGTTATGAGCGGACCATCCTACCCAAGCATAGAGGCGCATCCCGCCATCAGTCGTACCGTATTAAGCGTCTACAAGCAGCCTTTGGTCATCAACCCGTATCAGACCTTAAGTCCTCTGATATTGCGCATTACCAAGACAAGAGGCTTGAGGCAGTCACATTAGCTACGGTACGCAGGGAGCTGGTGTACGTCGTCAGAATCTTTTGGACACGAAGTGGCCTGAATTAAGAGAGACTTTAGCTCATCAGGTTATGTTGTAATGGATTACGGCAGTGCATTTGCTTTCTCAAAGCCATAGTCTGTATTTTGGCTGTCCATCGCCATATAAATTGGAACACTCAACGGCCTGATCTAAGAGAGGCTCTGGTTCATCTGTTTGGTTACATTAAGCGGCATTTTTGCGGTATTGCAAGCG
>Ga0115002_10009828_pt1 | contig 10370 bp, 10 predicted proteins | sample ArcticOcean_MG_C_8_FD_89576 | JGI IMG/M metagenome (GOLD analysis project Ga0115002, IMG submission 89576) | Marine microbial communities from western Arctic Ocean - ArcticOcean_MG_CB11_86 | ecosystem: Environmental > Aquatic > Marine > Oceanic | place: Arctic Ocean: Canada Basin | collected... | reverse complement strand
GTTGACCTCGATGCTATCGCGGTAGACCAGCCCGGCGCTGACCGGATTGACCATGCCGTGCATGCCGTCATTGCGCGCCGAGGCGGGCATGCCGCCGGCCGACATGAACATCTGGTTCACATAAGGTGCGCCGCCGTGGCGCCAATCCTTGCCGGAGCACACGCCGGTGCCGGCGCCGTTGCACATGTTGCCCTGGCTGAAGCCATAGCCATCGCCGAGCTGAGCGAAGCCGGCCTGAATGGTATTGATGATGGTGTCGGTCATATTGGTGGTGGCAACCGAGCAGCTATGCGGAAAGCGCGGGATGCCGGTGACGCAATTTTCGCGCAGCAGAATATCCAGCCGCCGGAAGCTGCCGGAATTGTGCGGAATGTCGGGATCGAGGCAGCAGAACACTGCCTGCGCCGCCGACATGGTGGATGTCGCCTCGGTCAGATTTAGCCCGGCATCGACGGAATCCGGATTGTCGCGCAGATCCACTGTGATCCGGCCGTCGGCGCTGTCGATATCGATAGCGACTTTGATCTGAATGCCGTCCGGCAAAAACGGCATGATCGGATCATGCACGCCGGTGGCGGAGATGGTGCCGCCCGGCAGCGCGCGGATCGCATCGGCCGTCCGTCGCTCGGAATAATCGAACCAATCGGCGACGAATTTGTGCGTCACGGCCTTGCCGTATTTGCCGATGAACTCCTTCAGCCGGCGCTCGCCGATACGGGCCGCACCCATCGCCGCGAGATAATCACCGTACCATTGATCAGGCACGCGGATGCGCCGGCGGCACATGCGGATGATATCTTGGTTATCCTCATAGTCGCTTTGCACTTGCACGCAGGGAAAAATCAGCGCGCCCTCTTGATAGACGTCTTTGGCGGCGGCGAAATAGGTCGTTGGCTGGCTGTTGCCGCAATCGGCCTGATGCGCTTTGACCGCCGCGGTAAAGAAATGCTCGCCCTCAAAAAACACCGGGATAAGAAAGGTGTGATCCGCGGGGTGGCTGTTGCCGACATAGGGGTCATTATCGAGAAAGGCATCGCCCTCGCGAAAATCCGGATGATATTTCGCCATCGAGGCGGTTTGCAGATGCATGCCAAACACATGAATCGGCATCGCCTCGGCGACCGCCAAAACCTCATCATCCGAAGTGATAATCGCGCAGGAAAAATCACGCGCGATGCCGATCACCGCCGAGCGCGCGGAGAACAGCACGGTGTTGGTCATCTCGCGGCAGATCGCGTCCAGGCGGTTGGCCATGATGGCGAGCAGCACTGAATCAAACTCGCTGTCCTGGTCCGTCTGGCTCGTCGGGTCCGCGCCTGGGCCGGGCGCGGGATTATTTTTGTATTTAGCCATATTTAGGATCCCTTACGCCTTGATCTCGGTTTCTGTTTCCAACATATAATTTCGCCGTTCCGTCACCCGTGCGGTGGCGCCGGGATAGACGACGATGGTGGTTGTCGGTTCCTCGATGATTGCCGGGCCGCTGATCTTGGCGCCGGGGCTGAGGTCAGTGCCAACATAGACTGGCGCGTCGAGCGCTTCGTCGCCGCCGAAATAGGTTTTCGAAACACGCTTGGCTACAGGCGCCTTTAATTCGCCTGCTATTTCTTCGGGCAAATTCGGCTTTTCGAGAATAGCGGTCAGCCGGCCCTTCCAGTTGACGCATTCGATGGCGCCGCCTTCTTCTTTCATGGCGTAGCGGCGGAAATGCACATCGTGGAACGCCTGCACCAACACCTCCACATCGGCGGCGCTTTTGATCGTTTCCAGCGGCATGGCGAGCTCCATTTCCCATTGCTGATTGATGTAGCGCGCCTCGACGAAAAATTCGCTGTTGAATTGGGTGATGCCGCGCCCGCGCAATTCTTCGCTGAAGGTTTCGATTTGCTGAGAGATGCCGCCAAGCGCGCGATCGACGCCGGCGAAATCAAAATTTCCTGAATGGGCATATTGGCTGGCGCTAAACTCGGCGACGATGTTGGAATATTGCCCGCCGCAGGCACTGAGCGCCCCGGCGGTGCGGGGCACCAACACTTTGGCGCAGCCGAGCGCCTTGGCGATGGGCAGGATATTGAGCCCGGCAGCGCCGCCGCCGGCAACCAGAATGCTCTCCGCCGGATTAACGCCGTCTTGTACGGTGATTTCCTGAATCGCTTTGATCATCTGCTCACCGGCGATGGTGATGATGGCAAAGGCCGCCTGCTCAGCGCTCATTTTGCTTTGATCGGCAATCGCTAAAATCGCTTTGCGCGCCGCCGACACATCGAGCGCCATGCGCCCGCCGAGGAAGAAATTCGGATCGATATAGCCGAGCACCACAGCGGCATCGGTGACCGTCGCTTCTGTACCGCCGCGGCCGTAACAGGCTGGGCCCGGCATCGCGCCGGCGCTCTTGGGACCGACCCTGAGCAGGCCGCCCGAATCGATCCAGGCGATCGAGCCACCGCCGGCGCCGACGCTCCGCACATCGACGGAAGAGAGGCCGAGATTGTGACCGATCCATTCGCCCAGCAACCAAGTCTCGCGCGTGAATTTGATTTGCCCGGCGCGCACCATACTGACGTCGAACGTGGTGCCGCCTGTATCGACGATGATGACGTCGTTGCCTTCACCTTCCGCCTCGGCATAGGCGATGCCCGCCAGGGGCGCCATGGCCGGCCCCGATTTTACCGTGTAGATCGGTTTCTCGACCACGTCCTTCACATGCATAACGCCGCCGGAGCACGCGCTCACCAGGATTTCACCCTGATAGTTGGCGGCGCGCAGATCGCTCTCGAATTCAGTAAGATGGCGCTGCATGAGCGGCTTCAGCGAGGCGTCGATGGCGGTGGAGGAGGTGCGGGGATACTCGCGGATGATCGGGTTGAGCTGATGCGACAGCGTATAGGGAATGCCCGGCAGGATCTCGGCGATCAACTCGCCAAGGCGCTTTTCATGTGCCGAATTGGCGATCGACCAGAGCAGGCTCACCGAGACGGCCTCGATATTTATGTTCACCAAGCCGGCGATGATGGCGCGCGCCGCCGCCTCGTCCAGCGCCGTCTCGACGCCGCCTTCGGAATTGATGCGCTCGGGAATTTCGAAAGTGAGGCGGCGCGGCACGTAGGGCGGCGGAAACTCAATCACAATATTGAGCGGCTCGCGCTTGCCGCCCTGGCGGTAAAGCAGAATGTCGGGGAAGCCTTCGGTCACCAGCAGGGCGGTCTTGGCGGTTTTTTTCTCGATGATGGAATTGGTCGAGCGCGTGGTGCCGTAAATCAAAACCTCGGTCTCGCCCAGGAGATTCGCCACCGGCACATCGATGATCTCCGCCGCATTGGCCAGCGCAGCGGAAAAGCCCTCATAGCTGCGATCGGGCGTGGTCAGTGCCTTGCCGACCACCAGATGGCCTTGCGCATCCGCGACAACAACATCGGTGAAGGTGCCGCCGGTATCGACGGCAATGCGATAGCTCATTCCTGCGCCCTCGAATTCTTCCTAGTCGAGCGTGATTGCCATGTGCTTTGGAGATGCCCGATGACTTGGTCTTGGAATTCGATTTTGCGTGAAATGAGGGCGCCGATCAAATCCTCAAGCGCGTCCTCGGCGATATCGTCTCTTTGAGGCTGACGGCTGCGATGAGAATCGATAAGAGAATCGATAAAGGGAGGTGATCAGACGTCGGTAATGTTTCGCGCGCGCTGCTCGATCGCGCTCGCGAACTTATTCCGCAGCTTCCCGCTCTCTTTTTTCGGCCCGTGCTTTGGCGCGTTCGGCCTGTTTTTGGTAGTAAATTGCATCCGCACGATCCAACTCATCGGCGCGTTCCTGGGCGGCGCGCGTCTGCTCGTCGTAATAATCTCTGTCCGCTTGCTCTTGCTGTTGAATCTGCGTTGGTGCCGATTCAGCGATGTCTGCCTTGTCGTTGTCGGTGGCGGACAACGGGCCGATCAGCATCAACACTGCAGCAAAAGCTGCGATGACTGCTGCCCCGGCGCGGAATTGCCGGAGAATTTTGATAAATATGCGCATGAATAATCCTTCTAAATACATGGTTATTTCACACGTATATTGCAAGAAATTCTGTGAATTTTTTGCAATATTTAAATCACGCAATAAATTCGCAGAAATTATTTATAGATTTAATATGACATTATTTCCCCGAAAAATCTTTTATTTATGACGTAACCGGAGAATTCGCGCGAGGCGAGGGGCTGAAGAAGTGCTGCGAAGTGGCGCGGAATCGTGGTGTGGCCTCCGATTAGCCTGTCAGGGCGCCATTCTGGATACACAGCACCTCGCCCTCGTCGAGCGGCACCCAGCCCTCATCTGAAAGCGGCACGCTGGCGACCAGGACAACATGCTGGTCTTCACTGTCGACGTGCAAACCCGGAATATCATAGGCGGACTCGGGCGCGCATTGCCGATTCAACCAATACAATCCGGGTGGCGCGACTTTTCCCGAGGTGGGTTGCGTTCTCTTGTTGCCATGCGCAAAAAATGCATCGCCGTCGGCGTAAAGGAAATTGGCCGCACCCAGCGGACTGATTTCAGCCGCGAATTGGCTGACAATTTGATGACGGTGGGTCAATGGCGGAACCTCTGTGGAGCTGAGCCAAAGCTCGGCTAAACGCTCAAGAAGGGCGCAGAAGGCGTGCTCTGAATCGGTTTCTCCGACCAGACGATAGCGCTGATACGATAAAGTCTTGGTGGTTTCGATCCCGCTCAGAGTACCGTTATGTGCGAAGACATGCTTGCGCCCGCCAAGCTCACGAATAAACGGGTGGGTGTTGATGAAAGATACGCGGCCCTGGGTGGCCGAGCGGATGTGCGAAAGAATGATTTTGCTGTTCAGCTTTTGCCGGCCGATAAATTCCACCCACTCACTGCCGGCAGCTGGCCCGGCTTCCTTGATGAGCCTGGCGTCGCGATCTTCAAAATATGCAATGCCCCAACCGTCGCGATGCGGCCCGGTGTCGCCGCCATGCCTGGCGAATGTTTCGAGCGAGAGTTTCGCGGTAACTGGAATATTGCTGGAGAGACCGAACAGTTCACACATTTTCTGAAGATACCTTTGCAGCCGGACGCGGTATCCACCGAATGTAGGCACGAATGAGGCGCGGGTCTAGCCGGACGCCCGCTGCGACTACTAGCGGTTCAGGTTCACGCCAGTTAAATTGCGGCTAGCGTTCAAATCCGCCAGCGCCGCGCGCGAGAAGGGATAGGAAGATCGTGACAGAGACATCACCGAACGCCGTGAATCTTCTCGGCGAATTCGACAACGTGACGGACTACTGGTCGCCGCAAATCGTCGGGCAGGTCAATGATCAATATGTCAAGATCGCCAAAGCCAAAGGGGTGCTGGCGTGGCACAAGCATGATCATGAGGACGAGCTTTTCTACATTTGCAAAGGCAGTTTGAAGATTGAGTATGAGGATTCGGAGGTCATGCTCAACGAAGGCGATTTCCATATTGTGCCGAAGGGAAAAATGCATAATCCCGTTGCGGAATCGGAATGCTGGATCATGTTGATCGAAACGGTGACAACGACGCATACTGGCGATGTTGTCATAGAGCGGACAAAATCCATCGCGGCGCAGCTCAAGCGGCCGTAAGGAACAAAACCTCTTCAGCAACATGTCTGTTTCAGCCCTTTTTGATTGGAGAAATTAATGCCCGAATACATTCCCTCACCCATTGATTGGGTGCGCGAACAGATAGCACTTTATGAAAGCAGCGGCGGTACCGAAGGCACCACGTTGATGGATACAGGATTGCCCTGCATCGTCATCACGCATCAGGGTAATAAAACCGGCGGTGTGCGCAAAATCGCGCTGATGAAGGTGAAGGTCGGCGATGGCTATGTGTTGATCGGCTCCAACGGCGGCGCGCCGAAACATCCGGTGTGGATATATAATTTCAGAGCCAATCCGGATGTTGAAATAAGGGATATGACCGAAGTCCAGAAGATGCGGCTGCGCGAAGTTCACGATGATCCGGAGCGCGAGACGCTTTGGCAGGCGGGGGTAAAGGCGTTTCCGCCCTACGAAGAATACAAAGGCAAAACATCGCGCAAAATTGCGGTGTTTATTGCCGAGCCGATCTGAACTGAAGCACCGGCGGGCTGGCGAGCAACGGCATCCCGACTTGGCAGAGCTGCCAACGCGGGGTGACGCGGCGCCGCCATTTATGGTTTTTGATTTGGCGTTGATCTGCGGCGGCGCTTTCGTAGGATAGCGGCGCTTTCCCGTCACGCACCCGAAACCCACACGAAACTCGTCCACGGCCTCGCCTTCGATAATATACGCGGCGATATTCACGGCGGTCTCATAGCCGCCGTGGTTGCCCTGCCGCTGGCGCTGGCGTTTGGCGTCGCCTCCGGCGCGGGGCCGATGGCCGGGCTTTACGGCACCATCATTGTCGGCTTCTTCGCCGCCCTTCTCGGCGGCACGCCAAGTCAAATCTCCGGCCCGACCGGCCCCATGACCGTGGTCATGGCAGTGATCTTCTAGCGCTATGCAGATCAGCCGGGCACCGCCTTTACGATCGTGCTCATGGGCGGGCTGTTGCAAATTCTGTTCGGTGCGCTCCGCGTCGGGCGCTATATCAATTTGGTGCCGTTTCCGGTGGTGTCCGGCTTTATGAGCGGCATCGGCTGCATCATCATCATCCTGCAATTGGCGCCGCTGATTGGCCAAAGCCATCCCGGTGCCAATGTTGTACAAAGCCTCAGCGCCCTGCCGGGTGACATTGCCGCGATCAATTGGCAGGCCGCGTTGATCGCCTGCGTGACGCTCGGCATCGTCTATTTCACACCGCGAAGTATCCAGCGCCTGGTGCCAACGCCGCTGATCGCCCTGGTGATCGGCACCCTCGTGGTGTGGCTGTTTCTTGCCGGTGTGCCGACTCTGGGCGAAATTCCGACCGGGCTGCCCGAGCTGCAATTGCCGTCGCTCGATTGGCTGACGCTCACCGACATGGTGGGCTCGGCCCTGGTGCTGGCGCTGTTGGGCTCGATCGACAGCCTGTTGACCTCTTTGGTTGCCGATAGCGTTACCCGCACCCATCACAATTCGAACCGCGAATTGATCGGCCAAGGCATCGGCAATTTTCTCGCCGGATTGTTTGGCGCCATTCCCGGTGCCGGTGCGACGATGCGCACGGTCGCCAATGTGCGCGCCGGCGGACGCACGCCGATCTCGGGCATGGTGCATTCTCTGGTGTTGCTCGCCGTGGTGCTCGGCGTCGGGCCGATAGCCGGACATATTCCGCACGCCGTGCTGGCCGGCATTCTGATCAAGGTCGGTATCGACATAATCGATTGGGGCTACCTCCGGCGCATCGTCCGCGCGCCGCGTGCCGGTATCGCCATTATGGCGGTGGTGCTGGGGTTAACCGTGTTCGTCGATCTGATCGTCGCGGTCGCGGTTGGCATCGTCTCGGCCAGCCTGTTGTTCGTCAAACGCATGTCCGATTTGGAGTTGGAAAACGTGCGCGAGACTTCGGAAGACCGGCCGCTTACGCCGGTAGAGGCGGAGATTTTGGCGCGTCACGCCGACGACCTTTTGATCTATTACATTTCAGGGCCGATGAATTTTTGTGCCGCCAAGGGCCTCACGCGGCGCATCGCCGTCACCGGTGAATTCAAAGTGCTGGTGCTCGATCTCTCGGATATGACGTTCGTCGACACAAGCGCGTCGATCGCCATTGAAGATGTCCTGGCCAATGCCACGGAGCTGGGCCTGGACGCGCTCGTTGTCGGCCTACGACCGCGCGTGCGGAATACACTGGAACGGCTCGGCGTTACCGACAGCATTCCCGCGAATTATTGTTTGGAAACCCGCGCCGAAGCGCTCAGCTACGCCGCGGAATTGATCGCCAAGCGCGGCTAGGGGCGGGCGCCGCGCCGGTCATGCCTCAGCCAACCTTGCACATCATGCCGCCATCGATCGGCAGCACATGGCCGGTGATGTAGCTGGCGCGATCGGAGCACAGCCAGACAACGGCTTCGGCGACCTCGTCGGCCTCGCCGACGCGGCCCATGGGCACGCCGAGCGCGGCTTTGTCGATATCGCCGCTCCAGTCGCGCAGCATCATCGGGGTGCGGATCGGCCCCGGCGCAATGGCGTTGACGCGGATGTTCTGGGTCGCGAGCTCGAGCGCGGCGGTTTTTGTCAGGCCGGAAATGGCATGCTTCGCCGCAATATAGGTAGAGCGCTCGGGGCCGGCGTTCAGGCCCCACACCGACGTGGCGTTGACGATGGCGCCACCACCGCCGGCGAGCATCGCCGGGATCTCATGCTTCATACAGGCGAGGATGCTGAATAAGTTCACGTCATAGGCGGCTTTCACCTCCGTCAAATCGACGTCCTGGACAGGGCAGGCCGGGCTTTCGATGCCGGCATTGTTGTAGGCGATGTCGAGGCGGCCATATTCATCTAATGCCCGCGCCACCATGCGCATGATCGCGGCCTCATCGATGACATCGACGTTTTCGAACACGGCGCGCCCGCCCAATTCGCGGATTTCCGCCACCATCGGGTCGCCCTCTGCCGGGTCTCTGCCGGTGACCACCACGGCTGCGCCTTCGCGCGCCATGGCAAACGCCGCCGCCCGGCCGAGCCCGGCGGTGGCGCCCGTCACCACACCAACTTTTCCTTCCAGCATCATATTCCGCTTGTCCTCTGCCCGGTTGATGGCACGCATCCAGCGGCGCGCCACGGGCGATGATGCGAAATCATTTTCGATAGATCAATAACTTGGCGCCAACCAAAGGCGGCGGCAAAGAGAAACCCGGGCTTGTAGGCCCGGGTGCAGATCGCGCTCATTCAGGCCCGGCGAGGACAGCGCGTCACGCCGCGACTGGCTGGACGGTATGATTCACCGCCCAGCCAGTCGCGCTCTCGATATCAATAGTTCGATCCGGCGCTAGCTCACATTGTCGCCGCGGCGGAAGGCTCGGATCACGTTGTCTCGCAACACATGGCGAGCCATGTCTTCACCCAGCCGCTCGGCCAATTTTGCCTCGAAATAGCGGTACACATAGGTGTTGTCACGATCATACTGCCAGACTGGCGGATTGACATAGACCGAGGCATCGGCGGAGACGATCACTTGGTCGGGATGACCCTTGGTGATGTTCTCGATACGATCGAACATCAAGGCATCGTCGGTCGGGCCGTTGAAAAAACGGATCGGTGTCCGCGCTGATCGCATCGAACTGCACGGTAGCGCCGCGGCCGTCCATCTTGAGATGGTCTCCATTGCTCGACGGTTGCGAATGGCCCCACACAAAACGATCCAGGCCAAAGCCCTCCGCTTCCAACGACGCCACAACTTCGTTGGCCACATTGGCATGCGGACAATGCATCGAGATGGTGCAGCCGGTTTCTTTCGCCGCTATGGCGGCCGCGCGATGAAACGGAATCTCGGTTTCGACGACCGCATCCGAAGACACCGCGATCTTGATAAATCCGGCGCGAATATTAGTGCCGTCGATACCCATCGTCAGCTCGCGCATGAAATGCTCGGCGAGACGCGGGACCGAGAGATCGGCCATCGCCGGCGGCACCAGGCTTTTGTAGATGCCGGTTGGGCACACAATATTCATCCCGGTTTGGCGCGACACATGGCGCAGCAACAGGATGTTGCGTCCGACACCAAGATTGGTCCACTCGATCATCAGATTGACGCCCTGGCCGCGCAGTTCCATGGCGCTGGTGACGCTGGCGCCGAGCGCCGCCGACCAATTGACGTCCATATATTCGGCGGCGTTTGGCCCGTGAAAATCGACGAACAGATGTTCATGCGCCATGACTTTCTCGATGTCCGCGGCGCCGACCGGTCCGGTGACGGTCTGCAGGACAGCGTTCTCCATCGTGTCCGCCAAGGCGAACTTCGCCGTGCCGAGAGTCGTCAGGGCCATCGCGGCGAGCGCCGCACCCGAGCCCAAAAGAAACGACCGCCTGCTTGCTAGGATACCCAAAGGTTTGTTTGATACCCCCGTTGTTGACTTCATGAACCAATTGTGATCTAATTGTGAATTGATTCAATAATGGTATACAAAAGGCTTAAATGATCAAGCTGCAACTTGCTGTCTTAATGCGCGCGGCGTCATCGATCAGGCGTGCGACCAGGCGTGCAATATGAACAAGCGCGCGCGCTCTCAAGAGCTGTCCGGCGTGGTTCGTGCGTCGATAACCGATGGCATCGCATCGGGCGAGTTGGCGCCGGGCGACCGCGTGCCGACGGAGCGCGCGCTGTCGGAAAAATATGAAATTGCCAGAAATACCGTGCGCACGGTGTTGCGCCAGCTTGAGCGCGACGGGCTGATCGTCCGCCAGGTCGGCAGCGGCACATTTGTCGCCGATCCGGCAGGCCAGGGGCGGGC
>Ga0115002_10009824_pt1 | contig 10372 bp, 6 predicted proteins | sample ArcticOcean_MG_C_8_FD_89576 | JGI IMG/M metagenome (GOLD analysis project Ga0115002, IMG submission 89576) | Marine microbial communities from western Arctic Ocean - ArcticOcean_MG_CB11_86 | ecosystem: Environmental > Aquatic > Marine > Oceanic | place: Arctic Ocean: Canada Basin | collected... | reverse complement strand
TGAGGGTGCGCGCCGTACAAGTACAGCAAGATGCAAGATTTCGCCCGGCCAAATGTGGGCGATGAGGCGGACTCAGACGCAGGCAGTTCGCTCAACTGGTAGCTATCGGCAAGCCCTAAACCCAGGGCACCTAACCCGCCGATTTGCATTAAATCTCGACGAGAAACGCCTTCACAGGTCGAGCGATTTGTTCCTTGGATGCGAAGCATGAAGCATTACTTTGGACACTGAAACAGCGGGCCGTAAAAAAGTACAAACCCAGTGTACCCCGGAATGCGCAGGGGAGTCAATCTTTCGGTCCAACGGTTCCAGGCGACTAGCCTGCCTGACTGATTGCCTCAAGCATGGTATTTGCAATATCCTGTGTCAGATACGGTTTCTCGAAATATGCAAAGACGCCTAAATCTTCGGCTTTTTGTTTGATTTCCTCGTTTCCGTGCCCGGTCACAATAATCATCGGATACTGCTGCCCCTTTTCAATCAGCCGCTGTTGCAAATCGATTCCACTCATCCGAGGCATCCGCACATCGGCGACCAGGCAAGTGGTTTTGGGAATTGTGTTCGACTGGAGATATTCCAGAAATTCGAATGCTGATGAAAACGTTTCGACCGAGAGGTTCAGAAACTGGGCCAAGTCACTGAGTGATTCAGTAATTGCCGAATCGTCATCAATGACGAAAACCGTTCCTACTTGGTCATGCTTGGTATTCATTGATCAATCCGTTTGGAATAGTAAATCGAAATGTCGTGCCGGGGCCTTCGTTGGGTTCAGCCCACAAGGATCCGCCATGTCTTTCGAGAATCGAACGGCTAATTGCCAGTCCCATTCCCAGTCCATTATGTTTGGTGGTATAAAAAGTTTCGAAGATAGAATTCAACTCATCCTCGCTGATGCCTGTGCCGTTGTCGTTAACGGACACCTCGATTAAACGGTTTTGATTGAGGTGCGTTGAAATGTGCACAACTCGCTTCTCGGAGGGAATTTCTTCCATGGCATCGATGGCATTTTTGACCAGGTTGACCAAAACTTGCTGAATCTGAATCGGGTCTACAGAAGCCTTGAGAGTCGGTTCGTCCAAATTTAATATCAATGAAGCCTCTGCCTGGTTCACAACGGGGTTCACGAAATTCGCTGCATCTCGAACGAGAGAGTTGATCTCGGTGAGTTCCCAACTTGGTGGTGTTTTCTTGATGTATCTGCGCAGTTGTCGAACGACATCTCCAGCCCTTAACGCTTGTTTCTCCAAACGCTCGAGCATTTCAACTAAATCCGATTGATTACCTTCTAATTGCCCAATTTTACCTCGAAGGATGAAACTATACGTGGCAATCGCTGCCAACGGTTGATTCAACTCGTGAGCAATTCCGGTTCCCATTTCACCCATTGTAACTATTCTGGACGCATGGGCCATCTCTTCCTGATGCTTCCGAGCTGCAAATGCGGCTTCCACACGACCGCTGATGTCTCGCATGAAGCAATGGTGTCCTGTTATCGCTCCGTTCGAGTCCACAATCTTGATCATTAAAACCTGTTTGTGGAACTGTGACCCATCTTTGCGAATTGCGCGTACTTCGAATTCGCTTTTCCCCTCGCGGCACATTCGTTCGTAAGCCTCGACTGATATGGTCATGTCATCAGTATGTACAGTTGCATCCCAGGCTGTGCCGATAAGTTCTTCAGGCTCGTACCCTAGTAAGTAGGCATAATCGTAATTCACTTCAACGTACTGGCCCTGCGTATCGAGACGCGAAATTCCTGGAGTTGCATTCGAAAGGGCGATATTCATCTCGGTCAGTAGGTCGGTTGTTCGCTTACGTTCGGTGATATTCTGCAAAATACCCAAGCAACCGGATATGTGGCCTTGCTCATCGTGAATTAATACTGCAGAGTCAGCTAGCCAACACGATTTCCCCTCTTTTGTGACGCATTCGTAATCCACTTGCCAGTTCTTCAAAACCCCGGCTTGAAATTGTTTGATTGCTTCCGGGAAAGTCAGATTTGCTGATTGCCCACGCAAGTTTCTGGTTTTTACAATCTGCTTCCAAAATGATGGCGTAAATTCAGAAGCCTGATAACCAAGCAATCGCTCGATTCCCTGGCCCATGTGTGTATACGATTGAAAACTCGCATCGACTTGGTAGGCGACCGAATCGGAAATGGCAATTGCTTCGCGATACAAATTCTCTCGATCCGTCACCAATTGCTCGGCCTGTTTGCGCTCGGTGATATTGCGGATGACTCCCGCCATTCGCACGGGGGCACCATTCTCATCTCGAATCGCTTCGCCCAGGCATTGAACCCAGATATCGTGTCCAAGCTTATGCCGCATTCGCAACTCAATTTCGAAGGACTCATTTTCATAGAGATGCTGGTCAACGGTTGTGTCGACTCGCTCAAAATCGTCAGGGTGAATCAAACTGCGGAGGGTCTCGTAATGTGCCGAGATTTCGCCATCCTTGTATCCCAACAATTCGTACATGCTGGGTGACCAATACCCATCTTCTGTAGCAATGTTGTAATCCCAGATACCATCAGTCGCCCCATGAACGGCTAATTCCAAACGCTCGATGGTTTGGTTCAACAGTTGATCGGCTGCTCTGCGCTCGGTGATATCTCGCGACAATAAAATTGCGGAACGCTCTGATCCCTCTTGATTCATCGGGCACAGATAATTGACGAACCATGCCTGGACTCCTGGACTGAACGCTTCGTAAACGGCTGCTTCTCCATGATCGAATGCAGCCGTCAGAGCTTTTTTGATAGCGTCGTGATGTTTGGAGTCGATGTGATCAAAAATTGTGGTTTTGCCCACAACTTCATCAATGTTGAACCCCGTAGCAACTCGATTGATGAATTGAATCGTGCCCGCAGAATCGACGATTACAATGTAATCGGGCGCATTCTCCACAAATGTTTGCCAGAGTTCACTCGATGAGTTGCAGCCGACATTACCCAGATCGACTGAGGATTGCGACTGGCGATTTTCTCCAAAAAGATGTTTTTGGATCCGATCTAATCGAACACGCCCCTCGGCGAGCAAATCGTCATTGTTTTCATGATCCGCTGACTGTTCATCCAGCCTGGCAACTAAATCACGAACGCTATCGAGTTCTTCTAATACGGAAGAGTAGATTGTTTCTACCACAAACGGCCTCAGTCAGTCTTTGTAAGTAACGGGCGAGCAAGTCTCAAAGCCTCTGCTGAGACGAGCCCATGTTCTTAAAATTTCGAATTCTTGTCGAGGCTAATTTGAAAATTTCTCTAAACACAACTTATTACTTGGAAGGCTTCACTTAGGTAGATCGCAATGCCTCGTGTATGCGAGTTGTCATCAATCTAAAATGCAGGATTCTACAATTTAGCAGGGTTAGAGAAATACCGTTGACAGAGAAGACTGAAGTGTGTTACTCAACCGGCGACTGGGCAAAAAATCTTCATAACACGCGTTACTGCAATATGTTAAACTCAAGAGTATTTCGATCAACGCTGTCGAACTTTGGGGTGAATTCGGTATGCATGCCGGCGAATGGGACATCACGTTAACTTTGGGCTTAGTGCTGGCCGCCGCCATGGTGGGGGGCTTGCTAGGGAAGCTGTTGAAGGCTCCCAAAGTGACCGCATACCTGCTGGTGGGTGTGGTGTTAGGCCCGCAAGTTTTTGAGTTTATTCCGCACGAGCATTTCGAATCGCTTGAGCCATTAACTCACTTAGCAATGGCACTGGTGCTGTTCAATTTAGGTTGCACATTCTCGTTGCAGCACATGAAGCAAATTGTGCATCGCGTGCTACCGATCTCTGCTGGCGAATTGACGGGAACATTTCTGTTGGTTTCCGTCGGCTTGATTGTCTTGGGTGAAGGCTGGGCCCCGGCCATTTTGTTAGGCGCTTTAGCACTGGCCACAGCACCGGCAACCACCATGTTAGTGCTGAAAGAAACCGAATCATCCGGACGAATTACTGAATACACGGGTGCACTGGTTGCCTTGAATAACCTGGCATCGATTTTGGCTTTCGAGATTTTCTTTCTGGGCATCCATTTCTTTCAGAACAAGTTGGATCAACCATTTTCTCAAATCTGGGAGTTAGTCACAAACGTATTCGGCTCACTGCTACTCGGCTTTTTGGCCGGTTTGGTTGTAAGTTACGTCTGTGCTCTCATCGATCCGAAGCGATCGCTCATTATGGTGCTGGCCATTTTGGCGCTCACTTTGGGTGTTTGCGAAATCCTATTGTTACCGTACATGCTGACATTTTTGGCCATGGGCATGATTGTGGCCAACTCTTCGGAAGTGGTCGATCAAATTGCAACCGACTTAGACAAACTGACCGAGTTATTGTGTGTTGTGTTTTTTGTCGTTCACGGTGCGCACTTGCAGTTAGACGCATTTATGACTGTGGGAGTGGTTGGTTTTGGGTATATCGTTTTCCGATTCTTGGGGAAATATTTAGGTGCCTACCTCACCGCGGCCCGCCAAAATGAAGAACCTGAAGTGCGAAATTATCTCGGCTGCACACTCATCGCCCAAGCGGGTGCAGCGATCACTCTCTCAGCAATCGCCGTCGAACGCGACCCGGAACTTGGTTACCATTTACAAACAATCATTTTAGGTTCGGTGGTCTTTTTTGAATTGGTCGGGCCAATTTTAATTCGCTATTCGGTTCTGCAGGCGGGGGAAGTTCCACTCGACCATGCCATCCACCACATCGCCCACGACCCCTGGTCGGAATTCAAACTGATGTTCGGACGACTGTCCCTCGCCTTACTGCCTGCTCGGCGTACCGCACGAACGGCGGCGGATATTACCGTCGAAGAAATGCTGAAGAAAAATGTCAAAGGCCTTCCGCAGACGGCCACGTTCAACGAAATTGTCGAGTTCATCGAACGCAGCCACGACAACACCTACCCGGTGGTCAACGACAAAGGCTCCGTCATCGGCATCATCCGCTACCACGAACTCAGCAGCACGCTGTTCAACCCACGCTTGGGCGCACTGGTACGAGCAGCCGACTTAGCCACCTCAGTCGAAGACACCGTCTACCCGGATGACCCGGTTTCACGGGCCTGGGAAATGTTCCGCAATGGCACCGACGACTGCATCCCCGTCATCGCCAGAGAACAACCGCAAAAACTACTAGGCGTCGTCCGCCGCTGGGATATTTTGCGAGTCTTCATCCGCGGCCACCGCACGGCACAAAAACAGGCGGAGTAGTTTGAGGTTCCAAACGGGTGGCCCAGGTTGCTCGCCAACCTGGGCGGACAACGTCCGCAAGAGGAATCGGAAGAAAGTTTGTTCGTGGGAAAGACATCCCTCTTGTGGTCTTCGACCACTCAGGTTGCGAGCAACCTGAGCTACCCGAAATTATTACTCGTCGGTCACACACCCTTCCGAGGCTGACTTCACATTCTTGATGTACTTGTACAACGTGCCTCGGGTGAATTTGTAATCGGGTTCGGTCCAGGCGGCTTTGCGGTCGGCGAGTTGGTCGTCGGTAAGATCGACATCGATTCGGTTTTTCTCAGCGTCGATGGTAATTTTGTCGCCGCTTTCCACTAGTGCTAACGGTCCGCCCTCTTGGGCTTCCGGAGTGATGTGGCCAACAATGAAACCGTGCGACCCGCCTGAAAAACGGCCATCGGTCATCAGCGCAACATCATTGCCCAAACCAGCCCCCATGATGGCCGAAGTCGGCGTCAACATTTCCGGCATGCCCGGGCCCCCTTTCGGGCCTTCGTACCGAATAATCACCACGTCGCCTTTTTGAATTTCTTTGTTCTCTAACCCTGTCAGCATGTCTTCTTCAGAATCGTAAACGCGGGCCGTTCCGGTAAAGTTCAGGCCTTCCTTACCAGTAATTTTCGCGACGGCACCTTCCGGAGCCAAGTTGCCGCGAAGAATGCACAGGTGGCCGGTCGCTTTAATTGGGTTTTCCAAAGTGTGGATAATATCTTGGCCTTCGCTGAGTGCAGGCAGGTCGGCGATATTCTCGGCCAATGTTTTTCCTGTCACTGTCAGGCAATCGCCGTTCAGCAGACCTTTTTCCAACAGGTATTTCTGGACGGCAGGCGTGCCACCCACTTGGTGCAGGTCTTCCATCACGTATTTTCCGCTGGGCTTCAAATCAGCCAAGAAAGGAATTCTGTCGCTGACCGTCTGAAAATCGTCAATGGTCAATTCCACATCCACGGCACGAGCCATCGCAATTAAATGCAACACGGCATTCGTCGAACCACCCAAGGCCATGGTAATGACCATCGCATTTTCAAACGCTTCCCGGGTCATAATGTCGCGGGGCTTAATGTCTTGCTCCAACAAGTTCCGCAGTGCGGCACCCGAAGCGACGCATTCGACCAGCTTATCGGGGTCTTCAGCTGGGGTCGATGAACTGTAAGGCAGCGACATGCCTAAGGTTTCAATGGCTGACGACATGGTGTTCGCCGTGTACATTCCGCCGCAGGCACCAGCACCCGGGCAACTGTTTTTGACAATTTCGGCGCGTTCTTCGTCGGAAATCGACTCGGCCAGATATTCGCCATACGATTGAAACGCTGAGACGATATCGAGCTTGTCGTACTTTTCGGTGCAGCCCGCGCGAATCGTTCCGCCGTAAACCATAATCGATGGCCGGTTAAACCGAGCCATCGCCATGATGCAACCAGGCATGTTTTTGTCGCAACCGGGAAGCGCGATACAACCATCGTACCATTGCCCGCCCATGACCGTTTCAATTGAGTCAGCAATTAAATCTCTCGACTGCAGCGAATACGACATGCCGTCGGTGCCCATCGAAATTCCATCGCTGACGCCGATGGTGTTAAACCGCATGCCGACCAAACCGGCGGCTTCCACGCCTTCTTTTACTTTCTCAGCTAGGTCCAACAAGTGCATGTTACAGGTATTGCCTTCATACCAGACCGAAGCAATGCCCACTTGGGCTTTGTTCATGTCCTCTTCCGTCATGCCTGTGCCGTAAAGCATGGCTTGGGAGGCACCCTGTGATCGGGGTTGAGTCACACGCGAACTATATTTGTTCAAAGGCTGATTCATCGGTCGGGCTTTCCTGCTTCGGGTTTAATTATTTTTTTTGATTTGAAAAAGTTTTAACTCACCACGAAGGACACGGAGAGCACGAAGAAAATGAAAAGTAGGTCAAGTTATTGTATGACGAGAACAAAATTAAAACTTTCAAATGTCATGCAGTAGCATGACCTACAAAACTTCGTGCTCTTCGTGTCCTTCGTGGTAAAATTCTGTCGTGGAGAGTTATTCAGAAGTCACTTATTCGAGAACCTCACAAACATGAGGCACCCGATCCACTTTGGGTAGCACAAGCGGCTTGTAAACTTCTTCACAGGCTTTCGCACCTCGGTGGGTTTCCAAGGCGGCTTCCGATTCCCACCATTCGTTGATGATGAAGACTTTCGGATCGGATTGAGAATGATACACCTCAAACCGTTCGCAGCCGGGCTCGAGCCGAGACATTTCGGACTGCCGTTTCATCAATTCGGTCACTTCACCGATGTCTGACTCGTCTTTCACGGTGAGAACAATGTTGAGATAAACCATTTTAGACACCTAAAGTTGAAAAGAAGTTCGCTGAATTCTCTCTCAAAACGCCCAGAATAACAGACTTGAACTTCAACATACAGCAACCGAGTTCATTGAATTTTAAGTGAAGTGTCAGTTTGCCGGTCACCCTGAGCGCAGCGAAGAATCTTTCGTGCAACGAGACCCTTCGTTGCACTCTAGGGTGACAAACTGATTCACTTTGATCGCAAAAAAGTCAGTTTTGAGTCAATTCCACAGCACATTCCGATAGAAATCGAGGCTCTGAGCAAAGTTCTGTGATCGAAGAGATGCGTTCAGGCACTTAAGATGTTATCGTATTGATGTCAAAATACTGTCTGCGAACGAATCAAATTGTACATCTCCCGTCTCAGGAGGATCATGGGCGAGTGAATCAATCAACTGGCACCCAATGGATGAGCTGGCAGGAAGTCCCCTGGATTTCGGGTCGCGATCCGCTGGCAACAACTTTGCAGCTTTGTGATCGCATCCTGATCGACAGTTCCGAATCGCCCGAACCGGGCCTGTTTCTCACCAGCCAAGTGGGGGAAATCGCGACCGAGTTCGCCGCACAATTCTGTGCAATCATGCGCCGAGAACCCGATTGGAATCAGTTGGCCGAATGCGGTCGCCAGCCAACAACTGAATTCTCTTGGCGATTTCTCGAAGAGTCAATCGATCGCGACGCGGCCGGTTTTTCTAGCTCGGCTGACATCGGCAACATGCTGGCCGTTCCCATTCACACATCCAACAGCCACCCGCAGGTTTTGGTGTTGGTCGGTGATCGGCTTGAATCGGAAATGTTGGCTGGTGTCGCCGCAGTTGGTCGAACATTGGGAATCGCCCAGCAGTTTGTTGAGTCTCGAAATCAAGATACCGAACAGATTGACCGCCTGGGAAGAACGCTGAAGATTGTCTCGAACATTTCAACCGTGCGAGAGACTGAGCCGTTGTTGGAGTTAATTGCCGAGGAAGCCATTCAGCTATTAGATTGCGACCGGGCGAGCATTTTTATCTGGGAGCCCGAGCACAACCAGCTTGTCGCTTGCCCGGCATTGGGTGTTGACCAGAAAACATTGCGGATTCCTGCAGACGCGGGCATTGTGGGACAGGTGATTCAGACATCGCAGAGTATTTGTGTTCAAGACGCGTACAATGATGCTCGGTTCGATCAGTCGGTCGATAAAAAAAGTGGTTACAAGACCGACAATTTATTGTGTATTCCGCTGAAGAACTCTCAGGGAACTTTGGTGGGTGCTTTTGAAGTGATCAATAAACGAAGTGGAGATTTCTCGGACGAGGATGAACGCAGCTTACAGGAATTAAGCGTGCATGCTGCCGCAGCGTTCCAGAATGTTCAAGAGCACGAGCAGCTTGCCAGAAACAACCAGCAGCTCACTGAGCAGGTTTCGCAGGCAGCAACAATCATTGGTGAAAGCCCGCCGATTGTTGCTTTGCAAGAAACAGTCGGGCGGTTGGCAACAACCGATTTACCCGTGCTGATATTGGGAGAAAGTGGCACGGGAAAAGAAGTTGTCGCCCAATCATTGCATTTTCAAGGGCCGAGAAAAGACGCGCCTTTCGTCGCGATCAATTGTGCTGCATTGACGGAAACCCTGCTGGAAAGCGAGCTTTTCGGCCATGAAAAGGGGGCATTCACCGATGCCCATGAGACCCGCGAAGGAAAGTTTGAATTGGCTGAACGAGGGACGATTTTCCTTGACGAAATCGGCGACATGAGCCTAAACGGCCAAGCGAAACTGCTGCGTGTGTTAGAGCAAAAAGTAATCACTCGCGTCGGTGGGTCTCAACCGATTCCGATTAATGTACGAGTTGTTGCTGCGACGAACACGAACTTAACTGAGGCGGTTGCAGAGAAAAGGTTTCGCGAAGATTTGTATTACCGGCTGAGTGTGGTCACGCTGGAATTGCCGCCGTTACGAGACCGCTATGAAGACGTGCAACTGTTGAGCGAGTTTTTTCTGACTCGGTTTTGTGAGCAGGCGGGCCGAAAAAAAATGCCCCTTTCAGCCGATGCGAAGAAGCGGTTGCAGGCACATACTTGGCCGGGCAATGTTCGCGAACTGAAAAACCTGATGGAACGTATCGCGTTTCTTACAGCAGGCGACGTGGTGGAAGTGGACGATTTGGCGTTCATCCTCAGCCCGGCTAAAGATTCGCTGACAGACATCTCTCCCGACTTAGGCCTCAACGAGGCATCGAAACGCTTCCAACAAGAATACATTCGCAAAAGCATTGATCGCGTTCGTGGAAACATGAGCGAAGCGGCAAAAATCTTAGGTTTACACCGCTCGAACTTGTATCGCAAAATGAGGCAGCTGGGAATGCGGGAAGGCGATGAAGAGGAATAGTCTTCCTAAATTCTCGAGGCAGTTTCTCGGTCAATTTGGCAAACCGAAGACACCCTGCAGAGACAGCCCTGCCCCTGGCCGAACTCTGCAGAGTGATTGCATCATCCATTACTCGATTCACTCGCTATTCAACACTTAGCGGCAAAAACCGTAACGAGATGAATGGTAGCGATTGTAGCTGGGGAATTGATACGTGTTGTGTCCGTAACCATGGCCGTTGTAGCCACGGTGACTGTAACTAGAGTGGCCATACCCATAACTACGCGGGCGGTAGTGGGAGCTTCCGTGGTGACGGTGGCCGCTGGAATAACCGAAGCCGACCGAACCGCCGCCTACATACAACGAAACACCCGAACCATGTCGATGGCGACTATGTGACCGATGACCATGACCTGCTTGTGCGGTCTCGGCCAAACCGAAAACGGCAACACATC
>Ga0115002_10009823_pt1 | contig 10372 bp, 10 predicted proteins | sample ArcticOcean_MG_C_8_FD_89576 | JGI IMG/M metagenome (GOLD analysis project Ga0115002, IMG submission 89576) | Marine microbial communities from western Arctic Ocean - ArcticOcean_MG_CB11_86 | ecosystem: Environmental > Aquatic > Marine > Oceanic | place: Arctic Ocean: Canada Basin | collected... | reverse complement strand
GAACTGTTTGAGAAATTCCGTCTGCGATTCCCCCACCAGGTTCAGCACCATGTAAGGATGCTTGTCGAGCCAGTCGTTCAAATACCGCTTACGATTCACAGCCACCGTCACCAGCGGCGGGTCGAACGACGCCTGCTGCACCCAACTGGCCAGCATCCCCGTTTCGAGTTCTTCGCCGTTGGAAGCCGTGAGAATAAATACGCCACTGGGCGTGCGACCGAGAACCGGGCCAACGCGTTCCTTGAATTCGTCCGTCCCGCTGTCCGCTTCCGTGGTCATGAATTCCCCTTCATCGCCCTACGCGTCAGGATGCTACATCAAGATGCCGGATCAAGATTCCGTCGACTTCAACTCGTGGCCGAGCTTTTCTTCGATACTCTTCACTTTGCCCGCCAACCGGCCGGCGGCCCCTTTGCGAGCATCCAGTTTAATACTGCATGTGACCCGATCACAATCGGCCTGCATGCGATCGTAGCAACGCTTGACGACATCGAACACCTCGTCCCACTCGCCTTCGATGACGGTCCCCATCGCGTGCAGCCGATAATCCAGCCCGCTGGCTTCAATTATCTCCAACGACCGCGCGACGTATTTGCTCACGCTCTCCCCTTCACCCAGGGGCGTCATACTGAATTCGAGAAGAACCATCGCATTACTCTCGTGACCAGAGGTCGATATTCAAAATCACCCGATTCCGCCCCCTATTCTAGGCGGCGGCACTCAACATGCAACGTCGCGACAAGCGTGTCGTTCCCGGCGAGCGGGCTGCGTAAGCTGGCTGTTACTCTCGATCCATCAGAACGCGTACACATCCGGCAGCGTGGCATGGTCTGTTGACGGGAAGTGAGATCAGACTTGGAGAACACAATGACGCTCACGTAACAGCCAGCTTACGCAGGCCGCTCGCCTGGCTTGTCAACTGTCGCACCGCCAACTCTACGGGCGACGGGCTTCCCGGAGGGGCTTCCCACCGGGTGAAATGCGCAGATGCAAAAGCGTTTTGTGCAGAAGTCGCGAGGCCGCCGGGGCAGCCACGGTGCCGCCGTAGTGTGTTTTGCCGACGGTGGGTTCGTCAGCCACAATCAACACGAGCACGCGAGGATCGTTTGCCGGTGCGCCGCAGAAAAACGAGCTGACGTGTAACTGTGAGGAATACTTGCCGGTGGCGGGGTCTGGTTTTTGAGCGGTTCCCGTTTTGCCGAAGACCTTATAGTCTTCGAGCCGGGCCTTGGTGCCGGTTCCTCTTTTCACAACATCGACCAGCGGACCTTCCACGAGCCAGCGACCAATGTCGCGCTCGATGGCCGGGGAAGTCACGGTCGGCCGAAACGAGGTCGCGGGCACATCTTCGGGAATCGCATCGATGTGTTCGACGGTCTTCGAGACCAGTCGCGGCGTTCGCAACACCCCGTCACCCGCCAGAACGGCAATCCCCGAAATCAGTTGCAACGGTGTGACGGCAATCTCCTGACCCATCGGGATCGATCCGGTCGAATAGGAGTTCCATTTCTTCAGCGGGCGCAGCATGCCCTGCAATTCGCCCGGTAGCGAGATGCCCGTTTTTCGGCCGAAACCAAATCGCACGGAGGCCGCGAACAATTCCTTGTTCGTCAAACGCTCGCCGATTTTCGCCATGCCGATGTTGCTTGATTTCACAAGCACGTCGGTCAGACTAAGGCGGCCGTAAGAATGATGATCGTGCAAGATGCGACGCCCCATCCGATAGCTGCCGTTCTCACAATCGAACGACGAATCTGCGGCGATCACGCCTTTCTGTAATCCCCACGCCACGATGAACGGCTTGAAGGTCGACCCCGGCTCGTAAATGGCCGAGATGGCCGTGTTCTTCCAGGCGGCGGGAGGCACATTGACGGGCCGGTTCGGATCAAACGTTGGCCGAGAAGCCATGGCCAGCACGTCGCATGTTCGCGGATCAATCACAATCGCACAGGCGGATTTCGGCTTCCACTCTTTCATGACGGTCTCGAGTTCGCGCTCGGCGTACAATTGCACGACCGCATCGATCGTCAAGACAGCCGTCCGCCCGTGCCGAGGCGCCTCGGCCACGTCTTCACGCACATCGACAACACGCCCTCGGGCATCACGCACGAGCGTTCGCCGCCCGTCTTGACCGCGAATGACCGATCCCAGACTTTGCTCCAACCCGCCGCGACCGTTGCCGTCGATGTCTCGCAAACCAAGCAAATGGGCGGCGAATTTTCCCTGTGGATAACGTCGCAGATACTCTTCGCGAAACCCCCAACTATGAGGTGGCAGGTCGAGGTCTCGAATGCCGTCGGCCTGTTCGTCGTCGAGTCGGCGATGAACCCACAGGAAACGCTTTGTTCTGTTCTTCGTGATTCGCTCGAAAAGTTGATCTGCATCGACGTCCAACGATTCCGAAACTTTCAACGCGAACTGCCAAGGCTCGGTAATCCGCGTCGGTACCACGTACAAACTTCGCATGGTCACCGTCGTGGCCAGCAGACGACCGTGGCGATCAACAATTTCTCCCGGCCGTGCGGGAATCGATTCGATCATCGACCGTTGTCGGTCGGCCAACTGGGAAAGTTGGGGACGCGAAATCCACTGCAATTGAACAAGCCGACCGGCAAGCACTAGCCAAGTCAGCAAGACCAAACCAATCACCACGCAGACCCGTGGCGAACGAGCTGGCGTCTCATGAATGGAACGACGATCGATCGGCATAGGTTCGTCCGTGTCACGTCTACCGAGTCGTCGGGGTCGATCGCTGCCAGAACAACAGCGGAACTCGGCGCGGCTGGCTCTCCACCGACTTCTCGGGCCGGCGAATTTGCAATTCACCCTTCTCCAACGAGTCCAGCATCCGCGCGGGCGCACCGAGTTGCTGCGTTTTGAGACGCAGCTTCGCATGCCGGTCGGTCAGCACATCCAACTGGTATCGCTGGTGACTGACCTCGCGACGCAACTCAAGGTTCCGTTTCTCCAGCGCAATCCCGGCCGCCGAGGCCAGAACCACCAGGAAAATCGCACTGCCGAATCGAAAGAACATGCCTGTCTTATCGGAAGCTGGCCCGCTTCCGCACGACCCGGACGCGGCTGGCATCACTGGGCAGGTGGAGAATCGTGCCGATTGTAAGGCGATTCGGGTCCGACAGGCGTTCGCGATTCATCGAATACAGCTGAACCCAGCGAGAACCCCGCCCCAAATGCTTCTGAGCAATCTCTGAAAGCGTGTCCCGCGAGCCAACGCGGTATCGCGGTTCACCGTCGATTCCGGTGAAATATCCAGCTGCACCGGCGTTATCCGATGTGGAGCTGTCTGACGTGGAGCTGTCTGACGTGGAGCTGTCCGAGAACGAATCGGCCGAGCGGTCGTTGCTTCCGAAACGAGTTTCGCGACTGGCAGTCCTGCGATCGTCGGAAAGACTCGAAGAACGCCCGCCCAACGATTCCAAACTGGGGACTTCGATCTTCATGCCGGGCCGCATCCGCGCGGGATCGGGAATCCGGCTGGAGTTCGCCTTCGCCAACGCCATGTAATACTTGGATGTTCCGTACAGCTTCCTGGAAATCGACCAGTAGTTGTCGCCCGACTGAACAACGTATTCGTCGCTGCTCGATGCCGAGTTGCCGAACGCTGAACCGCTTCCGGAGCGGCTGCTGCTACTACGCTCGTCGAAGGGATCGTTGGAACGATCGGAACTCGTTCGGCTGTCACCGGAATCAAACCCGCTGCTCGACGAATCGTCGTCGAATCCGCCAGACGATCCGGATGAACTCGACGAACCAAAGTCGTTGGAATCGTCGAAGGAGTCGCTGCCGTCATCGAACTGGTTGCGTCGGACTGTGGTGCGACTCCCGGCTGACGTGTCGTTGCTATCTGATCGATAGTCGCTACTGCCTGATCGATAGTCACTGGAGCTGTCCGAATCGTCTCCATCGTCGAACGATGAAGAACTCGAACCGAAGTCGTCGCTCGATGAGTTGCTGTCGTCCATTGTGTCATCGTCAGAGCCGAACCCGCCGGACGAGTCGCTACTGTCATCAAAGCCACTCGACGAATCGCTGCTGTCGCCGAACCCGCTGGAATCACTCGTCACACGACGTCCACGGCTGCCGGAAGAATCACCGAAGCTTCGCGAGCTTCCGCTTCCAAAGTCATCCGATGTGTCATCGAAGTCGCTGGAACTGCTGCTGCCGAAATCGTTCGAGTCGGTGTCGTCGTCGCCAAACCCTGAATCGCTGTCGAACCCCGAGTCGCGACTGCGATTGGTGGAAGAACGACCGGTTGAGGAACTGTCGAACGATCCGAAGTCCCCATCATCCGACGTGTCGCTTGAGGAAGACCCGAAGTCGTCGCTGGCTGGATCGTCAAAGCTGTTGTCGTCGTCGCTGGAATCACCGAAATTGTCCCCGTCGAACGAGGCGGTGCGGCTGCCGTACGAACTCCTGCTGCCATCGTCAGACCCGCGGCTTCCCGAATCTGAGAAGTCGTTGGATCGCGACGAGGAATCACCGAAGCTGTCCGACCCGAAGTCGTCGGATGAGTCTGATCTGCGGTCGGCAAAGTCGCTGCCGCCTCCGAACTCATCGTCTCGACTCCCGAATTCCGAGTCACGTGGTTCATTCTGATCACCGAGAAAACCAACGTCGTCGGAATCACCGAAGGGATCATCATCTGCATCGTCTGATGTAACGTCGTCACCCGACTTGGCGTCGTCGCCTGCCGACTTCTCGACCGCCGCCTTGCTCGCCTGAGCAAGCAGGTCGGATCGTTCTTCCCATTTCTTCCAGACAACGAACCCCAAAGCTGATAACAGCACGAGGATCAACGCCAGACCGATCTTGGTTTCTTTCGACATCCCATTACTCCCGGAAGAGAATCCCCAATCGGCGTCGGATTCATTTCCGACGTCGTCGGTTACTGTCTGATTGCTGCCCGCAGTTTCGCCGTCCGTGCTCTTGGATTCAGTCGAATCTCGGCCGGGGCTGCGGTGACGGGTTTCGTTGTTAGCGTTTGCCATCGGTCTACGTCCCGAAATGCGTTCTTGACCATGCGGTCTTCGAGCGAGTGAAAACTAATGACGACCGCACGCCCACCGGGACGCAAGCTGTCGTACAAAACGTGATCCAACGCCGCGTGCAATTGTTCGAGTTCATTGTTGACGGCAATGCGGAGCGCCTGAAACACTCGCGTTGCCGGATGACGCCGCGAGTCGCCGCGTCGGCTACCTGGGATCGCTGCGACGACGGCCTCTGCGAGGTCACTTGCCGTGCGCACCGGTCGCCCACGTCGTCGCGCGACGATTTCCGCCGCAATCCGATCGGCGAATCGTTCTTCGCCGAACTCTTGAAAAATCTCTGCCAGCGCACCTTCGTCAAGTTTTTCCAGATGCTTCCACGCCGACTTTCCTGACGTGAGATCGAATCGCAGGTCCAGGGGGCCGGTCGACGCGAAACCGAAACCTCGCTCATCGTCGGCAAGCTGATCCGACGAAAGACCGAGGTCGAGCAGCACGCCGTCGACGGCTGCGATGTTCCGGTTTTGTAAGGCATCGGGAAGATGTGCATAACTGTCGTGAACGAGGTGGCAATTGGGTTGGGTCAGTTGCTCCAGCGAAAGCTGTTTTGATGCGAATTCGAGCATCATCAAGTCGCGGTCCATTCCGATAAGCGTGCCTTCGGAACCGATCGCTTCGAGTATCTTCTTTCCGTGTCCACCGCCGCCGATGGTGCCATCGACGATGGTTTGTCCCGATTGTAAATCGAGAGCATGCAGGACTTCCCGCACCAGAACCGGCGCGTGAAGCGAAGCCCCGGAAGATCCGGGGCGTCTTTGTGGTGTAGACATCGGTGATGTCGGTTCGGAGATCGGACGGGGATATGAGGAAGGTGTTGTACGGATTGACGCCCAATGAGAAAAGAGCAATCGGGGCGTCGGTCGGCGCGGTTGTAAAAGTTACTCAGCGCGCGAAGGGGCCGCCTTGTAGGCAGAAAAGCGACTGTGCGCCTTCGCAGGCTTCCAGCGAAATCGCGGGCTGGGCATGAAGTATTCGCCTCGGGCGGCTTCCGTGCCGCCCGAGGCGAGGCGAATACTTTGCGATTCAGCAGCCAAAAAGGCCACCAACCGCACATCCACAGGGCGAGACATCCTTGCTCGCCCTTGTCCGCAAAGCCCGGTCAGCCAGCGGAATTCCAGAATCTCGTGCTTGTCTTCGTGCCTTGTCTTCGGCCTTGTATAAAGTGAGTCCAGCGGTCCATGCCGGTTCTTCGCTTACAGTTCACGCGAGAAATCACGTGGTTGGAATGGGTTTGTCAGTCTAAAATTTATCAGTCGAAAACACGGGTCGCCATGTCATCGAAGTCGCTCTCAGAACGTCCCAGAAACTCGTCCCACAGTTGTTTGTCCCAGATCTCCGCATGATCCTGCACGCCCAGCAAAACAACGTCTTTCGTCAGGCCACCCAATTCGATAAGACGTTCCGGGATGCGAATTCGCCCTTGGCCATCCAAAGGAACATTCTCGGCCCGAGCATAGAACAGCCGCATGTAGTTGCGGACATCGACACGGTTCGGCGAAACCTGAGCGAACCGATTCGCCAGCTCGGCAAAGCTGTCGGCCGAATACAAGGCCAGCGAACGATCGGTTCCAGGGGCAACGTACAACTCGATCAGCTCCTTCTTACCGAACTGCTCTCGCAACTTCTTGGGAACCGCCAGTCGCTGCTTCTCGTCGAGGCTTCTCGTGTATGTTCCGGTCAGCGGCATTGATCACCACGTTTCCCCACAGCTCACCACACGGCCCCAAAGTTACCAACCAAATTGGGATCGTCAATAGCCTGTCGAGAAGATTCGCGCAAACTGATCGCAAGAATCGACGCAGGTCCGTGTAGCATCACGAATTGGAGAATTCGGAATTTTTTTGGATTCGATGCGAGTCACCCACCAGCACGCCACCTCGCGCGATGTTATCGAGTGAGCGACTCGTAGAGAGCATCGAATGCATCGATCGTATTCCGCCACGCAAACCGTTCTGTGGCCATATGTTGTGCCGCATCGACCATGCGATTGACCCTATCGGGTTCTATGAGAATTCGTTCGATGGCTGTGACAAGGGCCGATGGAGATTCCGCCGGCACCAATAGGCCGGTCTTCCCATCCTCGATCAACTCGACTGAACCGTCGACATCAGTCGAAATGACCGGCAACCCGGCCGCCATCGCCTCCAGAATCACGTTCGGCAGCCCTTCCCACCGCGAAGGTAGCGCCAGGCAAGTCGAGGCTCGCATCAATTCGGGAACGTCGTCTCGTGCCCCCAAGAAATGCACCCGCCCTGCAAGCCCCGCGTCTTTCACTGCCCGCTCCAAAGAGCTTCTCAACGGCCCATCGCCCGCGAACAGCAGGTGCGTATCTTGGAATCGCTTGAAAAGTTCGCCACACGCTTCCAGCAACACGAACGGCCCCTTTTGTCGGTCAAGGCGTCCGACAAACAGCACCGTTTGACTGCCGTGCGGAATATCAAACGCAGCCAGGTCGCAAGGTGTCGCATTCGCAAAACGATCAACATCAACACCGTTGTAAATCACGCTGGTCTTCGCTGACGGCAACCGCGAACGTTTCATCGAGAACTCGGCTACCGAGCGACTCACACAAACATGATGGTCCACCAGCCCACGAGTCAGCCGATCGATCCACAATCGCGCACGCCCCCGACGTTCCGCCACGCGAATTCCCGAAACGACCCGTGGCACCCCGGCAAGCCACGCCGCAATCCGCCCGGCCATGTTCGCGTGGTACAGCCAGGTTTGCAGCAATGCGGGTCGAAATCGCCGCAGCTCGCGCGTCAACTTCAGGGCCACGGAAAGATCCCACCGACGTCGCACACCGAAGCAAGTGATGGGAACGTCGGCGTTCGCGAGATCATTCACGAGGCTGCCGGAAGCGCCCAAGCAGTACACGCGAGGTTCCCAGCGGGAACGGTCCAACCCCGTGACGACACGAACCAACGCCTTCTCGGCCCCACCGGGGTCAAGGTCGGTGACGCAGAACGCAAGTCGAATGGGTTTTGAAGTGGACGACACGCAAACCTCGATATTGGGCAACGCGAACCGGCTCGCGAGACTTGATGAATCGGGCGATCCTCTCTACCAATGGGACAGAACAGCCCTCTTTAGGTCAAGATCGCTCATGGCGGAACTTCTCAGTGATTACGATTACGATCTTCCCGAAGATCTCATCGCGGCCGAACCGGCTGCGGTACGAGACGAATCTCGACTACTCGTCGTCGACCGACGCAGCGGCAGCCTGTCGCATCATCGATTTCGCGACTTGCCCACGCTGTTGCACCCCCAAGACCGGTTGGTCCTGAACGACACACGCGTCGTTCCCGCAAGGCTTTTCGGCCAGCGATCCTCGACCGGCGGCAAATGGGAGGGTCTGTTTCTCGGCACCACCGATGACGGCCGTTGGAAGCTGATTGGGCAAACACGCGGACGACTTGAGGTCGGCGAGACGCTCACGATCGCTCCTGCCCATGATACAGATTCCGGCCAGACGCTGGAATTGACTCTTGAAGAGCGAGATGCAGAGGGCATGTGGACTTCCACGCCTTCCAACTCGGCCGACTACACGGAACTCCTGGCTGCGTTCGGCACCGTTCCGCTGCCACCCTACATTCGACGCAAGCTTGCAGACGAACAAGATTGGGAGCGTTATCAGACGACTTACGCCCGCCGCCCCGGTGCGGTGGCCGCGCCGACGGCCGGTCTACATGTGACGCCCCAACTGCTTCAGACCTGCTCTGAACGAGAAATCGAGCATTCGTTCGTCACGTTACACGTCGGCATCGGCACGTTTCGCCCGATCGCTGCCGAGAAACTCGCCGACCATGTCATGCATGAGGAATGGTGCGAGTTGTCGAATGACACGGCGAAAACGCTGAATCAGTCCCGCCAAAATGGTGGACGCATTGTGGCGGTGGGTACCACATCGGTTCGGACAATGGAAACGGCTGTCAACAACGATGGCCTGTTTGACGAGTGGAGTGGAGAATCGAATCTCTTCATTCGCCCACCGTATACATTCCGAGGCGTGGATTGCCTGGTGACGAATTTTCATCTTCCGCGATCCACTCTTTTCGTCCTTGTGAGTACGCTCGCAGGGCGGGAATTGATTCGACATGCCTATGAAACGGCCATCGAACAGCGATACCGCTTCTTCAGTTATGGCGATGCGATGCTGATTCTTTGAGGGTGTCGTCAGGAACGATTGTGAATCTGGAACGCTCAGAAAAAACCACGAAGACGCAAAGACACGAAGAGTCTCAGAGAATGTACAGCAGAGGGCCAGTGCAACTCGATAAACGAAGAGTGGGCCGCAGATGACGCGGATGAACGCGGATTTTCGCGGACATAATACAAACTTTATCTGCGATGATCCGCGTACGAAGTCAGCGTGCCGAGAGGCCTGCGGGCCATTCCTTGTCTCTTCGAGTCTTGTGGTTTGATTCATTGAACAACGAGGTTGGCCGTCATCGATGACGACACCCACATTGAGCCGAATTGAGAACGCGCCGACAAGTCCCACTTGGTGCGTTACACTGGACCATTCGGTCTATTTGACGAATGTTTGCGGTTGTACTTCCACCAGGAACTCGCTCCATGCGAATTTTTTGCTTGATGATTGCACGTTTCGCTTTGTCCGCTTGGATTGGGGCAGCCGTGCTGTTTGTTGTGACCGGAGTGCAGGAAGTCCGTCACGACTTCGATTCCACCATACGCGACGCCTTGGCCGCGTTGCGGTTTCCGATGTATTACTACTTCGGCTTCACGCTGACGGGGATTGCGTTGCTCAGCACGACGGTCGCCGCGTTGCTGACGCCGAAGTGTCGTCGACGCCTGGGAATTTCCGCAGGACTCGTCTTGGTGGCGATGTCGATGATGGTTGTCGACTACATTTGGATCTTCCAGCCGTTACACGAGATCGTGACGGCCGCCTCTAGCGTGAAGCCGGCCGGGTTCCAGACGCTTCACGAGCGATCGAAGCACATCAATATGATCGACCTCACGATCTGCCTGGTAGCCGCCATTACGCTTTGCTGGCCCATTCGCAGTGACACTCTGACGGACTGAGATTTCAGTTTAGGTCACCTCGGTGTGTCGTCTGGAACGAATTGTGACTCTGGGACGATCAGGAAGAGCCACAAAGACACCAAGACACGAAGAGTCATCAGAGGAAGTACGGCAGAGGGCCAGTGCAACTCGACGTTCTTAGAATGGGGCCGCGGATGAACGCAGATTTTCGCGGAGAAAATGCAGACCTGATCTGCGATGATCCGCGTACGAAGTCAGCGTGCCGACAGGCCTGCGGGCAATTCTTTGTCTCTTCG
>Ga0115002_10009821_pt1 | contig 10373 bp, 3 predicted proteins | sample ArcticOcean_MG_C_8_FD_89576 | JGI IMG/M metagenome (GOLD analysis project Ga0115002, IMG submission 89576) | Marine microbial communities from western Arctic Ocean - ArcticOcean_MG_CB11_86 | ecosystem: Environmental > Aquatic > Marine > Oceanic | place: Arctic Ocean: Canada Basin | collected... | reverse complement strand
GCCACCATCGCGCGCCGAGACTGATCGGTTCGCAAAATCATACTCCGACCTTGATCGGTCCTTACGTGCGAAACTTCGTCCAGCACAACATATTGGCCATTGGGTGAAATGATCGGCATCGTCCTAAATTCTTGCAAACCGGGGCTGTCTGTTTTTGGATCTTCAATTGTTCGTACATCAATCGAAATCTCTAACCCAGACGGGGTTAAAAATGGCACACCGGTTTGAAAACCATCTGCGCGCGCATCGCCAACACTCGCCAGTACTGTTTGAATGTTCAGTTGGCGATCAAACATCATCGCTTCATCGGGCAACACTTGTACTTCTGGGGCACTGCGTTCAACATCTGGTCTCACGGAACTCGGATCAACAACACCCTCTAACTCTTCCAAACGAAAGGCCAAATCATCAGCCAACATCTGCAAAACAGAGAAATCATGCCCTCGAATAACCGCCTGTTCGGTTTGGGGGGCACCTGTAAGGTTAAACCCTCCAGAAGACTGTCTCCCACCTCCCCCACCTCCTCCACGCCCGCCGCCTCGGCCTGCACGCGCGGGCACATCATATCCTATCACGGCATTGCCTATCCCCGCAAACTTTTCATCCAACTTTTCTTTGATCTGTTCTACGGAAATTTGATTGGGTCTTTCGTTCAAATCTTTTAAGAGCACAGTAACGCTTGCCTGATTTTCTTGCACACTTGTCAAGAATCGATCCAAACCAACAACATCTCTGATCGCGCTTTCAACCTCCACCACAACTTCATCTGTGGCCTCTAACGTAGCACCTTCAGGTAGGCTCACATACGCTGTAAACTGGGATTCCTCTTGGCGAATATCTTGTTGGAGCATAAAGAAAAAGGACACAACAATCGTACCAATAAAACACAGCACAATGCCAATGGTTACCCACGTACGATGTCTTAATCCTGACTTTAAAAGAACCGTATATCGTTCCAGAAGTAAACCCTTACCCGTGGGTGGGCGGGACATACCCGAGAGCGTATAAGCAGACAAAGCCGGTACGAGCGTGAGTGCAACAAGCAAGGATGCCAAAAGGGGGAATGTCATCGCCAGCGCCAACTCACGCAGGATATCTTGTGCATCACTTTGGATAAAAACCACGGGTAAAAAAACGGTCACAGTGGTTGCGGTTGCTGCCAAGACCGCGCGTGCAACCTCTTCAGTACCCTCACGTGCGGCTTCTAAGGGTGATTTTCCCAGCTCGAAATGTTTGAAGATATTCTCCATCACAACAATGCCGTTGTCTGTGAGCATACCCACAGCCAAAGCCAACCCACACAAAGACAACATATTTAGACTCAAATCCCAAGCGTACATCAAATTGAATGTCATAAGCAGAGATGCGGGGATGGCCAACAACAGCACCATCACGAATCTCAGGTTACGCAAAAAGAGAAACAAAACAAACAGCCCCAAACCGCCTCCAATAATTGCAGCTTGCTTAAGCGTGTCCAAAGCTTCTTCCATCATCTCAGCTTGGCTGTTGCTTACAACCAACTCTATTTCTTCTGTTTCAAAATCCTTGTTAATCCGCTTTATGGTCGTCTCTACAGCTCGTGAGACATCAATAAGATTTGCATCGTCATCCTTCTGGATCCGAATCCCAACGGATGGTTTGCCATTCACTCTTTGCACATCTGTCTGTGTTTGTGCGCCATATCGAATATTTGCAATATCACCCAAGTGTAATGGTATCTCGGGTTTAATAACAACATCCTCAATCTGTTTGATATCTTCAAATTGTTCGTGCATACTCACTGGCAAAGCCTGATTGACATTGTAAACATGTCCCAAATATTTACGGCGTTGGTTGGCTGCATTGATCCGGCTTCTTACTTGGGTCAATGACAGTTGGTGTGCCTGCATCATCAAAGGATCTACAATAATTTCGATGGCCTCCCGACGCCCGCCCAAGACTTGAGCCGTAACCACCCCATCAACAGCTTCTAACTCTGGGCGGATTTTTTGCTCAGCGAACTCTCTGAGCCAATTCAGATCGCCATCTCCTAAAACATTTAACTGCATGATCGTTGCACTCAAGTCTGCAGAATCGAAACGTTGCACATTGACCCGAGTACGATCAGGAAACAATGGTTGCAAACGACTCATCCTGTTTTGTAACTGCAAAAGGGCAAACTTCATATCCGTATCTGGTGCATAAGAGATGCGGACCCCACCCGAGTTGGCTCTGCAATAAGATTCCATAACTTGTACACCATCTAACTTGCCTATTTCTCCTTCTGCTAAAATGACCATCTCACGTTCGACTTGTTCTGCGGATGCACCATTGAGATTGAACGTGACAAATACTTCAGGAAAAATAAGTTCTGGAAAAAGTTGCAATGGCAACCGTGTCCAAGAAATACAGCCCAGGATCGCAAGCGCGAGAAAAAACATCGTGGTCGTTACGGGGCGGCGAACTGCAAAGCCAGTGAGTGTCATACAGCACGCCTCCCTCGCAAACGATCAACCACTTCATACATAACAGGGATCACAATGAGTGTCATGAGTGTCGAGGTAATGAGCCCTCCAATAACAGCAATGGCCATTGGTGCTCGCAATTTGGCACCTTCACCAAAACCAATAACCATGGGCACGAGCGCCAAAATGGTTGTAGCGCTTGTCATCATAATGGGGCGCAAACGGTCTTGAGCACCTTGCAAAACGGCATCACGAAGCACATGGTCTTGCCGCAATTGATTAATACGATCGACCAATACAATGGCATCGTTGACCGCAATGCCCCCCAACATAATAATGCCAATATAAGCCATAACGCTGAGGGGTTCTTGCGCCATCCAAAAGGCCAGAACCACACCAATGCCTGCCAGAGGTACTGACAACATCACAGTAAATGGATGAAGAAGCGATTCAAACAACGAGGCCATGACCATGTAGACGAGAACGATCGAAAGAATAAGGGCGAATTTGAGGCTATCAAAGGATTCGGATCGCTGCTTTTCTTCGCCGCCAATGGTGATGCGGTATCCACCAGGCACGACCATCTGTGCAATTACTTGGTTGATGTGATCGATCGCCTCACTCAAAGATTTTCCTTCAGTCACATAGGCCGAGATGCGCCCCACCCTTTTTTGGCTTTCCCGCAAAATTTCTCTCGGCCCCTCAATCACTTGCATGTCTGCAACGTCCCCTAGTGTTAGAACAGCCCCGCTGGGAGCTTCAATGCGAATAGAACCTAATTGACCAAGATCGATATCTTCATATTTCACACGGATATCTCTCGTGCGTTGATCTTTTGAGAGTTCGCCTGCAATTTCACCCGACAGTTGTCTCTCTAAGGTTCGGATGATCGTTTGGGTATTGAGACCAAAAGCCGCGGCAACTTCCTCACGGATATTCAGATCCACTTCGGGTTGGCCACCCTGAAAGCTGGTCTGAACATTGTAAACCGTTGGCTGCAAGGCCATACGTTGGCTCAAATCTCCAGTCAATCGGGTCAAGATATCGATATTATCGCCACTCACTTCCACTTGGATGGGTGCATCTTGCCCGCCCATAACCCCCTCAAGGGCAGTCTCGTGCAAATGGTATTCCAGCTCAACGTCCGGCAAATCGCGCACATACGGATCTATAGCATCAACGATTTGACTGACTGTTTGGGACCGTTTTTTTGCAAGCGCGACAATCAAACTGGCACGGTTAGGCCCTGTTGGTTCCCCTGCGCCCGAAAGTCTTGAGGGATCGACACCAGATCGCACATACACATGATCTATATCTGTTTGACCAATTTCGGCGACCATTTCCCCAACCCGATGGGCAACCTTATCGGTTAATTCCAGTCGAGAACCTTCAGGCAATGTGAGGTCTATTTGAAATAGGCCCTGATCTTCCCTTGGGATAAATTCCGTCTGTAACCCTTTGAACAGGAAACCTGTTACAACAAGCAGAGCCAGAGTTGTTGTTGCGACCATCAATTTGTGGTTTAGCACGCCTGTTAAAATCTTGAAATATCGGTTGGATCGTATCCCCACGGTTCCTGAACGGGGTATCTTTTTCAAAAAACGGGCCGTGAGCATGGGAACCGTCGTCATCGCTACAACGAGAGAGCAAAGCAAAGAGTAAACAACCGTCCAAGCTTGGTCCTTGAAAAGTTCGCCAGCCAAGCCCTGTACATAGACAATGGGCAAAAACACCGACACGGTCGTGAGTGTAGACGCCAAAATGGCGACGCCCACTTCACTTGCCCCTTCTGCAGATGCGGTTTGGGGGTCTTCCCCTTTTTCCAAATGTCTGTAAATATTCTCGATTACGACAATGGCATTGTCCACCAACATGCCCGCACCCAATGCCAAACCACCCAATGTCATAATATTGAGTGTCAATTCTTGGAAGTACATCAAGGTAAAAGTAGCCAATATAGAAATGGGGATGGCCACACCAATGACAAGTGTGGCCGTCCAACTGCGCAAAGCAATAAGCAAAACTGCGATGGCCAGTATGGCACCATACAAAGCAGATTCTTCAACCTCGCCAATGGCGTCTTCGATGAATCGGGCTTTGTTTTCTACGGTGACCAGTTGCAAACCTGGTAAGTCAGCCATCAGATCATCCAACGCGTCCAAGACCGTACCCACAACCGTAACGGTGTTGCTGCCCGCTTCTTTGTAAATAGCCAACCCGACACATTCTTGGCCGTTGAGCCTAACAATCGTCTCTTGTTCTTGGTAGACCAACCCCACATGCCCAACGTCTTTGACCCTCACCGGAACTCGTACAGCACCTGCACCGGTCCCAGTTTCTCGGCGTTCACCAACGATCAGCTCTCGAACATCGTCAGCATCCTTCAACCTGCCCAGAGCTTTGACCAAAAAGGATTGTTGTCCCTCCCTAAGGGTTCCACCCGAAATATCTGAGTTGGCGGCCTGAATCCGGTCGACAACAGCCGTAGGTGTAAGCCCAAAAGCCTCAAGCAAATAGGGATCAAGTGTCACGCGCACTTCTTTTTCGGCCCCACCCTCTCGTTCGGCAGAGGCAACACCATCGAGCGATTCTAACTTTGGTTTGACAAGTGTCTCTACAGTTCCCACCAGGGCATCTATATCATCATCACCAACAATGGCCAATCTCATCACCGAGGAGGCCTGTGGGTCTTCTCGGGTGACATCAAGCAAAGTCACTTCTTCATCGGCTGCATAGGTAGCGACCTTCTTTTGCACGTCCAAGAGGGCAAAATCCATGTCCGCTTCCCACGCGAATTCGGCAACGACGACGGCTTGGCCTGAACGCGTGACAGAATAGACACGCTTAACTTGCCGGACGGTACTGATATCACGCTCAACTCTGCGGGTGAACCGTTCTTCCATTTCACGAGGCGCTTTCCCGGGTGCTCTAAGATCTATCGTGACCACGGGCGTTTGCAGATCGGGCAGTAAATCGGTACCCAACCTGTCAAAAGAAATCCACCCCAACAAAATCACGGCCAGGGTGGCCATTGCGACGGTCACTGGATAACGGGTAGAGAATTGTGAAAGCGACATGCCTTAATTCTCCTGACCCGTAACACGCACTCGGGTTCTTGGTCTCAACGTTTCATAATTGCTGGTAATAAGCCGTTCGCCAATATCTACGCCAGACAGAATTTCTACATTTTCTCGGTCTTCGAGCCCCGTTTGGACATCTCGCTGCTGTGCTCGCCCTTCCTCTTCGACAAATACCACTTTTTGCCCCCGGCGACGCTGAACCAATTTCCGTGAAATCAAGGGCACATCTTCCCGAGACTCCGTGATGATGTCTGCCTGTACAAACATGCCAGGACGTAACAGAAGTTCTATATTCTCAACCTTACCTACAGCCCTAAATGTGCGGGTTGTGGGGTCTAAAACTGGGTTGATTGCTGTAATTTCTCCCGCAAAACTTTGGTCGGGGAAAGCATAATTGCGCACACGCAACGGTTGCCCCAGATTGATTTTGCTTATTTGAGCATTTGGAATCTGCAAATCAACAAGCACATAGGAAAAATCAACAATTTTGACAATGGGAGTATTCTGGTTGACCAACGTGCCTTGCGTGATATCGGAGACTTCAGAAAGCACCCCAGTAATGGGTGCTCGCAGTGTTATTTTGTCGATTTGGATCCCAGCATCTTCATCGCTTGACTTGGCGTCTTGCCAGATTTTTTTGGCGTTTTCTACCTCTTTCTCCGTAGTAAGCCCGCGCTTGAACAATACCTCTTGCTCATCCAGTGACTTCTTGGCCGTGTTCATGGCCAATTTTTTTGAAGAACTGCGAACGCCAACAACCCACTCCTGATTTTTGAGTCGTGCGATCACTTGCCCTTGAATTACAGCTGCCCCTGCTGTAGCCACACGTCCGTCAATTTCGGAAAAAGTGAGATCACCCTTAATTTCGGTGATGACCTGGGCTTCACGTATCGGGCGCAAAGTACCCGTGGCTGTAACCACCGACTCGATCAATCCAGCTTCTACTGGTGCAACAGTAACTGGCACCGTCAAGTCAACCGTTCGTTGCTCTGTTTGTCTGTTGCAACCCCAAAAGAGTGTCACTCCAACGAGGAACACTCCAAACCCCCGGCGCATCATGAACAACCTCCCACGTAAGTGTGCATAAAGAGTGATACGATTATGACGCTTCGAGCACATACACTAAAACCCAAAACCGCCCCCGCTACGAGTCGCTCCCCTGCCACCCGTTCGCCCACCCGATTGCCTGCCCCGGCCACCAAAGCTCCAAGCGGGCATATCCTCTTCATTGGCGTCGAAAGGATGGTCGGGATCGATAAATCTCCAGCGCACCGCATCGGCATAGAGCAACCCCGACGACAAATCGGGCAATTCTACAGTTGCAATGTCGCCCGCTTCAAATTTGTAGCGACCCAAAAGATTCCACCCAGCTTTCATGTTATCCCGTTGCAAACGAAGGGTATCAACAACAGAACCTTGGAACATAACCAAAGAAAAATCTTTGCCCACACGCAGCCGACGTGCCATACCTGGATCCAGAAAATAATAGGCTACATCGTATTCGCCTGCTTTGGGGATTGTTGTAGACCAAATAGCTGGCTGTGCACCATCACCCGGTTTCTTATATCTATAGTTGGTCTCATACCGTCCAAATGCCATTGGCACGGTGCGTTCTTGCCAATTGCCGCCCTTTAATTCTGGGCGCAGATATTTTCGTTCTCTTCTTACGGGCATTTCAAAACCATCATCATCATTGTCCACAATAATCTCAATAAAGGTTTCCTCTGAATCTGTTACGTCTTTGACATAGGACTCAGGAAAGCCCGTCATGACCTGATCTGGCACCCGAACAGGTGACATGAGTGTGCGTCTGTTGCGGGCAAAAAATGGTTCAACCATCACCCGAAAGGGTTGTTCCCACATCACCATGCCCACCTCAACTTCTTGCCCACCTTCGATCTCAATACCTTTAACAGCCTCATCGCCCCTACCCATTGCGCTGATTTGCACAAATCCTCGTCCAGGTTCTCCGTTTCGAATCCTTACGATAAGTTGATAAACGACCATCCCAAAACCATCATCGACCTTATTGGCTACAACGCGCGTCAAGGTGTACCCAGGCACGTCGGTACTATACAACCAATCTTGCATCAATCTCTTTAAGTTCCTGTTGGATTCACTTCGAGTTGTATCCCCGACTGCCGCCCGTTCGAAAGAAGCAAAATCAATATTTTCATAGTTATACTCTTTTTCAACATCTTCGATCAAACCCAAAAATTCGCTCTCACCCAAATAGGCCTTTAGCATTTTGAACATAGCAGGGCCTTTTGCTTCAATCACTTGGCGGTACAACTTAGCTTCGTCTTTTGGATCCAATTCGGCAAATGAACGCTGTTGCATTTTGGCTACCAGTGTGTCCCACCCCACGCTACTGCCTGTTGTCGTTGGGCGCTGAAAACCACCTCGTCCGCGCCCACCGCGCCCACTACCTGAGAAGAGCGCAGTCTGCAAATTGCTACCCAAATCTTGCTGCAAGTACATGGGCATGCCCTGTTTCATCAGGGCATAATGCTCTCCTGAAAAAGACTTATTAAACGACCACAATTGCACTACTGGGCTGCGAAAGACACCATGTTGGGCAGAACTCCGAGTCCCGCCAGAATTAAAAAACGTACCCATAACTGCTCTGACGAATAAATCCCTTTTGATTTGCTTGGGTTCACGATTTCCTCGACTGCGTTTTTGTTGCTGTGCAAAATCCCGTTTAAACCGCAACCTAAGCAGCGTATCTTCCTCTACCATGAGCACCCCAGGAAAAGTTAAGCCACCTGTTTCTTCCCACCCTTCGAAATACCACTGGACTTGGAAAGGTACTTCAACAACCGAAAGTCGCTCATAGGGATAAAACAAACCCGATTCTTGCTCCATCGCATCGATGATCTGTTCAAGTGCTTCAACAACCTCTTCTTTGACATCTTCAAAAAATACAACTTGTTTTCGATGTGCCGGATGCACATAAAAAGCACAGTCGATATCGTGAACTCTCATCTCAACTTTTATGTACAAGCCTGCATTCAGTGACAGTTGTGGTATGGGTTTTTCTGAGACCCAGTTTTGTGTAACGCTTAGTCCAACCGTGTCCGAACTGACCGGTTGTCCTTGCGTAATAACTTCTAAACCTTTTGAAAAGTGCACTTTCAATTGTGTTGTCGCAAAGGATTGGGGACGTCCATTTTCATGCCCGTAATCTACCCCTGCCACAGGATACCATCGACTGCGTGCTGGCAAAAAAACGGACTCATCTGTTATCCAAGCTGTCATAGAACCTTTGTTGATTGGTCCATCGCGCTTTTTTAACCGAGGTTCACCTAACTCACGTTGAAGGTCAAAACCATTTACATCTACATCGCCCGAGTAAGAAATGTAGAGCACCCCTTCTTGGCCAGGCGCCATCGGTACGTGGGGTTGTATTTTTAGAACCGTGCCAGTGTGGGTCCACGCAACATCTTCGTTATTTAACTGTAGGACCGTTATTTCAAAGCCGGGGTTCAAGGATAAGATCAAAGGGTCTATGGATTCTGAATTAGGATTAACCAAACGTATATTCCCCTGAACCGTCAGCGGAAATTCTTCGTTCAAGGTGATATCCAAATCATACTGAGTGATAGACGCAATGGGGTTGTCTGCGTGCTTTTGTTGCAGAAGCAGGAGATCTTCTCGGTAAGCCCGTTGTGCCACTTCATGGGTTTCAAGCTGCCAATAGGTTAGGCTGGCACCCATAAAACCAACAACGACCAAACCTCGGCCAAACCATCGCCAGTTTGCCGATTGGGGCAAACGTGGGTAACGATCTATGGTAAGACCAAACAAACCAACAGCAAGCAACAGATAGAAACCTCGCAATGTCAGGACCCGATCTATGTTGCCAAGACCCAGCAGGTCTGAATAATACAGCGGCGCATAAAAGGCTCCAAAGTCATACACCCTGCCATACCTCTGGCCCAAAAAGAAGAGTACACCAAGCGCATAAGCGATGACCAACAACGCAACTGCCGTTTGCCGCCGAAACACAGCACCCAAGAAAAATGTAAGCGCAGACATGTAGATGAGTGCCGGTAGGTTCATCAGGAATAGGTAACTGAGATATGGTTTAAGGGATAACGATTCGCCGGTAATACTCACTTTGGCTGCCTGAATTGCCAATGTAAGAATCATCACCCCAATACTCAGTGTGACAAGTGCACCAACAACTCCCAAATATTTTCCAGTAACCAACTCTGCTGTTGATATGGGCCGTGCTGCAATAACCTCATCGATATGCGCGCGTTCATCTGCGGCTCGAAAATCGCCCACAATAAAACCAATGACCACAGTTTGCAGAAAACTATAAATGTAGAAAGGCATAAAAGTGCCCAAGCCCACATAGGGAAGCTCAACACCTCGGGCTTCGACTACGGCCAAGACGATGCCGATCAAGACAGGAATACCCAAACCTATCCCACCCAAAATGCGAAACTTGGTTGTACGCAATAACATCATACGCTCATAACGCGCGACACCCCAAATATTCCAAAAGGCACTCATTGGATTGCTACCTCAACTGGGATCTTTTTTGGGGACTGTTCCATTTCATCTTCATCCATGAAATAGACATAGGCATCTTCAAGGCTTGGGGAAACAGAAGTTGCGTTTGAGGGGGGGGGGGCATCCCCTACCATGCGCAGTCTCATGAGCCCTCCTTCGATATTAACAGTAACCACTCTAAATGTCTTTGCCAGATTTTCAAACTGCGAATCATCAACAACCACATCCCACGTTTTTCCGTGGGCCTTTTGGATCAAATCTGCTGGCGAACCCCGAAAGAGAAGCTCGCCCAAACGCAAGACGGCAACATCTTCACAAATGCTTG
>Ga0115002_10009819_pt1 | contig 10374 bp, 6 predicted proteins | sample ArcticOcean_MG_C_8_FD_89576 | JGI IMG/M metagenome (GOLD analysis project Ga0115002, IMG submission 89576) | Marine microbial communities from western Arctic Ocean - ArcticOcean_MG_CB11_86 | ecosystem: Environmental > Aquatic > Marine > Oceanic | place: Arctic Ocean: Canada Basin | collected... | reverse complement strand
CTGGTAAATATAATGAGTGATGATCGGTTCATTCTGACGTCTTTAAGCGATGGCGGAAACTATCCTGACGTGATTGTGTGCGACTCTACTACACCCCTCCCTGCTTCACCCACAGCAACCGTAGCAACTAATGCCCAAACTGTAGTGAATGTGAACTGGACTGATCAAAGCTCTGATGAAACGGGTTTCAAAATCTATCGTAGGCTATCCGACCAAGTCACAGAAACCCAACTTGCCACGGCAGTCACAGCAAGCCCTTATGTGGATAGCACATTAACGGAAGGACAAACGGCTTTTTATAGTGTCTCAGCTTATAACGCGAATGGTGAATCGGCACATGGTCATGTGGTTAGTGCAACTTTGGACAACATTAAGCCGACAGTTTCATCACACACACCAACGACAAATCAGCAAGTAGCAACAACCAACCGAACCGCGAGCATTATTTTCTCTGAAAATGTACAGGTAATTTGCCCGGCAAATCAAAGCAGTTCCTATATACATTGCAGCACTCCAGGGTCGGGAATTACAGCGGTTGGGACTAGCGGAAAAACTTATGCTTATATTGCATCCGTTGGTAGTTCTGGGCTGGCCTTGTCTGGCAGCTTAGTAGGCTCAGCAGAAATATTAAATTCTAACGATACGATCACAGTTACGATACATAAAGAATGGATTAGAGATGTAAACGGCAACCACATAGATACTGATTACTCATATTCATTTACGACCGGAAGCTGATTTTATGTAGTCGGGCAGAGCTTTCAGTGTAATTAGGCTTGGAACCAGCCTAGATGAAGGCCTAGAAAACTAGAACCTGAAAAAATCAAGCCAGTTTATAAGCATAAAAAAACCTTACTCCTTGAATATGAAAAAGGCTAATGCCCAACAAAAAAATACCATAAGAAGGGGTCCATATGCCAAATCACCTGTAACCAATAGAGCAATAAAAAAGACACTAAAAAAAATACCTATGAAGAAGAAAATAATTCCTAGGATCCTCATGCCTTACATCCTGTTGTAATGACTTTCAAATTCCCGACTCTCTGATATCTTCACCGTTCGCGTACAACAATGATTCAGGGTGCGAAACGACATGATTTAGCGTCTCCACCGGTGACATCAAGCAGACCGTCGCCAGGTACGTCAATTGGCTAACTAAGACACCTTTGCTCGGAGCGCTGCCAGCACGCGTTCACTGCGAAATGGCACTCGTCGAAGACGCACGCCGATCGCGTCATAAATGGCATTGGCGACTGCGGCAATCATCGGTTTGTGACTCGCTTCACCTGCTCCATAGTGCGGCAGATCGGGGCGACCGGGATTTGGATCACCGTTGACGATAACGACATCGATCAATTCCGGCGTGTCGGAATGTCGGAGGCTCGGGTGCGACACCCAATCAACACTCGTAACTTTCTCGCTATCGAACTGAACCTCTTCCCATAGAGCACGACTCAAACCGTGCAACATCCCGCATTCGACAGTTTGCTTAAGGCCAGCGGGGTTAATAACTAGCCCGCAGTCGTGGGCGCAAACCAGACGTTTGACCCAGATGCGGCCGGTCTCACGGTTGACCTCGACCTCGGTAATCGTGGCGACAATGGTGCCGTTGCGGTAGGTGTATGCCATGCCGCGTCCTGTGGCAATCAAGTCGTCTTCATCAGCCATGCGTAGATTCGGTGAAGGACGTGTGTCCCAACCAAAGCGTTCAGCCGCTGCACGAACTGTGGCAAGCGAACGAGCGCGCCGGAAGATGTTGTCCTCAGTGCTATTGACAATCATATCGAGCCGGAACTGGACGGGATCGGCCTTGGCCGTCGCCGCCAGTTCGTCGACAAACGACTCGAATGCGAACGTCACCTGCGGACCGTTCGGGTCGCGCAGATTCCCGGTGCGTAGCGGCGTTTCCCAGATCATCGGCAGGCTAACGACATGCCCCGTCATACGCTGATTTGGAATTGCGTATTGGCTCGACGGCGTATCGGCACGACCCGCAGCGGCCTGCTCGGGACGTATGCCCATCAGCTGAGCGATCAGGACCGTGTCTGGATCATTATACCCGAGGTGGTTGTAAGCGATGGCACGGGCATCGTAGTCGAGCGCCATGACTTTGCCGTCGACGTCGAGTCCACCGCGCAGCTTGAACGTGTAGGCCGGACCCTTCGTATCCCATGCCGTTTCTTCATTGCGCATCCACTGCACACGGACCGGCCGACCGAGTTCGCTCGCCAGGAACGCGGCTTCAAAGCCGGCATCGTCGGCTGCCGTGCGGCCGTAAACCTGCGGCCCACCCATGTAGACGACGCGTACCTGCTCCTGCGGCATACCCAGGAAGGTCGCAACACCTCTGCGTAAGCCGTAAGACTTCATATCGTTCGAGTAGATTGTCATCTGACCGTCGGAGGGGTCCGCCAGAGCGTGCGCTGGACCGATGGCGGTGTGTCCCTGAAATGGAACTTCGTACTCGGCTTCTATAGTTAAGTCGGCCGCTGCTAGTGCTGCGTCGGGGTCACCCGTGACGTTTGGCGCCCTGCTTGACGTGGGTGTGGCGCTGCGTATGTAGTCAAACAGCTCATGCGATGTTGGGAACGGCGCGTCGATCGGCGGCGTCCATTCAGCCTGCAGTGCCTGAGCGGCATTGATCGCCTGCTCCTCGCGCTCGCAGACCACAGCCACATAGTTACCACGACTCACGACCCGAATAAAACCTGGGATATCAGCAACCGATGACTCATCGATACTGCGAAGCGTTGCACCGGCAACCGGTGGCTTAACGTTTCGTGCATGGACCATGCCGGGCAGCCTCACATCCACGGCCAAGGTCAATGAACCGTCAACCTTGCCGGGAATGTCATAACGCTGCACGGATTGACCGATAACGCGAAGCTCATTAACCGGCTTGACGTCAGCCATCCCACTAGTAGCGTTTACGTTGCTACCGGTAAGGGCCACGTCAAATCGCTGACCGCCAACGAGCTTGGCATAGGTGATCGATCTTGATGCATTAGAACTAACCGAAATTGTAGCGTCGCGAACTATTAGATTTGCGACCGGCGTATCGAGGCTTTCAGAGGCGAGCTCAAGTAAAACTCGCCGCGCTTCGGCTGCAACCCTCCGCATAGGCCAACCGTCTCGTTCAACGCCATCAGAACCTCCCGAGCCGCCTTGGTCGGGAGTAATGTCGGTGGCCCCCATGAAGAGGCTGGTCTTGTCATAGGCAATATCAAGCTCGTCGCACATCATTTGTCGGAACGCCGTACCAGTCCCTTGGCCTCCATCGGTTTTGCCGACGAAAAAACTCGCAGTGTTATCCGGATGAATTACGATCCAAGTATCAAGCTGTAGAAAATCCGGGTCGGGATATAGACCACTACCTGCAGTTTGCGCGAGCACTTTCCCACCTGGAATAGCGCTGACGCTAACACTAAATACCAGGGCACCGGAAGACTGGAGGAAACTCCGCCGCGAAACTGACGGGTTAATTCCCTGAAGCGCCTCTGCGACTGCTGTCGGAAGTTGTAATTTGTTGTTTATGCGTCTGCTCCCTGTTCTGTGGCTAGTTCGTCGGTCGCCGCGACAGTTGCGGCGGCGCCCCGTGCTACGCGCTTAATCGCCGCCTGAACCCTGTAATAGGTCATGCACCGGCATAGCGCGCCTTCCATCCCTGCGCGGATTTCGGAGTCAGTCGGATTCGGATTGGAGTCAAGCAACACTTTAGCGGCCATGATCTGACCGTTTTGGCAATAACCGCACTGCGGAACCTGCTCGTCGATCCAGGCCTGCTGCACCGGATCTAGCGTGCCGTCCTGCGACAAACCTTCGAGCGTGGTGATCTCACCGCGTACCTGCGAAGCCGGCATGATGCATGAACGCATAGCGACTCCATCAACGATGACTGTGCATGCACCACACTGGGCGAGCCCGCAGCCAAAACGCGGGCCTTGTAATCCGAGATCGTTCCTCAGGATATATAGAAGAGGTGTAGACGGGTCGATATCCACTTCGTGAGTCGCGCCGTTGACGCGTAGGGTGACGACACTCATTAATTATTCTCCGGGTATGCAGGCTAGATCCGGCATAGACACTAGTGCAAAGTCGTTTCGGGTTCAATGATTTATGAGAGCGCGACTCCGAGCTAGCGACGAGCCTGCCCGATCTATTTAAATGAATGCTGGAAGAGATCATTGATCTCGTGTGTATACGTTTTGCTAGACTAATTTGGTATAATTAACTGATAAATAAGGATAATTTATTTTTGAATGCGCCCCGAAGAGGATTCGAACCTCTGACCTTCCGCTTAGGAGGCGGACGCTCTATCCAGCTGAGCTACCGGGGCACTGTTTTATGACCTTTCTTGAAGTCTCAGCTACTATAACAATGTGTTGCTCTAGACAGGATGGGTAATTGACTCAGTGCGGCCTAGTACAAAAGCTTAAAAAACAAAAAACAGCAGCTAGCGGTCATTGATACCGCCATTTTGGAGACTTAATAATGAACAAGTCCAGTCAAATTAGCACCCCCCGTTATTATGCGCTATGCGCACTTATAACAGTCGTCGCCTATCTCGGAGGACCCCCTCAAGGCCACTCACAACTTACAGGACTTGAGAACGGGGAATGGCAATATCTAACTGGTGATGCTGGCAGCACTCGCTCTGCGCCCATGCTGAATCAAATAAATGCAGACAACTTCTCCGATCTCGAAGTAGCCTGGATCTGGAGGGGAGATAACTTCGGCCCTGGCGTTGAGTACACCATGCGTGCAACGCCAGTCTACGCCGATGGCGTGCTTTACACGGTAGCGGGGCAGCGGCGACAAGTTGTAGCGATTGATCCCGGTACTGGAGAAACGCTCTGGACTTTTCGTGAGCCACAAACGACCCGTTATTTGCGTTCCCCCAGGAGAGACTTCGGCAAGGGCATTGCTTATGCCCAAGTCGATGGTCGGGGCGTAATTTATGTCACAAGTCCTTCCTTTTTCCTCTGGGCACTGGATGCCAAGACCGGTCGACCGATGGAGGGTTGGGGTAACCCAGTTCCACTGGACGGTTTCGCTCAAACAGGTGTGATTGATCTGATTCCTGATCTAATCAAAGACTGGGGTCCGTGGGAAGAATGGACAGGCGAACCCTATGACCCTGACTACGGAATTCCAAGATCGCTTGGTGAGGTAACTGCCTCATCACCACCTATCGTTGTGAACGGCGTTGTCGTCGTTCTAGCTGGGCACGAACCTAGTTATGATCAGACACGCACTCAGAACGTACCAGGCGACATCATGGGCTACGACGCCCGCACTGGGGAGTGGCTATGGAAATTTCATGTGATTCCCAGACCAGGCGAATTTGGACATGAAACATGGGAGAACGATGCTTGGAAGTGGTCAGGAGATATTTCTCAATGGGCTCCTGCTTCGGCAGACCCAGAATTAGGACTTGTCTATCTTGTAACTAACGCCTCCACAGTACAGTCCTATACTGGTCATCGCCCTGGCTACAATCTATTCGGAGGCAGCGTACTCGCTCTGGATGTGAAAACCGGCGAACGACGCTGGCATTATCAAATCCATCGCAGTGAGCAATGGAACTACGACACCCCAACTGCTCCAATCCTAATGGATCTGACAGTAGATGGAAAAGAAATCCCCGCGCTGATCCAGAACACAAAACAAGGTCTGATTTTTGCATTCAATAGGGAGACTGGAGAACCAATCTGGCCAATTGAAGATCGCCCAGTCATACAGACGGAGGTTCCTGGTAACTACACGGCTCTAACACAACCCTATCCCACACGCCCCGAACCATTAGATTCAATAATTTGGGATGGGATTACTGAAGAATTCGTTATTGACTATACGCCGGAGTTAAAAGAACGTGCCCTTGAGCTTCTGAGCCGGTTTCAAGTTGGTGGCTTGTATGTACCTTCACTACCCTACCCACATGACAATGAGTTTATAAATAATGTCGGGTGTAAGGGCGGTCTAAATATTTATCATCCACCAGTTGCTGATCCTACTACCGGGATTATGTATGCCTCCCACGTAAGGGAATGCACAGCCCCTGGATTCATGGTGCCCACCAATGGCGTTGACATAGAAAGAACTGAGTTTGCAGGCGCGTCAGCTGAGAGTTGGAGAGGGAATGAAAGACATACGCCTACCACTGGCACAACTGTAGCTGCTTATCATCCAGGAGGCCCAGTAGCAGCTTTACCAAATATTCAAGGGTTACCTCTTTATAAACCACTTTTCCAGGGACTCGCAGCTTATGACATGAACACGGGGGACAAGCTCTGGGATATACCAGTAGGCAATACACCTCAACAACTGTTAGATCACCCCCTGCTACAGGGCGTCAATATTCCCAATACAGGGGGCACAGGACACTCCATACAGATGGTTGTAGGCGATTTGCTCATCCAGACTACTGAGGATCTCAGAGGTCAGGCCGAACTCGGCGAAAATGGTGACCCTCTACTACATGCACGTGACAAACTTACTGGAGAAATTTTGGCAAGTGTCGAAATACCTATACCTGGCGAGTATGGGATGATGACTTATATGCATGAAGGCAGGCATTACATTCTGTTGCAGGCTGGTAGCCCAAGACGGCGGCAACCAGGCGTATTATTAGTATTAGCTCTCCCTTAAAAAACTTTAGGAAAATCAGTCAATGTTCAGCAGTTACAGTGAGAGCTATGAGCAAATCCGTGAAGCAGTGGAACGTCTATGCGCCGATTTTCCCGGGGAATACTGGCGTCTTCAGGATCGAGAGTCTAGGTACCCTGTAGAATTCGTACAGGCCCTAATAGATACGGGCTACTTATCTGCTTTAATTCCAGAAGAATATGGGGGTAGTGGGCTTGATCTTAAAGCGGCATGCATCATTCTGGAAACAATTCATAAAACGGGAGGTAACGGCGCCGCCTGTCATGCTCAGATGTATACGATGGGCACATTACTTAGACATGGTTCCAAAGCGCAGAAAACCCAGTGGTTACCTGGAATTGCTGATGGATCACTGAGATTGCAGGCATTTGGGGTAACTGAACCGGACAGCGGAACCGATACAACTCGCATTACGACTACAGCGGTACGTGATGGCGATGACTATGTCATTAATGGACAAAAAATCTGGACCTCAAGGGCCGAGCACAGCGATCTAATGCTCCTCCTTGCACGCACGGCATCACGAGACGCATCCCCTAAGCCAACTCAAGGGTTATCGGTTTTTCTGGTTGATCTAAGCGAGGCCAAAGGCAGCTCAGTCACCATTACGCCAATAGAAACCATGATCAATCATGCAACGACAAGCGTGTTCTTTGATAACCTCCGTGTACCCTCTGAGAATCTTATTGGCGTTGAAGGCGCAGGGTTCAAATATATTTTGGATGGTATGAATGCTGAGCGAATCTTAATCGCTGCAGAATGCATTGGTGATGCAAGATTTTTGGTCAAAAAAGCTTCTGATTACGCCTGTGAAAGGGAAGTATTCGGACGTCCTATCGGAAAAAATCAGGGCATCCAGTTTCCGATTGCAGAAGCCCATATACAAACCGAAGCAGCAGCCCTAATGGTAGAGAAAGCTGCCACAGACTTTGACACTGGAAAACCGTGCGGAACCGAGGCCAATATGGCGAAACTTCTAGCCTCAGAGGCATCATGGAAAGCAGCCGATGTCTGTATGCAAACCCTTGGTGGATTTGCTTTTGCTCAAGAGTACGACGTGGAGCGGAAATTCCGTGAAACCCGTCTTTACAGAATTGCTCCTGTGTCCACGAACCTCATTCTTTCCCATGTAGGCACCCATGTTCTCGGCATGCCTAAATCATTCTAAAGTGATAGTAGAACTTAGCCATACTTAGGCGAGAAAACAACCATCTTGCTAGGAGAATCATGTTGGAAAGTCTGACAAGCAAACTTATTAATCTGATAGATTCCAAGCCCATATCGGATAGTGATCTGGCCGCCGCCTCACGTTTTGTTCTTGATACTGTTGCATGCGTTATTGGCGGGCAAAATTCGGTTCCAGGAAACATTCTGAAAGACTGGTTCAATGGAGCTGATCGGGGAACTGGTTCAGATGTTTTTCTTGCAAGCGGATTAGCGCATATTTTAGAAATTGATGATCTGCATCGAGATTCTGTCGTACATCCTGGGTGCGTTGTAATTCCCCTGGCCTGGCATCTTTCCGCTCGATTAGGAAAAAGTGGTCGTGAGTTTCTAGAGGCTGTTCTCCATGGTTATGAAGCCGTTACCCGTATCGGCATGGCTGTAGGACCTGCTCACTATAAGGTCTGGCACAACACCTCAACCTGCGGTCCTTTCGGCGCAGCTATTACGGCCTCAAAACTACTTGGCCTAAACCACGAACAAACTGTTTGGGCGCTTGGCAATGCTGGAACTCAGTCCTGTGGGCTATGGCAGTTTTTGCCAGATGAGGCTATGAGCAAACATCTGCATACCGCCCGTGCTGCCGAAGCAGGTTACACGGCGGCGACCCTGGCTGCTCGCGGATTTACCGGAGCGGAATTTATACTGGAGGGTAAGCAGGGGTTTTTTCGAGCGCTATGTCCTGACGCAAAACCAGAAGCTGTGCTTGTTGCGCCAAAAGCGTCTTGGCAACTTACCCAGACATCCATAAAACCATGGCCATGCTGCCGACATACACATCCAGCAATCGATGCGGCACTAGAACTGCATAGCAGTATTGACCAACAGCTCTCTTATAAAGTGGATGTGGAAACTTTTCAGGCAGCATTAGACGTATGTAATAGGCCGTTGCCGCAAACGGCTTACACAGCCAAGTTTTCCCTTCAACATTGTGTAAACATTGCACTAGTAGATGGCGTCGTAGATTTCGAATCCTTTAATGAGTCCCAAAGAACTCGACTATCAGAGGCATCCGCTAACACTTCAGTGAGGGCAACACCCGAATACAGTGATGCATTCCCTGAAAGATGGGGGGCAACCGTGAGGGTGACCTCCCCATCAGGCGACGTAATAACTGCGACTCGAAAAGACTGCAAGGGCGATCCCCAGTCACCCCTATCTCCTCAAGAAATCGAGCTTAAAGCACAAATGGTTTTGAGCAATGCTGCGCCGGCCAAGACCTCAAGGAATCTGATCAGTCAGGTTCTGTCTCTATCTGATGCTCAAAAAATGCCCGTTTTCCCACTTAGCACTTTTGGGGAAATCCATTGAAAAAAATTAACCTAGATGAACTACGCAGCTGGGAAGGCCGTGAAGAAGTTCGAGAAGATAGGATTTCTCTGGCGCCCGTCCGAGCACTCTCTTCGACCCTAGACCATAATCCGTTAGATCATGTCGAAGGAGGCGTGCTACCGCCTTTATATCACTGGCTTTCATTTTTGGACTTAACCAGATTGAACGAAATGGCAGACGACGGGCATGCAGAAAAAGGGGGCTTTATGCCGCCAGTACCATTTCCTAGGCGCATGTTTGCAGGTGGACGGATCGACTATGCAGGAGATCTGTTAATAGGGCAAAAAGTACAACGCGTGTCTCGAATCAAATCCGTACGGCACAAAAAAGGTCGCTCGGGAGAGATTATATTCGTGACCGTGACTCATCAGCTAAGCAATGAAGACGGTGTACAGCTGACAGAAGAGCATGATATTGCATACCTTCCAGGACCACAGAACACAAAATCTTTAGATACAATATCAGTGGAACTGCCAAAATCTGATTTTTCCCGATCCATACAACCGGATGAAAGACTTCTATTCCGTTTCTCTGCCCTAACGTTTAACTCTCATCGTATTCATTATGACCTGCCTTATGTGCGATCTGAGGGATATCCAGCGCTAGTAATACATGGCCCTCTTACCGCAATGTTGCTGGCTGACCTGGGCTGGTGCGAACACGATTATTCTTCGTTTAAACATTTTTCTTTTCGAGCAAAAAGCGCACTGTATCTTGGGGACACTTTGCAACTAACAGGGAAACATATTGACGAAGACATAAAGTTAGCTGCATTTAATGATCAAGGAACTGAGTGCTTCTCAGCAAAAGCTGTTCTTCGCTAGAGTGACTGCAAAAAATAACTATCTCCCGCGACTTCCTGAAACCGGAAAATTCGGTAGAATAGCGACTAATATTCAGGGGGGGGGATCCCCTAATAAAAGTAACAAACAAGGCTGATTTCATGGTGAAGCTTGATGCCGATACACTCGGCGACTGGCTGGATAAAATCAATCGGGAATAGCTTGACAACCAAACAAGATGTTTCAGGAAGTAATGCCCAAGCGTGCCGAAAAATAACACTACTTAGCTAATCGCCTCGCTGGTTGAGACCCACTCATGAGCGAGCATGAATTAAAAGGACACATAATGCGTGCTATACAACTGATATTG
>Ga0115002_10009813_pt1 | contig 10378 bp, 9 predicted proteins | sample ArcticOcean_MG_C_8_FD_89576 | JGI IMG/M metagenome (GOLD analysis project Ga0115002, IMG submission 89576) | Marine microbial communities from western Arctic Ocean - ArcticOcean_MG_CB11_86 | ecosystem: Environmental > Aquatic > Marine > Oceanic | place: Arctic Ocean: Canada Basin | collected... | reverse complement strand
GATAGGCATCTGCATAGGTGGCGTCATTTTGAATGGCTTTTTGATATTCGCCAATGGCTTGGTCGGGGTGCCCGCTGTGGTAGTAGGCCAACCCGAGTAGATTGTCGATGAGAGCCGATTTGGGTTTGAGGCGCGTGGCCATGCGATACCGCACAATCGCATCGTTGTATTCACCTGCATAATAGTGTAACTTGCCCAAGTCAAATTGGGCTTGAAAGAAAGAGGAATCGGCTTTGATGGCGCGGTAGAAATAAGCGCGCTTTTGGCTGTCTTTTTCGAGCAGGCGACCATATAAATAAATGAAGCGCGCTTCTTGTGGGTGTGCGTGAAGATGGGCACGGTATTCATCTTTTAAGGCAATGGCATCGCCTGATTTGAGCAGGGTGCGTTGGTAATTGAGGTGGGCTTGTATGTTACTCGGGTCGCGTTTGATGGCGCGTTTAAAATAGTCGCGTTCAACGCTGTCATCTGCTGCACTGCTTGCTGAAAGAAATAAGCAGGTGATGAGCAGATAAATGAGGGTGGTGATTTTGGAGCGCGTGCTCACTATAGATCTCCAACTTGACAGCGATTTGGATAGTGGTTTTAAAGAGATTATATAGGGTGATTCAAATGGATTCAGATGGTGTCTATCAAAAGACTATCTTTTAAAGTAGAGAAAATTTAATGGAGCGTCAAACAGAGTTTTCACAACTGATTGAGACCATAGATGATGTGCCACGTGATTTGGCCTTTTATCCCAGCACGGTGGCAGATCCTCAGGTTTTGACGGTTGACCAATTGGCCTCGTATAATGCCGTTGGTTATGTGAAAGGATTTCGGGTTTTTGATGAGACGGAAATGGCAGAACACCGTCGTTATTTTGATGCGTTGTTGGAAAAGGTTATATCAGAGGGTGGAAACAGTTATTCATTGAGTTCGGCGCATTTAAAATATGCGGGTGCGTATGATTTGTTAATCCATCCGCGTATCGTGGCCTATGTAAAGGACATTTTGGGCGATGATGTGATTGGTTGGGGTGCGCATTATTTTTGCAAGATGCCCAAAGATGGCAAGCGTGTATCTTGGCATCAAGACGCGAGTTATTGGCCGATGACGCCGTCTAAGACAGTAACGGTTTGGCTGGCCATTGACGATGCCGATGTTGAAAATGCGTGTATGCGGTTTATTCCCACGTCGCATCTGTACGGCCATTTGACGTATCGTTTGAGCGAAGATGATGAAAACAATGTGCTGAATCAAACGGTGGCAAATGCTGAGGAATTGGGCGATCCCATTGATGTGATATTGAAAGCAGGTGAGATTTCGATGCATAATGATTTGTTGTTGCACGGGTCTGAAGCCAATGCGTCGGACAGGCGCCGGTGTGGGATTACGTTGCGATATTGTACAGCAGATGTGCGTGCATATATGGGGTGGCATAATAAGGGTGTGGTGGTCAGTGGCAAAGACAAGGACGGGCTGTGGACAAATCCACCGAGACCTGAGCAAGGAGAATGCTTGTGAAGCGCGCACTTTTCTTTTTTAAATGGGGTGTCCCCCTGTTCTTGATTTTTCTATGCACTGCCTGTGGGCGCAATCTTGAGGTGATTCATGATGGACAAACGGAATATCAAGTGTATTGGGATGAAGACGGTAAGCGATTTATTCGACACGGGTACTTTAAGGCGCTTTATGACAGTGGCAAAACCAAGACCGTTGGGCAATATGAGCAAGACTACCGCGCAGGTGTTTGGGTACAGTGGCATGAAAATGGCCAAAAGCGAAGTGAAATGGATTGGGAAGATGGCAAACCAGAAGGTGTTGTGATGGAGTGGCATGAAAATGGCCAAATAAGAAATAAAGGCATTTGGGAAAATGGGGGTCGGCATGGTCTTTCAACCTGGTGGTATGAAAGTGGCATCAAAGAAAAAGAAGTGACCTATGTTGATGGTGAACCCGATGGTGTGTGGACTTACTTGGATTCAACGGGTGTTGCGTCTAAAACACAGTACTGGAAACGTGGAGAATTTCTTCGCGTCGAAGAGCACGGAAACACACAGAAATAACACGGAAAGACACGGAACCCAACCCATCGACCCTTCCTCCCCTTGACAGGCGAAAAAAACGCGACTATTCTTGTATGACCCTTGCCCCTCTTGACTTTGGAGATTTTATGTCTGAGAAGAAGCTGTATTTGTTAGATGGGATGGCGTTGATTTATCGTGGGCATTTTGCATTGATGCGCAACCCGCGTATGACGTCGACTGGAATGAATACATCAACGCTGTTTGTGCTGACAAATACGTTATTGGATATTTTGAACACGGAAAAACCCTCGCATATTGCAGCGGTTTTTGACACACCAGAGCCGACACATCGGCATAAGATGTATAAGGAATACAAAGCACAACGTGAAGCCATGCCCGAAGACTTGAGTGCGGCTATCCCTTATGTGTTTCGATTGTGTGAGGCGTTTAATGTGCCTGTGGTTCGCATGCCGGGTTGGGAGGCTGATGATGTGATTGGCACATTGGCTCGCATTGCCGAGGAAGATGGCTTTACGACTTATATGATGACACCAGACAAAGATTATGCACAGTTGGTGTCTGAGCATACGTTTATGTGCAAACCTGGGAAAGGCGGCAATAAAGCTGAGGTTTTGGGTGTGGCAGAAATTTTAGAGCAGTGGCAAATTGAACGTGTGGATCAGGTGATTGATGTTTTGGGATTGATGGGTGATGCCAGTGACAATATACCTGGGGTGCCGGGCATTGGGCCGAAGACGGCGCAAAAGCTGATTGGGCAATATGGCAGTGTGGAAGGGGTGCTCGATCATGTGGATGAGCTAAAGGGCAAGCAGAAGGAGAATGTGGAAACCTATCGCGAACAGGCGTTATTGTCGAAGGAGTTGGTGACGATTGAGCTTGAGGTTCCTGTTACGATTGGGTTGGATGATTTGGCGGTGAAGGAAAAGGATGTTGAAAAGCTGAAAGCGTTATTCGCGGAGTTGGAGTTTGAGACGTTGGGGCAGCGTGTGTTTGGCGGGCAGTTTAGCGCGGGTCCTCAGCAAACATTGTCTGGTGCAGGTTCTCAGCAAACATTGTTGTTTGGTGAGGAAGCACCCTTGTTACCGACTGTAGAAGTGGCAAATGAGTATAAGACCATTGCCGATGTGGAACATGAGTACACGTTGGTGGACACACAAGAAAAGCGTGCGGCGCTCATTGCTGATCTGGAAAAACTGCCTTCGTTTTGTTTTGATACAGAAACGACGGGTTTGAACCCGCGCACGTGTCAATTGATTGGCATTGCATTTTCGTGGGCGCCACACACAGGGTATTATGTGGTGATACCTGAAGATGCGGATGAGAATAAAAAAGTATTGGAAGAATTTCGGGGTGTGTTGGAAAAATCGGACAGTGAGAAGATTGGTCATAATTTGAAGTTTGATATTTCTGTGCTGTTGTGGCAAGGGGTTGAGGTGGGGGGCAAGTTGTTTGATACGATGTTGGCTGCTTATGTGGCTACGCCCGATTTGCGGCGTAATATGGATTATCTGGCACAGGCCTTGTTGGCTTATCAGCCCATTAAAATTTCATCGTTGATTGGTGAAAAAGAAAAGGACAAGGACAAGAAGCAGAAAACTCTGCGCGAGGTGCCATTGGCGCAGGTGGCGGAATATGCGGCAGAGGATGCGGATATCACCTTTCAATTGGCCGAGATGTTTCGGCCCAAGATTGAAGAGATGGGACAGACCCGTGTGTTTGAAGAGGTGGAGTGTCCATTGGTGCCCGTGCTGGCACATATGGAATATGAAGGCATTCGGATGGATGCTGATGTGATTCAGGTTTTGTCTAAAGAATTAGAAATTGAAATCAAACATATTCGAAAAACAATTTTTGAGCAGACTGATGGTGAGTTTAACTTGAATTCACCCAAGCAGTTGGGCGAGGTTCTGTTTGATAAGTTGATGTTGGATGCCAATGCACGAAAGACAAAGACGGGGCAGTATCAGACCAATGAGGCAACGTTGCAACGGCTGTCCTATAAGCATGAAGTTGTGGATCAGATTATGAAATATCGCACCTATGCCAAGTTGAAGTCGACGTATTTGGATACGTTGCCCAGTACTGTGTTTCAGGGCACGGGTCGGATACATACACACTATGAACAATCTGTAACGGCAACGGGGCGTTTGCAATCACATGATCCCAACTTGCAAAATATCCCTATTCGGACTGAAAGGGGACGTGAGATCCGCAAGGCATTTGTGCCGCGTGATGAAAATTATACGTTGTTATCGGCTGATTATTCACAGATTGAATTGCGTGTTGCAGCAGAGCTCAGTGGTGATGCCGGGATGATAGAAACATTTCAAAAGGGTCGGGATATTCATACGGAAACGGCGGTTAAGATTTATGGTTTGAGCGAAGATCATGTGACCGATGATATGAGGCGTCAGGCCAAGACGGTGAATTTTGGCATTATTTATGGTATTTCAGCATTTGGTTTGGCCGAGCGGTTGGATGTGTCGCGGTCTCAGGCCAATGAATTGATTATGCAATATTTCGATCAATTTCCGGGTGCCAAAGCGTATATGGATGAGACCATTGCATTTGCTCTTGAACACGGTTATGTCGAAACGATTACGGGGCGACGTAGATATTTGCGCGATATCCATTCGCGCAATGCAACCACGCGCAAGGGTGCCGAACGCAATGCGATTAACTCTCGAATTCAAGGCACTGCTGCCGATATGATTAAGATTGCGATGACGCGTGTGTATCATGAAATTCGAAATCGCAATTTGAAGACGCGTATGTTGCTTCAAGTACATGATGAGTTGGTATTTGATCTTTATAAGGAAGAGGAAGAAGAGGTGAAGGTTTTGGTTGAAGCGGCTATGAAAAATGCCATTCCAATGTCTGTACCCATTGAAGTGGAGATGGGCATGGGTAATAATTGGCTGGAAGCACATTAATTAAAAAACTTGTATGCTGGCATATCACACGCTATTTTCTGCTTGTCGAGGTTTCAAATGGGAGGGAATCGACTTGGCTGATATTTTGGTGATTGAAGACAGTCCAGAAATACGCGGAGTTATTCGTGCAATGCTGGAAAAAGAAGGCCATCATGTGCGGGAGGCCTTCAATGGCGAAGAAGGTGTAGAACAATATCAAGCGCAGTATGCAGATTTGGTATTAACAGATTTGTTTATGCCCAAAAAATCGGGCATTGAAACAATTTCTGATTTGTTGGAGATAGACCCTGAGGCCAAAATTATTGCGATGACTGCGCACGGGTCAAAAGAAAATTACGACTTTTTGAAGGTAGCAATGGCTTTGGGTGCGGTTGCTACGTTGGAGAAACCTTTTTTGAGCAAGGATTTAATGGATGCGGTTGCAAAGGTATTGGAGGGATAGGTAAAAGGCAGGAGAGAATCAAAGGAAAAAGGGAAAACCAGGAGGCAGAATACCCCTTTATCCAGTGTGGCAATGACATTACGTTTGTTGTTTCACTGTTTTTGTGATTTTGAGATAATAAAAAGCGTTCGCTGATTATCAGCGAACGCTTTTTATTTGCCATCTTTGTAAAGATTATTTGCGCGGTAGACGAATGCGAGGAGTTCGGCAATGGTGCGGTAGAGTTCGGATGGGATTTCTTGGTCGAGATCTAATTTGGCAAGTACTGTGACCAAATCGCGGTCTTCTCGAATGGGAATGTTGTGCTCTTTGGCCAATGCTATAATTCGGTCGGCAATGTCACCCTGCCCTTTGGCCACCAATTTGGGTGCATCTGTTTTGCTGGGGTCGTAACCGAGTGCCGCGGCAATGCGACGGAGTTTGGGGTTTTCGGTAGGATCGGGCATGAAAAAGGCAAAAGTAAAAGGGTAAGAGTCCGAACCTGGCATCCCATAAAGCGACAAAATAATTATCAGTCAGTAGGTCTGAATCAAAAGTAAAACGCTTTGGGTCTGTTTTGATTTGCTGAGCTGATTTTAGTCTTTCGGTTCAAATACGGCTTTGCCACCTAAATAGGGACGCAATACTTCGGGGATGATGACACTGCCGTCGGCTTGTTGATATTGCTCTACAATGGCAGGGATGAGTCGGCTGGTGGCAAGGCCCGATGCGTTGAGGGTGTGTGCAAATGCATTTTTGCCATTGTCGGACCGTTTGTATCGAATATTACCGCGACGGGCCTGATAATCGTGTGCGTTGGAGGCCGAGCTGACTTCTTTGTATTCGTTCATGCTCGGGATCCATACTTCAATATCATAGGTTTTGGCCATGGATGCACTGACGTCTTTGGCGGCCAGTTTGGAGACTTGGTGATGCAAACCTAAACCCTGCACGAGTCGTTCGGCTTTGCCGATGAGTTCTTCTAAGGCGTCATTAGAATCTTCGGGACGTGTGTATTGGAACATTTCTATTTTGTTAAATTGGTGTCCACGAATCATGCCGCGTTCTTGGGCACGATAGCTGCCGGCTTCTTTGCGGTAACAGGGTGTATAGGAGAAATATTTTTTGGGAAGTTCATCTTCGGGAATGATTTCATCTCTGTGAAGGTTGATAAGCGCCGTTTCAGAGGTAGGCAATAGAAACTGAACTTTTTCATCGTCATTTTTGAGGAGAAACACGTCGTCGGCAAATTTGGGGAATTGCCCAGCAGCATATCCACAGGCTTCATTTAAAATATGTGGGGGCAAAATAAATTCGTACCCATCTTGCGTGTGTTGATCAATAAAATAATTGAGCAAGGCCCATTCAAGGCGGGCGCCGTCGCCAATATAAAGCCAAAAACCTGTGCCGCCCATTTTGACACCCCGTTCGTAGTCAATCAGACAAAGAGAGGTGACAAGATCGACATGGTCTTTGGGTTCAAAACCGAAGACGGGTAACTCGCCCCAGGTACGAACGACTTCATTTTTATCTTTGTCTCCGGCAATGACATCGTCTGCGGGAATGTTGGGCAAACCTTCCAAAAAGTCGCGGATGTTTTGCTCTACTTGCGATAAGTTGCTTTCGATGGTTTTGATTTGGGAAGAGACTTCTTTCATATCTTGTTGGAGAGATGTTGTGTCTTCTCCAGACTTTTTCATTTGGGGAATCTGTGCGGAAACCTTGTTGCGTGTTTCGCGTAGAACACCTACTTCGGTAATAGATTCTCTGCGCTGTTTGTCCCACTGAAGCAATTCAGTGAAGTCAACGGTGTCCATACGTTTGAGCAGAGCTTGACGCACTGCTTCGGGATTTTCTCTAATCAGGTTAATATCCAGCATGAAAAGCTCCAAGGAAATCACAAATCAAGAAATCAGAATCAACAAATGGTTTTATTTCGAGACTCTTGATTTGTTTTTTATTTTTGAAATTGCTTTTTCGCGCCCATTGCGTTTAAGCAAAGTAATAATGGGTGCGGCTTTGGCAGATTGCATATAGCTGATTACTGTGGCTAAGTCGGTATCTGTTAAGGGTAAGAGAATTTGAACGGCTTCGCCTGGTTCTAGTGGCTCGCACCGACGCGCCAATTGTTTCAATTTTTGGCCTTGTTCTAACTCCTTGCGCAGAAGTGCCATTTCCTTTTGTTCTTGTTGTAACTGGCGATATGCTTGGCTGCTGGTTTGCGCAGTGGGTGATGTTTGAGGGGATACTGGTTTTGGTTTTTGAGTTGTTTTGACGACGGTTTGGGTTTCTTTGGGTGGTGCAAGGGTGTCTTTTTGTGTGATTTGTTGCGCAATTGTGTCTGGGCGCGTCACTGTGGTTTGTTTGATGACGCGCGTTTTTGTGGTTTCTAAGCGTTGGCGCGTGGGTTCGGGGCGAAATATTGCGATCATGACGCCCAAAATGATCACAAAAGACCCGAACATAATCAGTATCAGCAAAGTGGCCGGATTGAGTTTCATCGCAAAAAAATGTGTCGTTGTGTGCGGTTAATCACATCGAACCTGAGAGATTATGCCGATTTTAGAAGTAAGTATGGACATTATCGTTTGTAGAGGTTGTAGATCACAACCACTTGAATGACCATAATGAGGGCGGCGAGGAGTGCAAACATTGCATTTTCCCAATGTCAGGATGGCAGAAGTTGCCAAATCAAGGACAATATGAGGTCATTCTAACCACATTGATATAAAAATGACACACAAGATTAAAATTTTTAAATACCAATATTGACGATAAATGATTTAAAAACAATATCTTATTAATATTTTTGTCTTAGGTTGTATTTTTGGCATCAGCTTTGCATGTAAAGTAAGTGTCCATTATTTTTAAACTATCCCGATTTGAAAGGGGAAATCACATGACCAGCACAAATTTAGACAGACGCGACCAATTGGCCTATTTGGCTTTGTATTATGCCATTCACGGTGAAGACTTACGTTCTGAAAAGATTCGTTTGGCATTGCGACAACTAGATAACACCGCATATGTGCCAAATCTTGCTGAACCTGTTGGTGCGTAATAAGGTCTTTCGGATTCAGTTTCTAGCCTGCAACAAATCTAACTTGTTCAAAAAACACTGAGCACGCGTTCTGCAATGTGTTGGATTTGATTGCGTGTGAGTTCAGGATACAGCGGTAATGTTAGAATTTCGTTTGCTGTTTCTTCTGCAACCGGAAAATCACCCTCTTTATAACCCAACTTTTTAAATGCAGGTTGTATGTGGAGGGGAATTGGGTAGTGCACTTGTGCAGCAATGTCGGCTTCTTGAAGTGCTTTTTCAATTGCATTGCGTTTTTGAGTGCGAATGACATAGTATGTATATATATGTCGATTGCCCGCGCGTTCAATGGGTGTTTTTATGTTGGTATTTTCAAAACATGTGTTGTAAAATTGTGCGTGATCGCGCCGTTTTTCTAACCATGTTTCAAGATGTTTGAGTTTCACTTGTAAGATGGCCGCTTGAAGAGGATCGAGGCGATAATTGTAGCCTGATATTTCGTGCTCGTATTTTTCCACGCGACCGTGGTTGGCGAGCATTTTCATTTTTTGGGCCAATATTTCATCTTTTGTGACAATGATACCCGCATCGCCAAATGCACCTAAAACTTTGGCAGGGTGAAAACTAAACGTGGCAGCCGTTCCAAAATGGCCTGCCCGATTTTTTTTGTACTCTGCGCCATGTGCCTGTGCGGCATCTTCAATGACCGCAATTTGGTGCCGATGCGCAATCTCCATAATGGGATCCATGTCGTCAAGCTGTCCATAGAGGTGGACAGGTACAATGGCTCGGGTCTTATTTGTGATGGCAGATTCGAGCTTGGTGGGGTCTAAGTTCATTGTGTCGTCACAGACATCGACAAAAACGGGTTTTGCGCCCGTTTGTACAATGGTTTCAACGGTGGCTATAAAGGTGTTGGGCACCGTGATGATTTCGTCACCAGGACCAATACCAAGTGCTGCAAAGACAAGATGAAGTGCTGTGGTGCCCGAGCTGGCACCCACGCCATAAGGTACTTGGCAATATGCTGCAAAGGTATCTTCAAAGGTTTTGAGGTACGATCCGCCAATGAAGGCACTGTCTCGAATGACTTGCTGTATGGCGTCATCAATTTCTGGTTTGATGGACTGATACTGTGCGTAGAGATCAATGAGAGGAATGGTCATACTTACTCCGTGTCGAGTTTGGCTGTGAGGCCCCGTTGTTGGAGTTCGGATTGTGCTTTTGCAAACCCATCGACGGCTTCTTCATCACGCGCCCATTCAACAAGTTCTTCCATACCGTTTTGGAAAGTGACGCTGGGTTTAAAACCCAGCGTTTGTTTTATGCGTGAGATATCGGCAATGCTGTGGCGGGTATCACCTTCTCGATAGTTTTCTACAATTTCGGGCGTAAGGTGCTCCACACCGAGGATATTGGACAGGGTGAGTGCGATTTGTTCAATAGATGTTGCTTTGCCCGATCCTACATTGAAGGCTTGATAATCCCCGTCTGATTTTTCCATGGCGAGCATATTGGCTTGTACAATATCGTGGACGGAAATGAAGTCGCGAGATTGTTTACCGTCTTCGTAAATGACGGGACGTTTGCCATTTTTGAGGCGGCTCATAAAAATGGCACCCACACCTGTGTAGGGGTTGGAAAGCGATTGACGTGGGCCAAAGATGTTGAAGTAACGCAATGCAACCGCTGGAATTTTGTAGGTATTGCCAATGCTGAGTACCATGTCTTCTTGATGCGTTTTGGTTTGGGCATAAATGGCATAACAAATGCGTTCGGTGTCTTCCGATGTGGGTGTGGCTGGCATATTGGCACTGCACACAGGACACTTGTGTTCCCATTCGTGTTTTTTAAGTTGTGAAGCTGGCCGCAAACCAGGGTGCTGGGTGCCGTGTTCTGGGCAGGCATATAGGCCTTCACCGTAGCTGGTTTGTGAGGCTGCCACAATCATTTT
>Ga0115002_10009812_pt1 | contig 10379 bp, 10 predicted proteins | sample ArcticOcean_MG_C_8_FD_89576 | JGI IMG/M metagenome (GOLD analysis project Ga0115002, IMG submission 89576) | Marine microbial communities from western Arctic Ocean - ArcticOcean_MG_CB11_86 | ecosystem: Environmental > Aquatic > Marine > Oceanic | place: Arctic Ocean: Canada Basin | collected... | reverse complement strand
GGTAATTAATCAAGATAACACTAGGGGCACAGAAGGACATTATATAACATCTATGGACATATAGCAAAGGGCTGTTAACCACCTTGTCGGGGGTTCGAATCCCTCCTCCCGAGCCAATTAGGGCTGCATGTACACCGCAGCAATGTCGTTGATCCCAGCACCCTATGGCTTTAATTTAATATTCCAGGAAATTCAGCAAAGCCCTGCACACAGCATTTAATCTGTAAAATGAAAACGCCGGCTTTCCAACGTTAAAATACCTTGCGGTTGGCGCAGAAGCTGCTAGCCAAATGTCACCTCACCTGATAGGCACAATCAATTAGCATCACCGAGGACATCTGCGTGGCCAACCGAATGATAAGCAAGCCGCTCCTGGTATTAATCCTGGGGACCGTTATTTTATGCGTGTCCTTCGGCGTCCGTTCCAGTCTTGGCGTCTATATGAAGCCGATCAGTATTGATCTCGGTTGGGCGCGTGAAGTCTTTGCCTTCGCTATTGCCCTGCAAAGCCTGATCTGGGGGCTGTCGACGCCGATGATGGGGTACCTCGCCGATCGTTTCGGGCCGGCCAAAATAGTGGCTATTGGGGCGATCCTTTATACCATCGGTCTTTACGTTATGTCGCGAGCCACTGCCCCCGTCGATGCAACCATCGGCATTGGCATGCTGACCGGATTTGCCCTCAGTATGACAGGTTTCCCGATAATTTTATCGGTGATCGCCAGACGCTTTCCGCCAGAAAAGCGCACCCTGGTAATGGGGATCGGCAGTGCTGGCGGCTCGTCGGGTCAATTAATTCTTGTTCCGTTTGGCCAGTGGCTGATCAACGAGCAGGGCTGGGTCATGTCCTTGGTGTTGCTGGCCGCCATAGCGGCGGTAATTGTGCCTTTGGCGGCTTCACTGGCTGGAGGTAATGAGCGTGCCGCCGATGACCATTCACAGCAGAATTTCGGCGAGGCGATGAAGGAAGCGATTAGCCATGGCGGTTATCGCTTACTGATCTTCGGCTATTTCGTCTGCGGCTTTCAAACCATGTTTATCGGTGCGCATCTGCCGGCATTCTTAAGCGATCTTGGTCAATCGGATTGGATTGGTGCGACAGCCCTGTCGCTGATCGGCGGCTTTAATATTGTCGGCTGTATCCTCTGGGGCATGGCCGGGGATCGGCGCTCAAAGAAACTACTGCTAGCTGCGCTTTACAGCCTGCGCGCTTTGGTCATGTTAGGCTTTATCATGCTGCCAATGACAACGTTTACAGTGGTAGTTTTATCGGCGGCGATGGGCTTGTTGTGGCTGGGTACAGTGCCTTTGACCACTGGTGTCGTGGTGCAGATTTTTGGTACGCAATATATGGCGACCCTCGTAGGCTTTACTTTCCTAGGCCATCAAATCGGTAGCTTTTTGGGCATCTGGATGGGCGGTTACATTTTTGATGCCACCGGCAGTTACGATCCGATTTTCTGGGGCGGCATTATTTTGGGCCTGCTGGCGACGCTGGCGCATTTCCCGCTTAATGACCGCCCGGTCGCCCGTCTGGCCGAAGAGGCGGCCCAAGCCGCTTAAGGAGTGTTGCCTTTTGCGTCTCCAAAACTCCGATTCTTGGAGCAACATCGTAGATGACATCAGTTTACTCTTTCGTTACCGGACGGCCCGCCGCTAACCAATAACCAAAACCCATAAAAATGGCACCGGAGAACGTATTGCCCAGCGTCACCCAGACAAGATTTCTAGCCGCACCAGCCAAGGACACAGTTTCAGGATGCTCAGAAAATAAAGCGACCGAAAATAATGTCATATTGGCAACAGAATGTTCGAAGCCAGCCGCGATAAAAGCAAACAGGCACCAAAAAATGATTATGCATTTAGCCGTATCACTTTTTGAGCGTGCGGCGCCCCAAATCGCCAGACATACCAACCAATTACAAAGCATCGCCCGAACGAAGAGTTCGATGCCGGGGCCCGACATCTTCTTGGTTGCTACTGCGTGGATTAAATCTTGCCCGCCTTCTTGAAGCACGGCACCACCACCACCAAGGACGAACAACATGCCAAGTAACGCCGAACCAATTAGGTTTCCAGTCCAGGTCACCCCCCAGGCACGAAACATATCGAGACTTCTAATTTTACCTGTCAGTCGGCCGATGGTCATGTACATGGTATGACCAGTAAATAATTCCGATCCCGCAAATACGACAAGCGTTAAGGCTATACCAAAACTTACGCCCATCACCAAGTTACGTGTCGATGGGTCGGCATTCTGACCAACCGAAAAAATCAATAAGATCCCCATGCCGACATAAGCTCCGGCCATCATTGATGCGACCCAGAAACCGAGCGGATTGTTAGACAAAAATTTAGTTTTTTCGGCAGAAAGGTTGCTGAAAGTGGTGATCGATTCATCAAGGGTCATGAGGCATTCTTCATCATTGGGAGTTGTTAAACATTAGATTTGTTCAGGGGCGGTGCAAAGAGAGGAATTGACCAAGCAATAGCCAACCCGATTGCCGTAATAAGAAAGGCAAAACCTAACCGTTCTTGATCGCTGACTAGATAGGAATTGCAAATTCTTAACGGAGCATGGATATAAAGAAAAGATAAGACCCCGAGCATCGAGATCGCGTTTGCCTTTAGGAAACCGCGCAGGAAAGGGTTCGAATTCGCCCTACCGATTGCAAGAGAACCGCCAACAAATACGGGGATCGAGATAAACTTAGCGATCTCAACCACAGGATTGACCAGAGTTGCATCGATGGAACGCGGCAACATCCAGAACAGAATAGCGAAAACGGCGACCAGCAATAATGCGTTTGCAATCGGCTCGGTAATACGGAGATTGAGTTCACCCAAACCAATGACAAATAGATATCCTGAAATTGCGAGAAAGGGCAATTGGATAAGCACATGCTTCACCGGATCAGCCTCAAGCGGTTGGCGAAAGAGAATGCATATAAGTAAAAACCCTAGAGACAATATGAACCGCACCTTATTCATTAAAGCATCCTCTGTACGGCTTGGAATACCTCGTCCACAGCTTCAATATTGAAAATGTTGGATAGACGTCCGGATTTGTCTAGAAGGTGAATAGCCGCATTGTGCTGATAGCCGCCCATGTCATCTGGGATGACGCGCAATCCAAAACTACGCTTCATCAAATCGAGATCTGGTGGAAAAATGCGTGCGATTGTCCAAATGTCCCCCGTAGCTCCGTGGTTCTCGGCGTATTCACGCATCTGTCGAGGCGTGTCCTGCACGGGATCGAAGCTAACGGATATGAGGCGTGCTTGGCCACTCAGCCCAGCTTGGGTCAGTCGATCTCGGAGCCGGGCGTAATCGCTGCCAGCGGCTTGACAAATTATTGGGCAGGACGTGTAAATAAACTCGACAAGCGTTATTTTGCCCGCTGAGTAGGGTTCCTGGCCCAGCATTAATTTGTCCCCTTTCATGTCTTCCAGCTCCAATAACGGCATGATCGGTTGGTTCTCGGCAACATGCAAACGCCGGGCACTTTCTTCTGTAAAGGCGCGAAATCCATCCGTTGCAGCCAATAATGCGCCGCCACCCAGAATGATGACGACGCAAGATGGTAGTAAATATTGAATGAAGGATCGCATGCTTACAGCTTTTGTCAGCGGCGCAAACCAGCTACATATTTAAGCACAATAACCAAAGTGGATAGCACTACAAGTAGTCCAAACACCGTGGCGATTTGATCCTGGAGCACCCATTCCGGTAGGTGAACCGCCCAGCGACGGGGGATCGATAACGCTCCTGAGATCAAGAACATCACGGTAAATCCCGCCCCACCAAGGACATAGGATCCAAAGGCCAGCCGGTCCAATCCGCTCAAGCCTTCCTCGGAGACATTGCGGCTACGAACCAGCCAAGCCATGAAACCAAAACTCATCGCGACCTCGCCAAGTAGAAGGTAAATGTGGAAATGGCCGGGTACCCACTGCGTATTGTGCATCAATTTGTTAGCGACAATCATACCGTCGATAATTGCCGGTATTGATCCGACAGACCAACCTGCGACAGCCAGTACAAGCAGAGCAGAAGCAAGATCCCAGCGCATCTTCGAGCCTATCAAATAGACACATAATGAAAAAGCGGTGACGACCAGCAACGGTAAACCACTTAAGTAGGAAACGACCTGCCCCATAATCAACATCCAGCCTGGCATAACCATGTCTTGAAGGAGATGGTGAGGGTAAACAGCCATGACAAACAGAAGTATGGACGCCCAAGCAATGGCAAAAATCCGCGTCGTTTTCCACGGCCTACCGGTGTATTCGGGAATAATCTCGTAAACCGCTATCACCGCCATATAAATAGATGCGTTGATGAATACATGGCCAAAGAAAAAGATCATATTCTTGGCCAGCAAAGCGTCAACAGCAAAACCAGGGACAAGCAAGTTGACCAGGCTAGCGACCAAAACAGCCGCACCAACAACAATACCCAGTGTATTAAAGACCGTTACCACTGACGCTGCGATAATGGTTGGTGGCGGTCCATCTTCCGGGTCTGCACCACCGAATGCGACATGCCAGGCCATGGATCGACCCAGACCACCATATTGTTTAATGATGGGATAGCCGATGGCGAGGTAATATAATAAAAAGCCAACGCCGATCGAAGTGTAGCCGAGAATGAACAAGGCTCCAGCCCAAGGCTCCCAGGCGCCCGCCGACATCGCAGGTAGCGGGAACAGAAAGGTCCACGCGGCGCCATAACCACCGATGAAGATGGATACCAGAATAAACACCACGCCCAATAGGAACAAGGCAATAAAAGCCCAATACATTTTAGCACTAAGCGGAACATAACGACCAACGAAATACCACATAATAGCAGCACCCGATAAACCAGCGGTGCCTACCATGCCAGCGCCATGCGCGCTCAAGAGTTGGTAAAAGAGTGCCGGGTCGAGCTCGATCAAGTTACCCTGCGCAGCGCGCATTAAAAGGCCAACCAGCATCATTAAAGCAAAAACTGCTCCCGCAACTAGCATTGTGAATTTAACCGCACCTGTGTGTGGTTCAAACTTTGTTTCAGACATTAATTTGTCCCCCTTATTTCGTTACGACTTCGAATTCGTCATTCATATCATGATGACCAACACCGCAAAGTTCCATACACCGCACTTTGTACAGTCCTGGTTTTTCAAAAATATAGCTCACCTTGTTGATGTAGCCCGGCATGGCCTGCATCTGAAACAATAATCGCCCAGATAGATTAAAAACACCGAAGCCATGATTGACGTCTTTGGTATGCAAGTTGAAGACAATTTTTTTGCCGATGGGAATTTTTTGGGTATCTATTTCCCAGGAAAACTGCTCAGCCGTCGCATTGACTTGTACAACTTCATTGCCAGATGCCATTACATGCGGCCACTCACGTAAGGACCCCACCGTCACCAATAGGCCAAAAATCACTAGACCCCAAAACAATTTGCTCCGCCGCGAACCAATGTTTACCGGTTCAACATCGGTATTTACTGCACCGATCACCCTCCAGAATGCGAGTGCCACGACAGCCATCAGCACCAATGAGACAATCAAAATAATGGATTGCATTAAATTCCTCCCCTTATAAAGTAAGTATTAACTTAATAAGTATATTAAATACCTATTAACAAGCATAATGCCAACCTGTCAATGATGATATAAAGTAACCGTGAAATGAAAATAACGAACTTTTCAGATTATGCGCTTAGGATTTTGATTTACCTTGCCGTCAACGACGGCGAACTAGCTTCAGCGCGGGAAATAGCAACCAAGTATAAAATTTCTAGTCACCACGTTGCCAAGGCCTCCAAATGGTTGACCCGTCAAGGTTATGTCGCTGCGACGAGAGGTAAAGGTGGTGGCATGAAACTAGCCGTCGCGCCGGAAACCATTACGATTGGTAAGGTCATTCGCCAAGCCGAAGCTGGCTCCGGTCTTGTTGAATGTATGCGTAAAAGCGGAAGATTTTGTGCAATAGAGGGCGCATGTGGATTAGTAGCAATACTCAATGAAGCGCGTGACACATTTTTCAACACGCTTGACCAATACTCTCTTGCCGACGCCACCACTAATCGCAACTCAATAGCACACCTGCTGAGTTTGGGGAATATGTTAGCTACTCATTAAAGTTGTTTACCTGATTACTTGAAACTGATCTGCTTCAAAGTTGGGCTTTACAATGGCAACTATGGATCATTACGTTTATGTGCTTTAGCAAGAAAGCTTTCGTGCTCAATTGAGGAAATTCATTCTTCCCAAACTACCGTTTTTTCGAATAGCCTTTAATGTCCGCTTTGGATCATAAGCTGACTCTTTTGAGATATGCCAATTATATCCGCTATCGCGGGTAATACCTTCACTAATAGGGATCGTGATGGTTGGCTCAGTTATAGAAACCAGCAAATAGTTTAGAAAATTAGGTTTGTTACATACTACAATATGATGGCGCAGTGGATTGTAACCAATACTATTTCCCTATAGCCTAAACTAACACCGTTTCAGTGAACGAACGACATGAGATAAGCAGAAGATATAAGGTCAATGTTTAAAGAAATGAAAATGTATAATAGGAAATTCAATTACCATCATGAAAATCACTTGGTTTGCCACGGGTATAGATCCTTCGGATACTGGCAGATTTGAATCTTCTCGAGCCAGCACGCGTTTTCAGTGTCTTATCCCAGCAAAAATTTTTGAGGCCCTAGGGCATAAAATAAATATCATTCAATCTGACAAAATATCGGACCCCAGAAAACTGACCGATAAAGATTTTGGCGACGTGAATATATTCATTAAATCCTTTGTTCAGTTGGATGAATTCCTTGCAGAGCGTGCACGTCAACTCAACCGAAAAGTAATTTATAGCTTTTGTGATTTTGATTTTTTAAGGCCTGAAATGATGAGCCATCGAAAAAAAATGGCGGAACTAAGTCATTGCTGCGTCACTGTATCCGAATCCTTATCGAAGGCGGTTTCTAAAACATTAGATATTGCAAAGCCGATAGTAATAACCGATCCTTATGAAGGACCGCACGGAACTCCAAAATTCGCACCATCTAATAACAGACTAAAATTAGTTTGGTTTGGTCATATTGGTAATCTTCAAGAATTATTCGAACAGCTTGATCCTTTGGCTAGATTTGGCCAAAATATTCCGGTTTCGCTTGATATTGTAGCTCAATCGATTGATGGTATAAAAGAGGCTTTTGCTCAGGCAAATGCTAAATTTAAAGGTCATTTGGCAATACATTTGACGCCATGGTCACTGGAAAACACTTGGCAAAGTCTTGCCCAAAGTGATGCAGTTATTATCCCTAGCGTTGACAATCAAAAGAAAATGGCGAAAAGCCCTAATCGTGTTGTCGAGTCTTTACGTAATGGACGCTTTGTAGTCGCCCATCCAGTAACGTCTTATTTCAATTACAGCGATTATATTCGAATTGACTCAGATATTATCAAAGGATTGAGTTGGATGATGGAAAACCAATCCGAAATCAAACCTCTGATTCACAAAGGCCAGGCCTACATTAAACAACACAACTCACCACAAGCCGTCGCCGATAATTGGTTAAAGCTACTCGAATCTATTCAGAATTCATGAAATTTCCCAATTTTTTGCCGATAAGGCTATCAGTTAAATTGATCAAGTTATTTTGCTTTATTCTTATGGTTCAGACGTTTTCATGAAATCCAAGGCGCAGTCGATTAACATTGACTGATTATATACCCAATTCATACTATGCTAATTATAGGTTGAGTTTATATTATATCACCCGAGTTTCCGGGTTTCAGTTAAGGCAGATCACATTTTATAAGGATCTTTTCGTGAAAATTTTTGTTTCCGGTGTTGCGGGTTTCCTAGGTAGCCATCTAGCGGATATTTTCTCAGCAGATAAACACCACGTCATTGGTTGCGACAATTTGATCGGTGGAGACCTCCACAATGTAAACCCCGCGATTGAATTTCACCAAGTTGATTGTAATAATTATGATGCCATGCGTCGGCTCACCCAAGGGTGCGATATTGTTTACCATTGCGCAGCAACAGCTTATGAAGGCTTATCGGTTTTTTCACCACATTTAATAACAGAAAATATCGTCACCGCTTCAACATCTGTTTTTAGCGCAGCTATACAAAACAAAGTGAACAGAATTATATTTTGTTCTTCCATGGCACGATATGGAGAGAACACCATACCATTTACTGAGACTTACAAGCCCAATCCTCAAGACCCTTACGGTATTGGTAAAGTATGCGCAGAAAATATTCTCAAAAACCTTTGTGATATTCACGGTGTAGACTATGTTATTGCAGTACCGCATAATATTATTGGTCCACGTCAAAAATTTGACGATCCTTATCGCAACGTCGCAGCAATTATGATTAATCTTATGTTACTTGGACGCCAACCAATTATTTATGGTGACGGAAAGCAGAAACGTTGTTTTTCTTTTATCGCCGACAATATTTACTGTCTAAAAGAAATGGCTTTGCGGCCAAACATTTGTGGTCAAGTGATCAATATTGGACCTGATGAAGAATTTATTGAGATCATTGAATTAGCAAAATTAATAGCCGGCTTGTTAGATTTCAAGCTTACACCACTGTTCATGCCAGATCGACCTCAGGAGGTGAGGCTAGCAACTTGTTCTGCAGACAAAGCGCGCGAATTATTGGGTTACAAAACCACAATCTCACTGCGTGACGGGCTCCAATCTATGATTGACTATGTAAAAGACCGTGGACCTAAAAAATTTATGTATCACCTTGATCTGGAAATTATAAATGAAAGAACACCCAGGACCTGGAAGGAACGCCTGTTCTAACTGACAAAAGAGGATTATAATATTTTCTCAAACGCTTAATTGTGATACCTTGAATTACCTCTTCGGCATCCCGGCAAGAAAAAGATATTGTCTACCACGCAAATTTAGCGTCAATGAGATGGCACAATAATCCGTACACGAATTTTGCCAAATAACTGATTCTGTAATAAAAAGAGATAAACATTTTTGAGGGGATCATGCCTGCGTCTAGTGCCAAAACGAACTCTAGCAACAAGAGCGTCACCCGAGAAAAGCCTATTAATGCGTTGTCAGGTCAAATTGGTGATTTCCAATTTTCATTTGGAATAGACAAGACAAGCCGAACATCAATCATTAAGCATCTAATACAACAGAGAAAATACCAATCTTATCTTGAAATTGGTGTTAGAGATGGCGGTAACTTTGACCAGATCGAAATAGACGTAAAAGTTGGCGTTGATCCCGCACCCACAACCCATGCCAATTTCAAGATAACTTCGGACGAATTTTTTGCGGCCATTGATCACACTTTTCTGTTCGATCTGATATTCATTGATGGTTTGCATCTTTTTGAACAAGTTAGGCGAGATTTACGGAACGCTCTTAACCATCTAAGCCCAAAAGGGACTGTAGTTATGCATGACTGCAATCCTCCCACAGCTTTTCACCAACGGGCTTACTTTGAAGTTGATGGAAAGTTTCCGACCTGGAATGGGACTGTATGGAAAGCTTGGGTTGAGGCGCGCTGCAAGCAGTCCGATCTTTCTATGGCCGTCGTCAATACGGATTGGGGTGTCGGAATTATTCAACGGGGGACGCAAGAACTATATCCCGTTAACGTTCAAAAAATTGATTATGATAACTTTGATGAGGACCGAGAGGTAATACTAAATCTTATCAGTGTTGAAGAATTTATCGAACGTTATTGAGTAAAATAAAATAGATTCTCAGTTGATTAAAACCAGGAAGGAACCAACAAGAATCATCTATGGTGTTTAGGCTCGTTACGTCCCACAAAATGTCTGGTGGATGCGTTCCTCGGGCTTTGGAGAATTCGCGTACTCACTATACGAAGGCTGATCGGAGTAGGGAGTGGCGAGTAATTCCTGCAAAGTATCCATCGGAGAAAAATCATTTTTTTCAACCGCAGAATTAATAGCTTGTTCAATAAGATGGTTCCGGGGAATAAAAATAGGATTAATGCAGCGCATACTTTCTGCGATCTCTTCCGGCGCCCTAGTTTCTTGTTCAAGTCTTTGATGCCAACGAGCCAACCAATCGACCCACAAACTATCTCCAGAAAATACCTTAGTTAGCTTACCGATGTTTGATTTTCGATTAACTGCATCACATAACTGACGAAATACTATTGTATAATCAGCTCCGTGCTTTTGCATTAGATCCAATAATTGCTGCACAATAAATGTATCTTCTTTACATGCCGTGACTAAGCCAAGTTTGCCGCGCATACCTCTAAGCCAATACGCTGAATATTTGCTCGAAAATTCTTCAATTATTTCTTTTGCTAGGGATACTGTTTTCTTTTCATCTTTACCCAACAAGGGC
>Ga0115002_10009811_pt1 | contig 10379 bp, 7 predicted proteins | sample ArcticOcean_MG_C_8_FD_89576 | JGI IMG/M metagenome (GOLD analysis project Ga0115002, IMG submission 89576) | Marine microbial communities from western Arctic Ocean - ArcticOcean_MG_CB11_86 | ecosystem: Environmental > Aquatic > Marine > Oceanic | place: Arctic Ocean: Canada Basin | collected... | reverse complement strand
TGTTGAATTCAAAGTTCATGGTGCAAGAGACTAAAAAGATCAAGAGTAAGAGTAAGAGTAAGAGTAAGAGTAAGAGTAAGAGTAAGAGTAAGAGTAAGAGTAAGAGTAAGAGTAAGAGTAAGAAAAAAGATTAAGAATCAAGAAGGATTGTCGGTGTGAATATCAACCGCTAGGATTAGGGGAACGAAACTGACTGGCGAACGAAACTAAATTACTGGGTAGAACACGGGCATGAATAAGCCAAATCCTTACGACTCACCTCAAGTTGATACTCCTGTGGAAAGACCGAAGGCCATTGGATTCGCTGCCTGCCCTAACTGTTCGCAACAAAACGCCAATAGAGCTCGCTGGACGATCTGGGTAGGATTAGTTGGTCCCAGTATCTTGAATCCCGTTAAATGTGTTCACTGCGGCACAACGTTCAACAGCAAAACAGGGGAATCAAGTAATACCGCCATCGCGATTTATTTCTGTATCACAGTCTTCATTGGTATCGCCGTGATGATTGCAATCTTCATGACAACACAATGAGAATCCTGCGACCTGAAAACGACCTCGGCACTCATGGTGTTACCGAACCAGCGATATTCCTTGCTGGGCCGACGCCGCGAAGCGACGATGTTGCCACGTGGCGACCTCGAGCGGTTGAATTGTTTGCCGCTGCGACTTTCGCAGGCGACTTGCTTCTTCCGGAACCATTCGTTGGCGACTTCGATTCGCAAGTCGCTTGGGAACGAGCAGGACTAGAACAAGCTACACTCATCATCTTTTGGGTGCCACGAAACCTGGACGATCTACCGGGATTCACGACGAACGTCGAATTCGGGCGCTACGTCACATCGGGAAAAATCCTCTACGGCCGCCCGCACCAAGCTCCCAAAACACGCTACCTCGATTGGCTCTACGAACTTGAAACCGGCCAACCGCCTCTTCAAACGCTGGAAGACCTGGTGGTTCAAGCCGTCAACAAAGTGTCGAAATAGTTCTGACTCACGCGAAGTCCGTGAGGGCTCCGTCGGCTGCTGCGATATACGTTTCGTTTAACCCGCAGCAGAAGGAGGCGTAAACCTCGCGGCAAAACGAACGTCCCTTCTTAAGTATGGCTCTCGTTGGATTCGCCTCCGGAGGCGTCGGCGAATGCGTTGTTGTAGATCAGAAACGCCTGCGCCTTCGCCTGCGGGTTAAACGAAGTAGATGACGTTGACGCTTTCCGGAAATCATCTACTCCTTTCCAGCGTCTATTCCTTTCCAGCGTCTACCTTTTTCACCACTGCAATCAAAAAAACACCGAGTGAGGAACACGCTGTTAGGCGAGACCTCACTCGGTGCCAGTTGCTAACTTTGTAATTTTCAACAGAGTTAGTTGTTTAGGTTTGATACGAGATTAAATAGCAACCAAGGACTCGACTTCCTTGGCGAGTCGCTTGCGAGCGATGTGCAGACGTCGCTTGATCGTTCCCAAGGGAGCGTCAAACTCGTCGCTCATTTCACGCAGCGACTGTCCTTTGACGTAGAACGCTACGAGCGTTTCGCGGTCTAGCGTTCGAAGTCGATCGAGTCCAGCGCGAAGCTGTCCTTCTCGCTCGCTTGCGAGTGCCGCGGTCAGCGGAGTAGCGGTCTCAACGCAGGTTGCCTCGAGGGTAACCGGTTCGGTCGGGATATCCGGACCGCGTCGCGAGACTCGGTTGATTGCCATGCGATGCGTGATTGCTCGCAACCAGCCACCGAACGCATCGGGCGTACGGAGCTGCTCGAGTTTTTGCATCGCTTGGATGAAAACGTCTTGGCACAATTCTTGTGCTTCGGCGTGATCACCTAAACGTCGCATGGCGATTGCCAACACGTGCGCCTGAAATCGTTCGAACAGTTCGCCGAACGCATCCCGGTCGCCTTTTTGTGCTGCAAGCACCAGCTCGTTTACGCGAGCTTTGTCGAAATCTTGAGTGCTAGTAGTGGCCATGATTATATAACTTTCTTTGGTAGGGAATTTATTGCAGGCAAAAATCGGCGAGAACTTTGGCTGAGTTAGGAAGGCGTTATTTGCGACATGCAAATAGCGCTATCCGCTCGGCCGGGCGTCCGTCCGCTCGTGAGGTCAACCAGTTATTAGGAGGTTGAGTTTCCTCAGGTTGCGGAACCTAGGACGATGACGCCTAGGTCGGTCATCCACTGGTACAATTGATGACTTGGCATCGATTGACCGATCGGGTGCTTTAAACCCTGTGGTGGCCGGGGCGACATGCCTCGCTCGAGGACTGAACACGAATGTTCAAAATTGCCTCTGAGCGCGAGGGATCCCGGTTTTATGGCGTGATATTCGCCCTGGGACCCGATGGCGCAGTTGCCTTGATAGCGTGAACTGGGAATGCGATATGAGCGCGCATCACGAGTCGCAACTACCAAATTACCAGCCGTTACGGCGGTATTCGTGTCAAAGTTTGCGATAAGTGTTTTAATACGCATCTCATTCCTCCCCTGTGAGTTCACACAGTTTCAGAGAGAACCAAAGAAATTACAGTTGGTCAGGACCAGAATGCTCGTCTCCCACGAGTCACCCTATAGGTCTATGACCAAGTTTACCATCTATAGTTGTCATGAACAAAATCTGAGGGGAAGCGACCCCACTCATTTTAATGCTCTGTAACTATTCGATGGAGTTACGCAGATATAGACGGCCTTTTGACAAAAAGGTTCGCCAAAATGGAATCTTTTTTTTGCCCGCTATTATTATCGGCTTACGAAGCCCCAACTCCAAAGATTGACTGGGTGTTTCCGCCCAGGATTTGGACTCCAAAAGAGATTGCCTGCTCTTCGGTCCAGCCGCGATCGACGACGAATTTTTCCGCCAAGACTTTGAAGAGTATTCTCTTGTACATATTGAACTTAGGTAAAGCGAATTCAAGCTTGTACATGTCGCTGTAGTAGCCGATCTGCTTCGTTCGTGGCACCGCTTCAAGCCGCGAGGCCAAGTCGTATTCGATGAAGGTGGGGGTGTTGGAGTACCACCAGTGACCGTTGGTCACTACATTCGGAAAAATCCATGCATAGCTAGTTAATTCCTGATTTGTGACACTTGCCAGCACTGAAAGTGGGAATGTCACCTGAGGAAATGCATTAAATAGCTCGCGATATTGGATCAACGAAACGCGACTGTCATACAAGTCTTGCCCTTGGAAAACCCCATCGGCATAAACGCCTCGATTAACTCCGATCATCAAATCGAATGGCAGTTTGTATTCCGCACAATACTCTGTCAGCGTCCAGAAGACGTAATTGGCCAGCGCCTTTCGATGTGCAGGGTCCGAATCGAGCCCCTTGGAGTAAACATTGCTAATCGCGGAGTCCGCTCGCCGATCCGTTACTCTTGTGGGGGCAAAATCGGGCGGCAACGAGATAGCACACGCGCGGGCATTGTTGGCCGTAAAGTGCTCGAACAGCCGTCCGATGGCAGCATTGAGTGAAGCGGCGTCCGAGACGGACGATCGAGTCGCACTGTCCAGCCGTTCGCGAACTTCTGGCTTGGCGAGATGGAAGACAATATCGTCGGTTCGCAGGCACGGAATGTAAGTTTCGGTATCGAAGCCAGCGAGTGGGTCGTCGAAGTCATTGGTCAAAAAGACGCCCGACAAATTCGATTGTTTCAAAACTTGGTCGGCCCAATCGTCGCCAGCCATTTTCTCCGTCGCCGCATCGTAAATTGGCTCCCAGTTGTCACTGGTGATTCTATCTCCCTCGAATCCGAAGAAGGCTTGCGCCATTTCCACAAACCAACTGTATTGAATTGTATTATCGATCGGTCCCATATTGGCGATGAGACGCCCCACTTTTTCCTTTGGATCCAGATCGGGATCTTCAATTTGGTCTTTGGGCAAGCCAGCGGAATGCGCCAGTTCCGTGTAATAGTGGTAGCCCAGAATGTCGGCCAAAGTGTCCGATGCCGGGTTGAGGGCGTTGATATGAGTGTGTGGGTCGACGATGACCAGTTTTTCAAATTCTTTAAACAGACGCGTTCGTAGCTCAATACTCATGGTGCTTTTTCCAAGTCAAATGCTTTGTTCAGTTTTATCGTGGCGAGCGAATTCTGACCTTTAAGTAGTTAATGGGGGGGCAGCTTCATCGAAAGCGGCAAACAGTTGTTTGGCCGATTCAACATCGCCAGATCGAGGCATCAAAAAAGCTTGAAACCTAGCTCGGCGGATCACGCCCTTCTCCAGCCCTTCCGGAAATACTCGGCGGTCAATTGTCACTCGACCAGTGTCCTCCAGCATCACCTGTCCAAAGTAATCTGTTGGATGGACTTGCTCCAGCAAGCTGAATTCAGTTCCTCGGACGAGTGTTGCCACCGTCGCCGAGCTCCCTTGAAAGTATCGGTCAAACGACAATTCACCTTCGGACGTTTCCGTGCCCCGGTAAGCTGCCCCTTCGGACAACTGCGTTGAAATCGTGGTTAGCGGCTGGCTGTCGAGTAAGTCAGTCTGAACCGAAAGTATGATTTCAAAACCAACCACTCCCTCCGCCAGCCCTGGAAGTACTCGCCAGTAGATTTGAGTCCTCACGGTTCGATCGCCCGCAGCTTCGTACGTAACAACTAAATCGTTACCTCGTTGATATGCCTCCAGCAGCGGTGTTTCGTTCGTCAGATCGCAGGGAGCCAGCAGCCGACCCGCAATCTCTTGCCCACCAATTTTGATTCGACTAATTCCTTCTTGTGGGTCGCGAAGATTCACTTCAGCCAAGACTTCGCCAGCACTCCAAGTGGCTCGCTCGTTTTCGATATTCCACATCCGCTATGCTCCATTTGGTGTTCAGACGAAAGGGATATTTTCCCATGTCTGAAGTTTCGCTCAACCTCCAAACTAACTGTCGATGAAAAGAAAAAACAATTGGTTCGGTAATTGTTAATAGCGGAGGGAGGGTGATAAGGGGGAGGTCTCACAAATGCACAAAGAGAATAGAGCAACGGAAGCATCGTGGTGAGCGCTTAACATGCACAATATATATGCAGTTATGGAGAGCACGAAATAGTGGTCGAGCACGAATGGGCAAGATCAACGAAAAAACCCCGCCGGACGCAAGCGACTCGACGGGGCCGGAACAGAGAAGAGGCCAAAAAGGTTTCGGAATATGAAAAAGAAATAATTCCGTGTTTGGGGGTTTCCCTCTCAACCTCTCTTTGCTGATGCTTCTTCGATAATAACAGGTTCGGCCCGCGTGTCCATACTTTGTAACGAAAAAATATCACAACTCGTACGCATTCCTACCATCAGTATCTCCCTCTCGAGACGGGGGATAGTGGTGGCAGACCTAACTGAAATCACCTATCCTCTCTGTATATCGGCACATAGGACTTTGGCTCTTCAACTCTGAGGCACGATTAATGTCAGAATTCATGGATGTTTCCGTCGCTGCAGCTAAGGCTGCGGGCAAAGTTCTCCTCGACTGGCGAGGCAAGATCACCGCTCGGGAAAAAGGGCCCAAAGACCTCGTTACCGAGGCGGATCTGCAGTCTCAAAAGACGATCCGAGAAATCGTACTGACAGCTTTTCCCGATCACGACTTTTTGGGAGAAGAGGACGAAGATTTGGGTGGACACTTGGATAGTGGCAGTCCTTATCGATGGATTGTCGATCCGCTGGATGGAACAGCCAATTATGTCCACGGAATGGCCGAATTCTCCGTATCCATTGCTCTGCAACACGAGCATCAAACGGTGGTAGGAGTGATATACGATCCCGTCTCGGGCGAGCTTTTCTCTGCGGAGCGCGGGCAAGGCACTTTTTTGGAAGGGGAACGGCAGTCAGTCAGCGATTGCCAGCAACTCGAAAAGGCGATGATCGCAGCCAGTTTTCCCGCCAACGTTGGACGTAACTCCATTGAAGTAGCCCGGTTCGTCGAGGTGCTCGCGCGAAGTCAAGTCATGCGACGGCTGGGTTCGGCGGCCCTCAATCTGTGTTACGTCGCCTCGGGCCGTCTCGATGGTTATTGGGCGACGAGTGTCAAGTTGTGGGATGTGGCCGCTGGCCTCTTATTTGTAGAGGAGTCTGGCGGAAGTGTGACCAATCTCGAAGGGCAAGCGTTTGACCCCCATAAACCGCTCTTCGTGGCATCGGCCAACCCCGTTTTACACGAGCAATTCATTCGCGCCATTTCGGAATCCGAGCAATTGTTTCAATCGTGGCAATGAAAGCAGTCGTCACGACTGCTCTTTCTCTTCTCCATTTCCACCGCCAGTGGGGGGGAAGTTGGCGAACTTGCTTTTAGTTGTTTGACGGTGCGAATAGAATAAGAGGAGTGGGGCGTTAGGCGATTGAGAGTAACCGTAGCGGTTTTATTGAACACCCCTGCGGAAGCGAGAATAACGGGACAGGAAGGTTTTCTTGTTGGGTCCGATAGGACCTTCAGAAATTCTTCGGTCTTGTTTTGTTTTACGTGACCGAACTGTCACCGAGTTCCGTAATGCCACTAATCACTTGATGCTCTACCAACTTTTCCGTTCGCGTTGGCGCTTCTTGCTAGGTCTTTTCCTCTTTACCAAGATACGTTCAACGACGCTGCACTTTTCATTACCAGCACCATTTAACAGCTGAAGTGTGATTTGATCTTGTCGCAATTTTCTTTAGTACGAGTTTTTGTACTGTGTATCGCTTTTGCATTGGCGACAACTTTTGCGCATGCGCAGCGAGAGGACAATACCCCTGCGGACGGAGCGAAGCCGCCAACGAAGTTGGATGTCTTGGATGACTTGGATACGTATTTCGTTCCGGACAAGAATGGGGTACTCGTTCCCGCGCTTCCCGGTTTCAAATACAAAGAGCTGATTCGAGCCTATAACATTGCTCGAGGTTTGGCTGACGCTCAGCCCGACGTCCCAGATTTTGCGATTCAATCGGTAACCATCGACGGTCAGCTGGTCGCGACTCATGCCGCGCTAACAATGAATGTTACGTTGAGCACACTGGAGGACGGTTGGATTCGCGTACCGTTGTCGATGGCTGGCGCTAGTATCAGCGGCAACGTCACATTTACCGGCGATGCTCGCTGGATGATCCAGTATCGGAGTAGCGATGTAGACGGCGGTCACATCTTGTGGATCAACTCGGTTAAAGATTCCGAATACAAAGTGACTTTGAAATTCGTTCTACCAGTCCAGAAATTGGAGGACGACATTCGTCTGACGATAAAGGCTCCGGTTTCTCCAACGTGCAAGACAACAGTTACCTTCCCCAGTAATGTCAAGACGGTCGACTTACTCGACCTCACCGAAAAACCGGATCTCACTGACAAGCCCACCACGCTTGTCATGCAGGACCGAAGGATTACCCACACAAACAACGGTGGTCCGATTCAGCTGATTGGTCGCACTTCGGTACAGGCGACCAAATCGACACCAACAGTCATCACTGCGACTGGCGATCTAAAGGTCTCGATCAAAGGGACAGCGCGGCTGCTCGATATCGATGCCAGTCTCGAGATGAGAAGTTTTGGTGGCGAGATGACATCGTTTACGATTTTATTGCCACCCAAGATGGAGTGGTCGCCCACGAATGTTCGCGATTATACGGTGGAGGTTCTGAAAGAAGATGGTGGAGCAAAGCAGCTCTTAAAGGTGACATTGAACAAGCCGACAAATGGTCCGGTGGAGATTCAGCTCCGAGCTTCGAGTGCCCAGGGTGTCGCCCTTGATCAACAAGTGGAATTGGGTGGCTTCGAAGTTGTCGAAGCAGTGCAACAAAACGGTGAAATCAACGTCACTGTTGACGGAGACTACTTGATTGATTGGAGTCACAATTCGAGTATCGTTCCGGCCGATTCGGTAGACGGGATGGGCACTCGTTTCGAGTACATTTCTCAACCATGTTCGCTCAAGATGCGGTTGCGATCCAAGCAACGTCGGATCGCAGTTAATGTACAACATGTCGTCTATCTAGGCGCTGAAAACGCGAATTTGGTCTCGACGCTCAAATATCAAATTGAGGGCGTCAAGACAACTCTGCTCATGATTGACGTCGAGGGTTGGGTCATTGACCGCGTGATACCCGACGACCTCATCGATCCCGAAAAACTAGAAGCGGTAAAAGACGTACTGCAAATTCCACTGTCGATGCAAACTCAAGCTACCGCGCCTGGCGAAATCGAGATTCGTATCCAAGCGCACCTTGCAGTTGATAACGACGACGGCAACGTCGACTTGTTGATGCCTTTGGTTAGCGCAGATGAGCAGACTCCAGCTTCGATTATTATCGTTCCGGACGACAACGTTGAATTGAATCCGACATTTGAGTCGTTGGGAGAGTTGTTGGAGGAGACGATTATTCCGCAGGTTGAGTTATTAACGCGGCAACAGAGTCCGCTGTATTTCCGTGCCTTAAGAGGCCTGTCGCGGGGGCGATTTGTGGGAACAATCAAGCAGCGATCGCGAGAAGTTTTTGCGGACTTGACCGCTTTGACCACGATTAAAGACGGCTTGGTGACGACGACTCAAAGTCTTGAGTTTGGAATTCTTTACGAGCCTTTGGACGAGTTGATATTGGATGTTCCTGCGGCGCTCCATGTCGCCGGGAAAATCAATTACTTTCTCGACGGCTCGCCGGTGAATCCGACTGAGTTGTCCGAGTCTCTCAATAATCGCACGAAGCGGGTCGCCGTCGATTTGTTTTCCGCCAAGCGAATGGGGCAACGGACTTTGCGAGTTGTACATACCATGGCACTGCCGGATTCAGAGTCTTCCGCACAGCGTCAGCTTCACGTTCCCCTGGTGATTCCAGCGAATGGTTATGTGACAAAATTCCTCAAGAACCAAGTCGAGTTTGAGGTTAGCCAGCCGCTGGTCGCAATATCAATTGACGAACGATGGGCTGAACCGCCCTACACGACGGACACCGCTCCCGCAACTCGTGAGAGCCGATTGACATTGGCAGCTTCAGTCGCCGTTGAATCTGTTTCCTTGGAGCTGGCGACTCGCATCGTCGAGACTATTCAGGGGACGGACGTCGCGATGCTGTGGCTACAAACGTGGCAAGTTGCCAGCAAGACGCGAAATCGAGCTGTCTTTCGGGTGATGTCAACGCGACGGGAGCTTGAAATACAGCTGCCTGAGAAAGCGGTTGTTGACGACGCGGCAGTCGACGGTCATCGAGCCGATTATCAAACGACGTCCGACGGTTTACAGATTGTCGTCAAGAACATGTCGCGCGATAGCGAGCATGTGATTGAAGTGTGGTATTCGTACCCCGACAATTCCTTGCGCAATGGAGTTGTAACTCAATCACCTCCGACAATCGTTGGTGTCGAGCAATTTAAATTGTTCTATTGGCACCTGGCAATTCCCCAGGAATATCACGTCTTGGGCCACGCCGAAGATTTGACGCCTGAGTTAGAGTGGGACTGGCGGGGTACGCATTGGGGGCCACGAGCGAATCGCACCGAAAAGGAATTGGAGCAATTCTTTGGCGCGACCTCGCAGCAGACGCTTCCGACAGCTACGCATCAGTATCTTTACAGCGGATACGGAAATGTTCCCGTGGTTTCAGTTAACACTGCATCTCGAACGAACCTAATGCTCATGTTTTCGGGGATTGCGATGTGCGTAGCGTTTGGGCTGATGTATTTCCCTGGTACGCGAAACGCGTTTCTTATCGTTGGTGGCGTCGTCGTGGTTGTTGGGCTGTCGATCCTCTATCCAGAAGCGGCGAGTTTAGGAATTCAGGCGTCCACGCTGGGAATCGTCCTCTCGATGTTTGGATTTCTGCTGGCCAAGTACATTGGGCTGCAAGCCACTTCGACTGTTCCTCATAGCGGCGCACATTCTGCCATGGACTCAAAAACGGTCGCGGGTCCCGTTCTTTATCCCGCTGCCGATCCAACGGCAACTACGGCCACGGCGCCCGCGGGAATGGTTGCTCCTGTGGAGCCAAAACCATGAGCGGCAATAACGGACGCGCTCTTCAGGTCCGATGGCTTTGCACGCTTTTCCGATTCAGCGTAGCTGTAATTATCGGGCAAGCTTTCTTCTTCGGCTACGCACTCGCTCAGGAGAAGGGAAAGGTCGACAACAATGCCGACGAAACGGCCTCGACGTTTCGAATTCGGTCCGTCTATATTCGCGACAAACAAATCGCGCAATTCGCCAAGGAACACATCTGCGTTCCACGCGCCGAATACGAAAGATTGCTGAACGGGTTGCGAACAGGCGATTCGGTTTTCGATAAGACAAAAACGCATATCACGATGGCCAGCTACTACGCGCGTTTGCAAGGGGATACGTTAGTCAGCGGCAAGATGGTGTTGGGAGTTTCCAGCGCGAAGGAAGAGCCAAATCTGCTTTCGTTAAACCCTTGCAACCTAGCCATACACGATGCGAGGTGGGCCGATCCCGAAAG
>Ga0115002_10009808_pt1 | contig 10382 bp, 12 predicted proteins | sample ArcticOcean_MG_C_8_FD_89576 | JGI IMG/M metagenome (GOLD analysis project Ga0115002, IMG submission 89576) | Marine microbial communities from western Arctic Ocean - ArcticOcean_MG_CB11_86 | ecosystem: Environmental > Aquatic > Marine > Oceanic | place: Arctic Ocean: Canada Basin | collected... | reverse complement strand
GGAGGGTGGAGAGTAGATCTCTCCCCTTCCCTAAACCGGAGGCACCATGTTGCTCCTGGTCGGCCTGGGAAACCCGGGTCAGGAATATGCTGGAAACCGACACAATATCGGTGCCATGGCAGTGGACGAGATCGTTCGCCGCCATGGCTTCAGCGCGCCCAACACCCGATCCCGGCCCCAAGGTGTTTTTAGCGAAGGCATCATCGATGGCGTCAAGGTTACAACCCTCAAGCCATTGACCTATATGAATGATTCCGGCAAAGCGGTCGGGGACGCTATGCGCTATTGGCGCTTGGAACCTCAAGACATATTCGTCTTACATGACGAGCTTGATCTGCCGCCTGCCAAGGTAAGGGCAAAACTTGGTGGCGGCCACGCGGGTCACAACGGATTGCGCAGTATTGATTCCCATATTGGAAAAGATTACTGGCGGGTGCGTCTGGGCGTTGGCCACCCTGGTGACAAGGGACGGGTTACCGGCCATGTCCTGCGCGACTTCTCCAAAGCCGATAAGCAATGGGTAGACAAGACATTAGATGCCGTCGCCGATGCTATCCCGCATCTGCTAAACAGCGATAGCTCGGCCTTTACTAGTCGCGTCGCGCTCCTCACCCAACCGCCCAAGGCTACGAAATCACAAGACGACGCTGACGCGTCCTCTGAGTCAAAGAAAGAAAGATAATGGGATTCACCTGCGGCATTGTCGGCCTTCCCAATGTAGGCAAATCGACTCTCTTTAACGCTCTCACCGCAACTATAGCCGCGCAGGCTGAGAACTATCCGTTCTGCACGATAGAGCCGAATATTGGTCGGATAGCAGTTCCAGACCCGAGACTGGATCAGATTGCGTTCCTCGCGAAGTCAGCGAAGATAGTCCCGACCCAGATCGATTTTGCTGATATCGCTGGATTGGTTCGTGGTGCTAGCACCGGTGAAGGACTCGGCAATCAATTCCTTGGGCATATTCGGGAGATGGATGCGGTCGCCCATGTCGTCCGCTGTTTCGAAGATGACAACATCACCCATGTCGAAGGTCGTATCGATCCGATCAGTGATATAGAGACAATCGATACCGAATTAATGCTCGCCGACCTAGAAAGCCTTGAACGCCGAAGTGACGCCCTTGTGAAAAAATCACGCGGCAACGACAAAGAAGCAATCACCACCCTGGCCATTGTCGAGACAGTCATCGAAACCCTCAAAGATGGCAAGCCTGCGAGGTCCGTCGCCTCGCAATTCGAAGACATCTCTTTATTCAACGGATTGCAGCTTCTAACAGCCAAACCAGTAATGTATGTCTGCAATGTAGGCGAAGAGGATGCAGCAACTGGCAATGCCTATTCAGAACGAGTTGCTGCACGGGCCACAGAGGAAGGTGCGATAACTGTAGTCATTTCTGCTGCTATCGAAGCAGAAATTGCTCAACTGACAGATCTAGAAGAACGGGCCGAGTTCCTTGAATCTATTGGACTTGAAACGACTGGTCTTTCGCAGATCTTAGCCGCGGGCTACCAACTGCTCGGTTTGATTACATACCTGACTGCGGGCCCAACCGAATCCCGAGCCTGGACAATCACTGAGGGCATGAAAGCCCCCCAGGCAGCCGCCGTAATCCATACCGATTTCGAACGCGGCTTTATCTGCGCTGAAATCATTGCTTTTGATGACTATATTAGCTGTAAGGGCGAGGTAGGCGCCAAGGAAGCAGGTAAGATGCGCCAAGAAGGTCGCGACTATATCGTCAAAGACGGTGACATCATCCTATTCCGATTTAACGTATAACGAATGTTTATTTGGACCATCCAAATAAACCGAGCAAACTTGATCATTCTTTCTGCTTCTTCCGAATATTTATCGTAATAGTACACCGCAGTACCGTATGCCGCGATCAGGCTAAGACATTTTTTATATACAGCGCCGACAAATAGACATTTAAAATCCAAAATTGGCATAAATAAGATAGAAAGCGGTTTCGGACCACGATCAAACTTTTCCATGTTCCTAATATGCGTCGTAACACAACCGGAAAGAACTAACATCGAGCAACAAAGAAACGCTATGCCTCGTACGCTCCGCGATTGAATTCTTATCCCCAACAGTCCCTAATTTTTATGAATCCTAGAGGCGTCAAAGGAGATAGTCGATAGAGACAGCCACAAAAAAAGAGAGTGGCGATTTTTCGCCACGCATTGCACATGCTGTCATCAACGTTTAAAAAAGCTGATCTATAGTTTTGCGCCGCGAAACTGTCGCGGGGCCTTCCAGGGAGAGAAAAATGGGATCTATGACTGAACTAACCACGGCCGATGGCCATTCACTTGGTGCTTACAAAGCCGAGCCATCAGGAGCTGCTAAGGGTGGCGTTGTCGTCATTCAGGAAATCTTTGGCGTAAACCAGCACATCAAGAACCTTGTCGACGAATTTGCCAAGAACGGCTACGTCGCCATCGCACCGGCCTTGTTTGACCGCAAAGAAAAGGGTCTTGAACTTGGCTATGGTCAGGAAGACTTTGGTAAGGGCCGTGACACGCGCGGCAGCCTCGACGATGATGGCATCCAGAACGACGTTCAGGCCGCTATCAATGATGTTTCCGGTGCCGGCAAGGTCGGTATCGTTGGATATTGTTTTGGTGGCTATGTCAGCTGGCTTGCTGCTTGCAAATGCGATGGCCTTTCCGCCGCATCGACGTTCTATGGCGGTGGCATCCATGCCAAGCGCGACGACACGCCTAAGGTTCCGGTGATCTTCAACTTTGGCGACAAAGATGGTGGGATTCCGCTGGACCAGATTGCAGAGATCAAAGAAGCGCACCCGGACATCCCCTGCTACGTCTATGACGATGCGGGTCACGGATTCTGCTGTGATGACCGGGAAAGCTACAATCAGGGTGCCTGCGAGCGCGCTCACAAGCGGACACTGGATCATTTCGGCCAAAATGTCGGCTGATTGTTGCTAAGTTATTTTGAGATGGAGCCCCAGCCCGCAAGGTCTGGGGCTTTTTCTTACCTTAAAGCTGCCGCAATATTACCGCCGTCAACCGTGACCTGTAACGCGCCGTCAGAAGCATCCTCACGAACCGCAAAGCACATGCCATAACTTGCCGTCGCACCAATCAGCGGGGCACCACGGACCTGCATGGAGAGGATCGCATGCGCTGCATCCTCAACTGAATTCAGAGAAAGCGTTATAAACTCATGAGGCAGTCGGGTTTGATCGATAATCTCAACGGTCTCGCCATTTTCAGCGAGCCAAATAGTCCGGAACGGAACACCATCGACATTCATGGACGCAACACCCGTCCGGCAATGGCATCGAGCTTTTCAGCCATTTTAGGGTCACGAGCGTCTGGCGCGGTAATAATCGCAACATCCAATGCTTTGTGGCAACCAGCTTCACAGACATCCGAACGCCCACTGATCAACGGCGCCAAATTGACGACCAGCTGCTTAGCGGCGGCAGCATTTTCGATCAACACTTTGATGACGGTTTCTACAGTGACGTCATCATGATCCTGATGCCAGCAATCGAAATCGGTGACCATCGCGACGGTCGCGTAACACATCTCCGCTTCGCGGGCGAGCTTGGCTTCCGGCATGTTTGTCATACCGATCACATCACACCCCCAACTTCGATAAAGCTCGCTCTCGGCTCGGGTTGAGAATTGTGGCCCTTCCATAACCAGATAGGTGCCACCGCGTATTGTCTCATTCGACAATCCGCCTGCAGCCTGGCCAATCAAACCACCAAGACGCCGACAGGCCGGATCAGCCATCGACACATGCGCCACTAGTCCGTCGCCAAAAAAACTTTTTTCGCGCGCAAAAGTCCGGTCTATGAATTGGTCTACGATGACGAATGTGCCTGGCGACAATTCTTCTTTCAAAGACCCAACGGCGCTCAGAGAAATAATCTCCGTGCAACCTGCCCGTTTCAGAGCTTCGATATTGGCCCGAAAATTCAGTCCGCTCGGCGGGACTTTATGGCCACGGCCATGGCGCGGCAAAAAAACAATCTGCTGTCCATCAAGCTCGCCAAACAATAGATCGTCAGACGGCGCCCCGAAGGACGTTTCCATGCTTTCCCAACGCGTATTCGAGAGGCCCTCAATTTCGTAAAGACCACTACCACCAATTACGCCCAGTACAGGGGTGCTCGCTGTATCTGTCATCAACCTTCAATGTCACACAAAACAAAACCGGCGACGAAATATCACCGCAGGTTCGTTTAGCATAAGAGAGGCATCAGCACGAGGGCCAACGCCTGTCTAATTAATGGAGGTCAGCCCAGACCTTACGTTTCACGCCATACAACATCCCGGTCAGAATAAGCAGAAACAGGATCACTTTGACCCCCAACCGCTTACGCCATTCAAGCTCCGGTTCCGCTGCCCAAGCAAGGAACGTCGTCACGTCGCGAGACATTTGATCAACCGTTGCTTTGGTTTTATCGGCATATTCAACACCACCTTCACTTAGCGGCGGCGGCATTGCGATCTGATTACCTGCGAAATACAGATTGTAGGACATACCTTCAGCAAGCTTTTTACCTTTAGGTGCCTCCTTATACCCTGTGAGCAAGGCATGTAGATAATGTGCACCACCAACTCGAGCCTTGGTCATCAGAGTCAAATCCGGGGGAAAGGCACCATTGTTACCGGCACGAGCAGCCTGCTTGTTCGGAAAAGGTTTTACAAACCGGTCGCTAAGACGGGCAGGACGTTGGAACATCTCGCCTTCATCATTTGGACCGTCAGTGACTTCCTTGGCGGCGGCGATCTTTTTCACCTGTTCTTCGGTGAAGCCGATATCCATCAGGTTGCGATAAGCCAACAAACGGACCGAATGGCAAGCCGAACAGACCTCGTCATAGACTTGAAATCCGCGCTGCAATGACCCACGATCAAACGTGCCAAAGAGACCTGAAAACGACCATTCCTGTTTGGGTGGTTTTACGACATCACCAGCAGCCATGACGGTACTGGATGTAACAACCGCAACCGAAACAGCCGCTGCGACGCTAATCAAATACTTGCGCATCAGGCCTCCTCCATCGGCTTGGCATTGGCGGCAGAGGAAGAGCCTCCACCTCCTTTTAGCACCGGCTCACTAATACTCGTTGGCAAAGGTTTGGTCTTTTCGAAGAAACCCAGTAACGGAATGATGACAATAAAGTGCAGAAAGTAATAAGCAGTCGCGGCCTGGGCGATGTAGGTCCAGGGTGCCCCCGCCGGCTTTGCCCCGCAAATCCCAAGAATGATGCAGTCAATGATGAGCAACCAGAAGAACTGTTTATACAACGGCCGGAAACGGGCACTCCTGACCGGAGAGTGATCAAGCCATGGCAAAATAAACAGCACCATGATCGACGCAAACATTGCCAATACACCTGCCAACTTAGCTGACATCAACCATGAGATTGGCAGATAAATCACGGCATCTGCGGTAAACGACCGCAAAATTGCGTAGAACGGCAGGAAATACCATTCCGGCACGATATGCGGCGGCGTAACCAATGGGTTCGCTTCTATATAATTGTCTGGTTCGCCAAAAAAGTTGGGGGCGAAGAACACAAAGCCAAAGAACAGGATCAAAAAGACGCCCAAGCCGAACATATCCTTGACTGTATAATAAGGATGGAACGGGATCGTATCCTGTGGTGACTTGGTATCGATACCAATCGGGTTATTAGAACCATGCTGGTGTAGCGCCACGATATGAAGCACGACAATACCAACCAGAACAAACGGCATCAGATAATGAAGGCTAAAGAACCGGTTCAGCGTCGGATTATCAACTGAGAAACCACCCCAGAGCAGCGTAACAATTGAATCACCGACAATCGGAATAGCAGAGAACAAGTTAGTAATAACCGTAGCGCCCCAGAAACTCATCTGGCCCCAGGGAAGCACATACCCAAGGAAAGCTGTCGCCATCATGGTCAGCAGGATCACAACGCCCAAAATCCACAAAATCTCGCGTGGCGACTTATAAGATCCGAAATACATCCCTCTGAAGATATGGATATAGACCACTATGAAAAAGGCTGAGGCGCCATTCATATGTATATAGCGGATCAGCCAGCCATAATTGACGTCACGCATAATGCGTTCAACGGAGTCAAAGGCAAACGCCGTATGCGCTGTATAATGCATCGCCAGCACAATGCCGGTAACAATCATGATGACCAGAATAATGCCGGCCAGAGAACCGAAGTTCCACCAATAGTTTAAATTCTTGGGAGTTGGGTACTCATGAAGCTCGTGCTCCATGAATGAAAAAACCGGCAGCCGGTAATCGATCCAGGCAACGATTGGGTTTTTAAACTTAGAATCGCTCATCCAGTTTTCTCCTAACCGATCTTAACAAGCTTGTCCGACAGGAATTCATATGCCGGGACCGGAAGATTTTTGGGTGCAGGTCCTTTGCGGATCCGCCCTGATGTATCGTAATGAGATCCATGGCAAGGGCAGAACCAGCCGCCAAATTCGCCCTTTAATTCGCCCTGCTTGGTGCCCGATGGAATGCAACCCAAATGAGTGCAAACGCCAACGACGATTAACCATTCAGGTTTTAGAGCACGCTTTGCGTCTAGTTCAGGATCAGGAAGATTGGCAAGATTCACACTGCTTGCTGCCTCAATCTGCGCCTTCGTGCGGCGCACGATAAAGACCGGCTTGCCTTGCCATTTAACCAGAACTCGTTGACCTGGCTTGATCGGCGCCAAATTGACCTCAGTGGTGGATGCCGCCAGCGTATCTGCCGCTGGGTTCATCTGATCAATAAGTGGCCACGCCCCAGCAGCAGCACCAAAGGCACCAAAGGCACCGGTTGCCAGCATCAGAAAATCGCGTCTAGTTTCGCCTTCTTCAGCGCCATGAGCGCCATCTCCGGCCGTATCAGCAGAACTCACCATTATGTCCCTCTTGGTTGTATCCGCGCACAGGTCACGGCTCTGCAAAGGTACGTGATATCATTAACGCACCAGCAGATTCAAACACTGCGGCCTTACGCCGCAGCGTGTTCTGAATGCTGGCAATACGTGCCCTTATTACGGGGCACGGGTATAATCGAAATTGACCTTAATGCAAAGGTCGTTAACTGATCGTTAACTATGCGAATAGCGCTCTATCAACCAGATATTCCTCAAAACACCGGCACAATCCTGCGGATGGCTGCCTGCATGGATGTCGGCGTGGACATAATCGAACCCTGCGGCTTTGTTCTCGATGACAAAAGGTTGCGACGATCTGGCATGGACTACCTCGATCAAGTTGATTTGACGCGACATCTCTCTTGGACCCATTTCCACAAGAACTGCACCGACGCTGGGGATCGGCTCATTTTACTAACCACGTCGGGGGATCTGCCCTATTGCGACTTTACATTCCAGCCCAATGATAGGCTGTTGTTGGGCAGAGAAAGTGCTGGTGCGCCCCCAGAAGTGCACGAGGCCGCGCAAGCCAGGCTGTGTATCCTCATGGCAAATGGAACAAGATCGCTAAATATTGCCATGGCCACATCAATGGTATTGGGTGAAGCCTTAAGACAGACCAATCAGTTCGCCACAGGCAATACAGAATGACTCGGACGCTCGACGAAAAAAAAGAGGCTGCCACTAAGTGGTTCGCCGAACTCCGAGATATGATTTGTGCCGAATTTGAAACCATAGAACTGGAAGGAGGCGCCGGAACTTCTGAAGCCCCTGCCGGAAAATTCGAGCGTAAAATCTGGGACCGGCAGGATCATTCAGGCGCCGATGGTGGCGGCGGCACGATGTCAGTTATGCACGGGCGCGTGTTTGAGAAAGTCGGCGTAAATATTTCTGCGGTCCATGGCGAATTTTCGCCTGAGTTTCGCAAAGAAATTCCCGGAGCAGACGAAAACCCAGAGTTCTGGGCAGCAGGCATTTCTATAGTCGCTCATATGAGTTCACCACTGGTGCCAGCAGTCCATATGAACACCCGTTTTATTTCGACCTCGAAATCCTGGTTTGGTGGTGGAACAGATTTAACGCCGATGCTGGCTGACGAAGCGGCGGCTGAGGAATTCCATGCGTCGCTCAAGGATGTTTGTGACGCTCATGACGATGCGTATTATGAGAAATTCAAAAAATGGTGTGATGAGTATTTCTATCTTCCCCACCGTGAAGAACCACGTGGCATCGGAGGAATTTTTTACGATTATGTCGATTCCGGAGATTGGGAAGCGGACTTCACCTTCACCCAGAATGTTGGCCGTGCATTCCTAAACACCTACCCGTCCATAATCCGAGCCCGTAAAGACTGGGCATGGACCGAAGATCAGCGGGAACAACAGCTGATAAAACGAGGCCGCTATGTAGAATTTAATCTCCTGCATGATCGCGGCACAAAATTTGGCCTAAAAACCGGCGGAAATGTTGAAGCAATTTTGATGTCCATGCCACCTATCGCTAAATGGCCGTGACAGGCTGGCCTACTGACATCGGTTCATTATAGTAGCGATCAGGAAATTAAAATCTGGAGGGGTTATAAGACGGTTCGCAGTACTTACAGCGACAATATTCTTTGCGGCAATTTCAAGTGAGACGCAGGCTGCGCAACCTAACCTAACGATTGGCGCTTTTTTCGGCAGCTTCAGCGGCGGTGGCAATTCAGAGAATGAGGATAGCATCTATTTCGCGACCACAGCGCGCGATTTTGATGTAAAAATCGCGCGCGCAGCTAACGGCGTTAAAATCGACTGGACCAGCGTCATCCGCAAAGGAGACAACCCCCCAAAACCAAACATCCGCAGACGGCAAAGTTCCAAAACGCTGTGCCCAACAGGCAATGCCAGAGCATTTCATTGCAATTCGAGCCGTGATCCTCTTAAAGGCTAGGAACTGCGCTGGGCCAATATCCCCAGTTCCACGCTCTCACTCTTTCTTATGCGTGTGAACAAAAAAGGCATTTATGCCATACAATAATATGACCGTACGCTTTCGGGTACCGGCATAAAATTTATTTAAAAAGCACACGTAGTGGCAAGAAGGTCCGGACGGTCACCGGAAGGTTGGTTAAGAACGCGCGGTAACGAAGGATTCTAGATGCTTGAGGCAAGATTCTCTATCTGCTGCAAAGTCACCTGCAATCCACCAATCTTCGACCTGACCTAATAAACCGCCAATTTCGTTTCCGGTCGGCACGCCTAGATCCACAACGTCCTGCCCGGTGATGAAGAACAACGGCACGGAGCTCGTTTGGGGAAACGGAAACAAACTCAGCCAATCTTGATCGGGATCCTGCGCCGCCTCGATCAAAACAAGTTCACTGAATAAATCGGGGCCAAGTCGATAAAGCGCTACCCGGTTTTGTTTCGTATCAACGCCCGGATCAGGGTGGACGACCGGATCGCAAAGGCGGCAAAACTGATCGCGATCAGCGTTCGAAAATTTAAGCCGAGCCGCGAGAGCTCGAGCACCATCTTTTTCAAGCTCTACAACCGTCGCCAAACGCCTCAAATAGCCAGGCGCTGTATCGGTAGCGATTTCCGCCTTTATCAAAGCAGGTAAGCGATCACTACGAACGACCTCAGGAAGCAGGTTGGAGAGGACACCATTCGTTGCCATCAGATCAAAGGTCGGGGCCGGATCAGGAGCCATGAGCAAACGCGACATCTCTTTCCAAACCCGCTCCACGGATAATGTTTCGATTTGCGGAGCCATCTCTCGGCAAGCGGCAACAGCCTCTGGGTCCGCCGTTCCAACGCCGTAATACGCATAGAACCGAAAAAACCGCAGCAATCGTAGGACATCTTCTTCTATCCGCGCACGCGCACCACCGACAAAACGAATGCGTCCTTCTTTGAGATCGACCAGACCACCCACCGGATCAAACACCGTTCCATCAAGGTCACAGTAAAGCGCGTTCAACGTAAGGTCCCGCCGGGCCGCATCTTCCTGCCAGTCAGTCGTATAGCTCACCCGCGCATGTCGCCCAAAAGTTTCAGCGTCGCGTCGCAACGTTGTTATTTCAAACGGAATTCCATCACATATAGCCGTGATGGTTCCATGCTCTATGCCGGTTGGAATCGCCCGCAGATCAGCCTGCTCAATGAGCTCCATTACGCGACCGGGGGGCTCCGGAGTGGCGATGTCGATGTCTTTAACTGGAAGACCAAGCAATGCATCGCGGACGCAACCACCGACGAAACGCGCCGGTTGCCCGCCTGCCATTAAAGCTTTCATGACCGCCTGAGTTTGCGCCTGAGCCATCCAGCTATTCACACCTATAGAGGTGGCAGGTTTCATTGGCTAAAACCTTCGTCAGAAATCAAGAAGTTCGGGATAAGCGATGATTGTAAAAACTGAAATAATCACCAACAAACCACCCGACAGAATAAGCCACGGCCAGGGCAAAGGC
>Ga0115002_10009804_pt1 | contig 10384 bp, 10 predicted proteins | sample ArcticOcean_MG_C_8_FD_89576 | JGI IMG/M metagenome (GOLD analysis project Ga0115002, IMG submission 89576) | Marine microbial communities from western Arctic Ocean - ArcticOcean_MG_CB11_86 | ecosystem: Environmental > Aquatic > Marine > Oceanic | place: Arctic Ocean: Canada Basin | collected... | reverse complement strand
TGGACCTGCCGTTTGAGGGCCGTCAAGGCATGACAGGTAGATTACCTAGGGTTAAGACGCCGTGATTGCACGCTTGGCGCCTTCTAGCTAACTTCCCGAAACCCCGAAATAACGGTGCCACGCGCGCCGCGGTGAGCGGATAAGGATAACCCATGGCAGATTATCAGGCGCCCCTTCGCGATATGCGCTTTGTCTTGAATGAAGTTTTGGATGCGGCCCAGTTAAACCAGCTGCCGGGCCTCGAGGCTGCGACGCCTGACGTCGTAGAGGCCGTCTTGGAGGAGGCCGGAAAAATGGCAGCTGGGGCGATCGGTGTTCTTAATAGGACTGGGGATGAGCAAGGAAGTCAGCTGGTTGACGGAGAGGTAAAAACTCCTGATGGATTTAAGGCTGCCTATCAGACATTCATCGACGGGGGTTGGAACGGCCTTGCCTTTCCCGAGGCGGTTGGCGGTCAGGGCTTACCGTTCACTGTTGGCCTTGCGGTCAATGAGATGATCACGTCGTCGAATATGGCGTTTAGTTTGTGTCCTCTGCTAACCACGGGTGCGGTCGAAGCGCTGATGAAGCATGCGACGCCCGGGTTGCGAGACAGGTATCTCGAAAAGCTCGTGACCGGTGAGTGGACCGGCACCATGAACCTCACCGAACCTCATGCTGGCACCGACGTCGGTGCGTTGAAAAGTCGTGCTGAGCCACAGGGTAATGGGAGCTACCGTATCCGTGGCACCAAGATTTACATTACTTATGGCGATCATGATCTGACAGAAAATATTATTCATTTAGTCCTCGCGCGCACGCCGGGAAGTCCGCCGGGAACCAAGGGCATTTCGCTCTTCCTCGTACCCAAATACATGGTCAATGATGACGGCAGCCTTGGCGGGCGTAACGACCTGAGATGCGTTTCGCTCGAGCATAAGCTGGGCATTCATGCAAGCCCGACCGCGGTGATGTCATACGGTGACAATGATGGCGCGATCGGCTGGCTGGTTGGCGAAGAAAACAAGGGCATGAGTTGCATGTTCACTATGATGAACCATGCCCGCCTGATGGTTGGCATCGAAGGTCTTGCTATTGCAGACCGGGCCTATCAGCAAGCGCTCCAATATGCGCGCGAGCGCAAGCAGGGCCGCCGGCCGGGTCAACCCGCGGACGTCGACGCACCTATCATCGAGCACCCGGACGTGCGGCGGATGCTGATGGCAATGAAGGCAACGGTGGAAGCAATGCGAGGCGTTTCGCTGTCGGCGGGCATTGCCTACGACATCGCCAAGCACCACCCCGACGAGGCCGTCCGTGCAGACAATCAAGCGCGTGTCGATTTGCTGACCCCCGTTGTGAAGGCGTGGTGCACCGATATGGGCGTCGATATCGCTTCACTTGGGGTACAAGTGCACGGTGGGATGGGGTTCATCGAGGAAACCGGTGCGGCCCAGCATTATCGCGACGCGCGGATTGCGCCCATTTATGAGGGCACGAACGGCATTCAGGCGCTCGACCTCGTCGGGCGAAAAATGATGCAGATGGGGGGCAAATCTCTCGATGACTATCTGGTTGAGATTCGCGCGATCTGCGCCGCCCTCCGCGAAGAGAAAGATGCCGACGGGCATTTGGCCACGATCGATTTGGCGCTTGGTGCGGGTGTTGATGCGCTTGAGTCGGCGACCGCGTGGTTGCGTGAAGCCATGGCGCGCAATTATGACGACGCCGCTGCTGGGGCAACGAGCTACCTGCGGATGTTTGGGACCGTGGCGGGCAGTTTTATGTTAGCTCGAAGCGCTCTTGCTGCTCATCATGCTCTGAACGAGAGCGGGGATAACACCGGTTTCTATCGAAACAAGATTGTCACGGCTAGATTTTTTGCAGAGCAGATTCTCCCGCAGGCGGCGGCTCTGCTCGGGCCAGTGACACGCGGGGCGGACACATTGTACGCCATCGAACCTGAACTTATGGGAGCATAATCAGTGGCTGACGTCGTAACTTTGCAAGTCGAAGACGGGTTGGCACGGGTCACTTTTAACCGTCCCGAGGTCCTGAACGCGTTTAATGACGACGTAGCGCTCGAATACATTGCGCATATGAATGCGATCGAGGCGGATGATGCGGTTCGTTGCGTCATTCTTGCTGGCGCGGGTGATCACTTCTGTGCCGGTGGAGATATAAAGATGTTTAAGGACATGACAACCTGGACAGCGGAAAAAAGGTTTCGCCACTACCGGACATTCCTCAACCAAGTCCACGTTGGTCTCCTTACGATGATGCGCATGCCCAAGCCGGTCTTGGCACAAGTGCAGGGCGCGGCGGCTGGCATAGGTTTGAGCTTTGCTTTAGCGGCAGATCTCGCCATTGCGGCGGATGATGCCAAGTTTACGATGGCCTACAACCAACTAGGTGTTTCACCGGACGGGTCGTCATCTTTCTTTCTGCCGCGCACAGTCGGCCTTCGGAAAGCGAAGGAGCTCGCGTTCTTGGGGGACCGGTTTGACGCGCAGGCCGCACTCGACTTTGGCGTCGTAAACCGTGTTGTTCCGAGGGCAGAGCTGGAGTCGACGGTGAACGAATGGGCAGGTCGGTTGACGGCTGGTGCTACTCAGGCAATTGGTCGGACCAAGCTGCTGATGAACCAATCGTTCGATTCGAGCGCGGTGGCGCAACTCGACGCTGAAACTGAACAGTTCGCGGCGAGCACGGCGACCGAGGATTTCGTGGAGGGCGTCACTGCTTTTCTGGAAAAACGTGCGCCGAAATTCAGTGGAAAATAGTGCTATTTCTTGCCCCAAGAATACCCGAGGTTTCCCAAACGCGGTGAGGTGCCAGGCGTTCAGAATTCGTGGGTTCTAAATTATAAGTTTAGGGTTTCGGATCCAGTACGTCCAAACAAGCGCTGAGGAGTTTCGTCATGCAATGGTCCGAGAGCTACCCGCCGTCCGTCAAATGGGACGCTGAACTGCCGGCCAAGCCGTTATTCGATATTTTTGACGATTCGCGTAAGCGGTACGGCGATCGGCCGTGTCTCGATTTCCTGGATCGGAAATATACCTACCGCGAGGTGGGGACGATGATCGACCATGCCGCGGCGGGTTTCCAGGCGCTTGGCGTGAAGAAAGGTATCAAGGTCGGGCTCTTTCTTCCGAACTGTCCGCAGCATGTCGTTTGTTACTACGGGATTCTCAAGGCGGGCGGCACGGTCGTCAATTTCTCACCTCTCTACTCCGAGCCCGAGCTGCTTCACCAGATTGAAGATTCGCACACTGACATTATGGTCACGCTGAATCTTACTTTGCTGTACCCGAAAATGCTCACGATGCTAGAGAAGAGCCGTCTAAAAAAGCTAATAGTAGGAACGATGCCGGAGGTTCTATCGTTCCCCAAGAACTTCCTGTTTCCGCTGGCCCGAGCCAAAGACGTCGCGAAGGTTGTCGACGATTCACGGCACATATCGTTCAAAGAACTGCTAAATAATGATGGTTTCTTTGATCTGCCGGAGATAGACCCGAAGAACGATATCGCAGTGTTGCAATATACCGGCGGCACAACAGGTGTGTCGAAGGGCGCGATGCTGACTCACTACAACCTCTACGCCAACGCACTGCAAGCGGCTATGTGGTTCACGATGGTGGAGCCAGGCCAGGAGCGTATGCTGAGCGTGCTGCCATTCTTTCATGTTTTTGCGATGACAGCGTGCATGAACATGAGCTTTCATGTCGGCGCGGAAGTGATCATGTTGCCGCGTTTCGAGTTAGTGCCAGTGCTCAAAGTGATCACGAAGAAAAAGCCGACGATGCTTCCTGGTGTGCCAACTATGTATACCGCGATCAATAATTGCCCCGAGCTCAATAAATACGACCTCACCTCGATCAAGGGCTGTATCTCAGGTGCTGCACCATTGCCTCTTGAGGTGCGTCAACGGTTTGAGTCTCTGACGGGGTGCACGCTGGTCGAAGGTTATGGACTAACCGAGTCTTCGCCGGTTGCGTGCTGCAACCCGTTGGAGGGGGAAAACAAAGAGAACTCAGTTGGCATGCCTGTGCCAGGTACAACGGTTACGATCACTGACCGCGATGATCCGCATAAGATTATGCCGCAAGGAGAGATTGGTGAAATTTGCATCGAAGGACCTCAGGTGATGACCGGGTATTGGAATCGGCCCGATGCCACTGCTGATACAATTATTGATGGGCGTCTACATACCGGTGATTTAGGGTACATGGACGAGGAAGGCTACACCTTCATTATTGATCGAATGAAAGATCTCATTCTAGTAGGTGGGTTCAATGTCTATCCACGTAATGTCGAGGAAGGCATCTACAAACATCAGGCGGTGGAAGAGGTCACAGTTATCGGTGTGCCTGACGAGTACCAAGGGCAGAGTGTTAAAGCGTTTGTGAAGCTGAAGGCTAACCAGACACTGAATGCGGATACGTTGACCGCATTCCTACGGGAGCTGCTGGGCAAGCATGAGATTCCTCGGTACATAGAATTCCGGAACGAGTTGCCAAAGACGATGGTCGGAAAGCTATCCAAGAAAGAACTTGTGCAAGAAGAATTGGCGAAGATAAAGGCGACAGAAACGGCGCAATAGCGATGAATATGTGGGCCATCGTTGCTGTAAGTGGGACGGTTGTTGCCGTTGGCAGCCTGTCCCTGCGGGTCTTCTTACGCTCTTCGGTGCCGAAATATCAAACGGCGCATTTGGCGCTGGTTCCTGAACCTAACCCTTTGTCCAAGTCCGCGAAGAAGGTCACGAAGGTGCCACAGGCGGCTGCTGAGAAGCCGAGCGTTGATATTCCCGAGAACGCATCCTCAACACGGTGGGTCGGCGCGTTGATCGACAAACGCCCCGACGAAGCGGCCGCTGTGCTCAAGCGTTGGATCAAGGGAAAGTAGTTCAAGCGTGGCGCGGTACGCCCTTGCCTATGTTGTCCCTGGTTCGGCTTTTGTTGCGCTCGCGCTGGGCGGTTGGTGGACTTGGCTAGCTGTAGTGCAGAGCTATGTATTGTTCCCATTTCTCGACTGGATGGCACCGGCCAACCCGCGAAACCCGGTCCCGGCGGAAGAGCGTGCGCTGTCGTCCCGCCTCGGATATCGCCTGCTGACGGCCAGCGCGATCCCAATTCAGGTCGGCCTTATCGTGTTCGGCGCAAGTGTCGTGACCGCCCCAGGCGCAACAATGGTGGAAGCAATCGGCGGAACCTTAGCGGTCGGGATATCCAGCGGCGCTTTTGGGATTGTCGTTGCTCACGAACTTATGCATCAGCGGAGGGCAGAGCGATGGCTGTCGCGCGTGTTAATGTCGAGTGTCATCTACGCACATTTCTGTGTTGAGCACGTTCAAGGGCATCATGTCCTCGTGGCGACACCCGCGGATCCGGCGAGCGCACCGCCCGGCCAAGGTTTCTATCGGTTTTTGATCCGTACGACGATAGGTGGTTGGCGCTCGGCCTGGCGGATTGAGATTTCTAGAATGAAACGTAAGGGACGCGCCGTCCTGCATCCCAGCAACCGAATTTTCCAAGATATTCTCATCAGCGCCGTGCTGAGCGCCAGTGCCGTATTGTTGTGGGGTTGGATGGGTCTTGTCTTCTTTTTTGCGCAGAGCGTGATTGCAATTCTTCAACTCGAAGCGATTAACTACATTGAGCACTACGGCTTGCAGCGCCGGGAAATTTCACCCGGAGTTTATGAAGAAGCGGACACGCGACATTCTTGGAACACGCATCAGCGCTTGACCAATCATGCCCTCTTCAATCTTGGAAGGCATGCTGACCATCACAACTTTGCAGGACGCCGCTATCAGTTGCTGCGGCACGAACCAGGCGCACCTCAGATGCCCGCTGGCTACGGGGCAATGCTGTTGTTGGCGTTTTTTCCGCCCCTGTGGCGCCGCGTGATGGACCCGCGTGTTGCGGCGGCGATGGCATCGGTAGCGTGACGCAGCTCTACACGCATTCTTGTTTTCTTGAACACGACACCGGCCCGCACCATCCCGAACGGCCGGATCGGCTAAAGGCGGTTCTTCATGCACTAGAGGCCCCAGCATTCGTTGACCTCGACCGGCTGGAAGCGCCTGCGGCCACGCGTGAACAAATTGAGCGGGTTCATCGACCTGCTCAAGTCGACGGCGTCCTTCAATCGATCCCACAAAGCGGCCTCGCCAACATCGATGCCGACACTGCCGTTTCCCCGAGGAGCGCTGTCGCTGCATTTCACGCTGCGGGCGCGCTATGTGCGGCAGTCGATGCCGTGGTGGAAGGTGCGGCGCCCAATGCGTTTTGTGCTGTGCGGCCGCCTGGGCACCATGCCGAGCCGAGCCGAGCGATGGGTTTTTGTCTGTTCAATAGCGTTGCCGTTGGTGCCATGCAGGCCCGAATGGCGCATGGATTGGAGCGTGTCGCCGTAGTCGATGTGGACGTTCATCACGGCAACGGAACACAGGCGTTTGCCTGGGACGACCCCAACTTCTTTTATGCCTCGACTCACCAAATGCCGCTCTACCCGGGAAGTGGAGGGGTGACCGAGAGGGGGGGCGGCAATATTGTGAACGCGCCGCTGCAGCCCGGTGCGGATGGTAAGATTTTCCGTGCTGTTGTTAGTGAGACAGTGATTCCGGCGCTGCGGCGATTTGCACCAGAGGTCGTGCTGATTTCTGTAGGGTTCGACGCCCATGCTCGTGATCCATTGGCCAACCTCAATCTTGTGGCCGAAGACTATGCCTGGGTAACGCGCGAGTTGATGGCCGTCGCAGAAGACGTTGCGGAAGGGCGGGTCGTGTCCTGCCTTGAGGGCGGATATGACCTCGACGCATTGGCCGAAAGTGCCGCCGCCCACGTTCTCGCGCTGATGGGGCAATGATGCCGTTGGTTTCTTGCTCACGACCAACCCGCTTCTTATGATCGCGCCAATGGAGGCCTCATGAACGAGATGGCAAAGAACGAAAAAATTCCGGGCGACATCGTGAAGCTGTCCTTCGAGGAGGCATTGGCTGCCCTTGAGGAAATTGTTTCGCAGCTTGAGGAAGGTGCAGTCTCGCTCGAGGAGTCGATCGACATCTATACCCGTGGAGCCCATTTGCGCCGACACTGCGAAGACAAACTGCGCCTCGCACAGGAACGCATCGATAAGATCGTTCCGGGTGCCGACGGGGGCATCGCCGCTAAGCCGGCTGATATCGAGTAGCGCCGATGGCCCTACCCGTGGCCCTGAAGGCATTTGCCGGCGAGATTGACGCGGTTCTTGATGGTCTGATGGACAGCCCTTACGGCCGCGAAGCGCGTCTATTTGAGGCTATGCGCCATGCCGTTCTTCTTGGTGGAAAACGGCTGCGGCCTTTCTTGGTTGTGGTGAGCGCCGACATGTTCATGGTGAGTCGTGATTGTTCGCTGCGGGTCGGTGCCGCGGTAGAAATGGTGCACGCGTACTCGCTTGTCCATGACGATTTACCCTGCATGGATAATGATGATTTTCGTCGCGGCAAGCTCGCGACTCACAAAAAATTCGATGAGGCCACCGCGGTCTTGGCAGGCGATACGCTCCTAACAAAAGCATTTGAAATTATTGGTGCCCACGAGACTCACAAGTTGGCGGAGGTGCGTAGTGATTTGGTTCAAGCCCTTGCGCTCGCCGCAGGCGGCCATGGCATGACCGGCGGCCAGATGTTTGACCTTGAGGCCGAAGGTCATCCGTTGGAGATGCCTGAGATTACCCGGCTCCAAGCGATGAAGACCGGTGCTCTCCTAGAATTTTGTTGTGAAGCCGGCGCCATATTAGGGCAGGCGAGCCGCTTGCAGCGCGCTGCGCTCCATGGCTATGCGCACGACTTGGGCCTTGCATTCCAGATAACAGACGATCTGCTTGACGTTGAAGGCCACGCTGCGACGGTTGGTAAGAAGGTCGGCAAAGACGCGGCAGCCGGCAAGGCGACCTTTGTCTCTATTCTCGGTATCGAGCGTGCGCGTCAACAGGCCGAAATGCTGGCCAATCAGGCGATTGCCCATTTGCAAGACTTCGGCGCGGCGGCAGATCGATTGCGTGAGGTCGCTCGTTTTATTGTTGAGCGCGAGTCTTAATTTTTCGGTTTGCGTGCTATGGGCGGGAGAAGGCTCGCTGAAACCGAAACTGGATAAACCGCTGCTCGTCGGCACTCAGAAAATGCCAAAGCTCGTCTAGGTTTGCACGCGAATTGGCGTGCCCTTGTAACAATGCCAATCCGTAGTATTGATAGCCCACAGCAAGATCTTTTGGTCTACCCCAACCAGCGGCATAGGCGTAGCCCAGGATCTCGAATGCGGTCGGATCTTTGTCTTCGAAGCCGCGTTGTTCAAGCGTTGTGATGTCAACGGGCCGTGGTCGCCTGCGGGTTAGTTCTGCCAGAAGGTTCTGCCAGGTTTCATCATCCACGCTCTTTGGCGATGGCGGTGGCGATGGCCCGCCACGGCTACGGCGGCCGTCCTGCACGGGAGGAGTCGGGGGCGGGCGAGGTAGTGCCGGTCGGACCCCGGCGCGCGCGTCGGGGCACCATCGGGGCGCTTGCTCCGGTAGGCAGATAAAGGTCAGCATGTCTTCGTCGAGCTTCCGCCAGTCGAGTGATGCACCGATCGTGTTGGTCTGCGCTTGCGCAGCTGACATCCAAACCGTCCCGAACAGGATCAAGCCAACCAGCGGAATAGGTCGTGCCTGAAACATCGAATAGAAATCCTCGCGACCGTCTTTCGTGCACTAATATCTGGCTATCATATCAGATATTCACTCACGGATTTATCAGATGTCGTCGTGGGTTGCTCGGCCCAGCCAAGGGAGAAGAGTAGGTAAGGATAGGCCTTCCGCGGTCTCAACAAAGCGCTATGGTCGAGCGGTTGATATGACTGGTTGTGGATGAAAAAATCAAAACAACGCTTGGATGTGCTCTTGTTGGACCGGGGTCTTGCGCCGAGCCGGGACCGTGCCCGTGCTTTGGTTATGGCAGGCGCCGTTTTCGTCGATGGCACTCGCATTGATAAACCCGGGACGACGGTTTCTGCGAATGCCGAGCTTGCGGTGAAGGGTGGTGATCACCCTTGGGTGTCACGTGGCGGTCTTAAGCTCGCTCATGCTCTACAGTCATTTGGAATTGATGCCGGCGGGCAGACCGCGCTTGATATCGGTGCTTCGACCGGTGGGTTTACCGACGTTCTTTTGCAAAGCGGTGCGGCGCGGGTCTACGCGGTTGACGTCGGACACGGGCAATTGGACTGGGGCCTCCGCAATGATCCTCGCGTTGTATCGCTCGAGCGAACCAATGCGCGCAACCTGACATCCGACCATATTCCTGAAGCGATTGATGTCATCGTATGTGATGCCAGTTTTATCGGGCTGCGCACCGTTTTGCCAGCGGGCCTAAAGCTCGCGACCTCGGGAGCGCTTCTTGTTGCTCTCATCAAGCCACAATTTGAGGTTGGCAAGGGTAAAGTCGGGAGGGGAGGCGTCGTCCGCGACCGCGCGTTGCACGACGAGGTTTGCGAGACCATTCGAGACTGGCTTGAAGCGCTACCCCACTGGAGAGTAATTGGACTGACTGAAAGCCCAGTCGTGGGGCCCGCGGGCAACATCGAATTTCTTATCGCGGCACGCCGTGACTGAGCCATTTGAAACTGAGGTCGTCGGACTTGGGCACGCAGGGGACGGGATAGTCCGCGTTGACGGGCAGACCATGTATGTGCCGTGGACTGTCACCGGGGATCGCGTGAGGGCGAAAGCGGATGGCGACGCGCGCGCCAAACTTGTCGAGGTGCTCTCACTCTCATCAGCACGGATCGAACCAGTCTGCCAGCACTTTGGCCAATGCGGCGGATGTGTCGCCCAGCATTTCGCCGCGCCGACTTATAAAAATTGGCGCCGAGCACAGATTCTTGACGCTTTGCAAGCCCGCGGGTTCGAGGCACCGCCGCTCGAGGCGATGCTGATGATTCCCGCGGGCACCCGTCGCCGCGCCAAACTTGCGTGGTGTCGGGATCACGGGCGCGTCGCTCTGGGGTTTCGCGCGCGGGGCACGCATCGGATTGTCGACATGGCGATGTGCCCAGCGCTTCATCCCAGCGTCGTGGCCATCTTGGGTGATCTTCGCCGTTTGGCTGCGAAGCTTGAGACGGCAGGGCGTTTCGACGTTACTGCCTGCGACAATGGTCTCGATGTAACCGTGGAACAGCGAAACGAGCCGACATTGAAAATGCGGGACGCGATCACAACCTTTTCTGTGGCGGCGCAGGCCGCCCGTGTGTCATGGCGCGCTGGCCAGGGGGGTGCCCCCGACTTGGTTGTCCAACATCGTGTGCCCGTTGTGACAATTTTCGGTGTGCCCATGGCCCTTCCTCCCGCGACTTTTCTGCAGCCCAGCGTTGCGGGCGAAGCC
>Ga0115002_10009803_pt1 | contig 10385 bp, 13 predicted proteins | sample ArcticOcean_MG_C_8_FD_89576 | JGI IMG/M metagenome (GOLD analysis project Ga0115002, IMG submission 89576) | Marine microbial communities from western Arctic Ocean - ArcticOcean_MG_CB11_86 | ecosystem: Environmental > Aquatic > Marine > Oceanic | place: Arctic Ocean: Canada Basin | collected... | reverse complement strand
TATCCTTCTGGTTGGAATACTACATCTTCATTATTAATTCCAACAAATTCTGCAACTTTACTCATATGGTATGGTTTTGATTGTCTTCCTTCTGCTCCATCTAGTGAAACCAGGTGTTTTGAACATTGTTCAATATCCTCTGTTTCAATTTCACAAAAATTTAGTAATTCTCTAAATCTCCAAACTCCACTTTCATTGTAAATACTTCCTTGTGGATTTCTTCTTTCATAAAACGTATCTTTTAAATTTGAATTTGGTTTATCTTCGTACTTGGCATCAAGTAGGGAATTACATGAATTACATTTTATGTCTAGTGATCTTATTGGATATGTTTTACCACATTTTGGGTTTATACATACTAGTTTGGCTCGTTGAAGCATATTTCTAACATTATTTTGCTACTAATTTAAAGGCTGGATTGATAATTTTTACCACATATTTTCATAATATTAACAAAGTAAAGATTTAGAACTAATTTTTACTTAGATTTTGTATGGTTGTAGTTGATGAATATTTTTGTGATCTCATGACAAAAATTCTAAGTAGATATGATGTGATTAAAAATTTAGGAGATTCTAAAGAAGATTTTTTTACACTAGATGTGGAATTGACAAAAATTAATGGTTTACTTCGAGTTTTACTTAGGAAATCTGAAGAGTTTTCAGATAAAAATCCTGAGTTCTCAAAATTGTCAAAAAAAATACAAAATTATTTTGATAATTACTATTTCAGTGGCGAACTTGAAAAAATTAAAGAGATTTACTCCGAGGATCCGTTACGGATTAAACATATTAGAAATTCTATTATAAACTCTCTTCAAAATGATAACATGGTTTTTAGAATTAATAAAATTGCAAAAGACTTGAAATAATTATTTCTTCTTTTTTGAAATTTTTGAATCTTTACCTTTTAGTTGTTTGTCGACTTCTGATTTTTTAGCATCAACTGCTTTGAAAACTTCTTGAATTAATCCGTCTAGGTGTCCATCTGAAATTTCAGGGGATACTGATTCGGCTATATTATTAATTGCAGCAGAAATTTCAGAGCTTACTTGCTCAAAACTTTCAGGATCTTCTGCAGCTGTTGCATACAATGTCTTTAGATTATCTACTTGATTTAATACTTGATCTGTTAATGTTAGCTTATATTCGGCACCGTCTACTGCAATATCCTTTGTTATCATAAATTTTGTTCAAAAAGTAGGTTCTTAAAGTTTCTGACGGTTAGAATAGTATCATGTCAAGTGCATGTGCATCACTAATCAATGTAGTATGTCTTGAATTTACCACATATCCATTTTTAATCTCTTTTGTAGGGACCCATCTGTTTGTTGATGTATAATGTCTATCTTTTACCAACATCTTTTCTACTTCCTCGATATCCAATTCACCTTCTTCAATTTTCTGTGTTTCGAGGTGTTTTATTGTAATTATAACTTTAGTCACTTTGACCCTATCCCCAAATTTCCATTGCAAAGGTGTAGTTTCATCTGAAACCTCAACTACTTTTATTTTCATTTCTTTTGTTCCTAGTACATTCTTACTGATTAGCATACGTTCATCGATGAAATCTGAAAAACTCATAATTTTTTCTCTAATATGTCATTAATAAACAAAGATGATAACTTTCAGATATAATGCTAATTTACTCTGAGAGCTATTTTCCGATGTCGGGATTTGAATGGCATTTCATAATCTTTTAAATTTACTTTCTTTTTTTGACCTTGAATTAATGCATATGTGGCTCCATCATATCTACATACCATGTCTATCGGATCTTTTTTCTCATTCCACACTTTGTAAAACTCTCTTAACTCTCTTTTTTCATACAAACCTGTTCCAATCCTCTTCTTTGATAGAAATTTGAATGCAAGTACCACTTTTCTTGTTTTATACACCGTAAAATTATTTGTCCAATTCAGGCATCGGGTTATCTGATCAAATGGAACTGTTAATGTTGTACCTGTTCCAGATTTTGCTTCAATTGTGAATATCATACTGTTTTCATTACTGACACATAGAATATCAGGTAATGCCACGCTGGGAGACCCTAGCCTAAATGCTTTCCAATCATCCATCTTATTGAATCGTTTAACTAGCGTATCTTCCCAATTATAGCCTCTTTGTCTTCTAGTCTGTGCAATTTTTTTAAAATTAAGTGATTTTGTTTTATTTTCAATTTTTAAATTGGATCTCATAGATTGTGTTCATTTTATGGAATATAGTAATACGGGTTATTCTGTAATGACCAATTACTAATTGTTTTCAACAAGAAATGAATAATGAGGTTTAGAGTTAAATGATACACTCATTCTAACTGATTGACCTATTTCCGGTACTGATGTTGATAATATATTTCCCAAAACGCGTATGCCATCATCAATTTCTATTAATCCAAAATATGTGGATTCTCTTTTTGAAAATTCCATTATTTTTCCAAGATTTGTAGATTTTTTCCAATCTGTTCTCTTATGACATCTGTGACAAATTTCTTTAGGAGGCCATATTGTATCGTTACAATTTTTACAATAACATATTTGGAAAACACCTTCTTCTAGCTGATCTTCAAAAAATGTCAATTTTCTAACACAATGATTGAACTTGATGTTCCTGCTGCAGACATATTGTGAATTAATCCAATTTTTGCATTAGAGATTTGACGTTTATCTGATTTACCTTGAAGTTGATTTGTAATCTCTATTGTTTGAGATATTCCTGTAGCGCCTAAAGGATGTCCAGCTCCAATTAATCCTCCTCGAGGATTTATCATTCTATTTTCTGTATTGAATAAATTTCTAACAAATTCTCCACTTTTGTCATTTGATGTTATTCCTAATTCTGATATTGCCATTAATTCACAAACAGAAAAAGCATCGTGTACTTCCGCTACATCGATTTGCCTCGCTTCAATTTTTGCCATTTTATATGCCGAATCTGCAGCTATTCTTGTACTTTCAATCTCTTCAAGAACATTTTTTGTAAAACTTGCAGATGTAGTTTTTTGCCCAATTCCAGTAATTCCAATTGGTTGATCAGAAAATGTTTTGGCTTTTTCTTCAGATGCCAATAAAATTGATGAACTTCCAGAACATGAACGTGAACAATCTAAAATTCTAAGATCATCTGTAATTTGTTTGGAATTCATTACTTCAGATATTGTTCTAGGTTCATTACTGTATGCAAATGGATTGTCCATTGCCTGTTTGTGGTTTTTAGCAGATACTATAGCTAGTTCTTCTTCCGTTGTTTGAAATTTTCTTTTATGCGATTTAGTAAGCATTGATCCCCAATAGATTGGATGCTCAAGATTTCCTCGAGATTTATCCCATTCTAAAACTTGACCTGGATTAGTTGCAGATTCTGCACCCGAAACCAATACCATCTCAGATAATCCTGAAGAAATGTAGGCGTATGCGGAAATGATAGCGTTTGTTCCGGAACTACAAAGATGTTCAATAGAATGTGAAATTTTAGGTCGTATACCCATTGTTTCTGATAAAATCGCACCGAGATATTTTGAATTGTTATTTGTAGAAACAAGAACTCCGTCAATATCGTTTGAATCACAATTAGTTGCAGATTGAATACAGTTACTGGCTGATTCAAAAAGTAATTTTTCAACATCTCCATCGTCTTTTGAAAATTTTGTTTGTCCTGTACCTACTATTACCACCTTACTCATTTGATCCTCCTGAAAATGTTTTTGTTAATAATTCAAATGATTCTTTTACGTTATCTATCGGATTAAATTGAATAATAGGCAGATCTATGCCTATATTTTGAAATGCATTTAATTTTTTTACTGCAACATCGGGCGTACCTGCAATGCATAAATCATCTAACATTTTATCTGATACAAATTCATCCAAACCATTTAATCCACCTTTCTTATACTCCTCGTAAATAATTCCTGTTTCTTCAGAATATCCTGTTGACTGTAAAAATTCACGATAGATTTTTCCTACTGCGATGTAAAAACTAAGAGTCTTCTTTGCACGTTTTATAGCTTTTTCATAATCGTTATGAATACATGTGATTATCTGTAGTGTAGTATCAATTTTTTTCTTTTTTTGCATTCTTGAAATTGTTTCTTCCATCTCGTTTTTTGGTCTTAAATAAAATATTACTCCGTCTGCAATATCCCATGTCATTTCGACCATTTTTTGATTAATAGCTGCAAGGTAAATTGGAATTTCTTTCCTTATTGGCTTTGTTAATAATGAAAAATCTTTCAGCGAAAAAATTTTTCCAGAATAATTAATTTTTTCTCCACGCAATGCCATGCGTATAATTTCAACATATTCTTTCATTCTTTGCACAGGTGATTCAAAAGAATTACCGTGAAAATCTTCCACAATTGGCATACTACTCGTACCCAATCCAAGTATTAATCGACCGTTAGAAATTATGTCGATTGTAGAGGCGCCCATTGCGATTAAACTTGGACTCCTAGAATAGATGTTAATAATAGATGAACCAATTTTTGAAAATGTATTTTCCTTAGATGCCTGCCCTAACATAGAAAAATTTTCCATGCCCCAAGTTTCGGGAATCCACATAACTTCAGGTTTTATCTCATTTAATTTTTGAGAACATTCTAAAACTTCCTCAATTGAAAGTAACGACCCTAGACTGTAAGATAATCTTCTCATTTCAATACTTGAAATATTTAGAATATTTTTTTGATTTTATTTCTTTTGAACATTCTTCGATATCTTTGTGAGAATCTATAGAAAACCATAATGCGTTTTTGAATTTTACAGTTTCTAATGTCTTTTTTTTAGCCATTTTCGGAAAAACTATTCCTTCTAAACTTCCTTTTTTTGGAATTATTTTTTCTATATTTTTTGAAAGATGGTATATTCCGGGATTCATCCAGACGTTCGTTACATCTATTTTTTCATTAAATTTCAAAACTTTATTATTTTTAATATTCATCGTACCAAATTTTGTTTTTAGTTCATTTGATGCAATTGTATTTGGTTTTTTTAGAATTTTACGAAGATCAATATTTGTAACAATGTCTCCATTTAATACTAAAAATGATTCATCTTTTACATTAACAAGTGCTTTTTTGATTGCACCTCCAGTACCTAAAGGTGTTTTTTCAATTGAGAAAATTATATCACAACCGAAATTTTTCTTTTTTTTAAGAAATTTCTCTATTTGATTTGATTTGTAACCACTTGAAATAATGATTTCAGTTATTCCATATTTTTTTAGATATTTTATAGTACGCTCAATTATTGGCATGTTATTTATTGTGATTAATGGTTTTGGAATTTTGTCTGTTATTGGACGTAGTCTTTTTCCTCTTCCTCCTGCCAAAATTATTGCTTTCATATTACTTTCTAATTATTTCTATTTTTTAACTTATGTTATCTTATATGATCATCTCAAATGCGGTTAAACCAAAGAAATATCCAACCAAAACCATTGTTATTCCCCATCCGCAAGAACCTAGTATTGTATATAGCAAAAATTTCTTGATATCCATTTTCAATAATCCTGCTGGAACTGAAATCATTTCTCTAAACACCGGAACCATTCTTCCAAATAGAACTGCTTTATCACCATATTTTTCAAACCATCTTTCAACTCGGTCTAATTTTTTTTCAGAAATTTTAACTTTGTTTAAATATTTTAGTAATGCAGTTCGACCTAATTTTAGAGCAATTAGATAAATTACTGTTGATCCAATTGATGCACCTAGTCCACCTACAATGCCTAATAGTACTGCCTCTGCAACGCTTAGACCGTTTTGTGATGCGATAAACCCTGCAGTTGGAAATACAGCCATTGTAGGGATTGGAGGAATTATTGTTTCAATTAATGCTGCAACAAAAACACCTATGTACAAATACTCGGAAAGTAAATCTGCAATCCATTGAACTAATATTTGTAATTCACTCATCTTCTTTTTTCTCAGTTATGTAGTAGTGTAATTCGGTGTAACATTCCTTGCAATACTCTTCAAATTTTGTATGTTCACAGTCATAACCTTTACTAGTATTTTCTCCACATTTTTCACATTTTGGCATGTGAAATTCTAATTTGATGACTTCTTTATCTTTATTGCACCTAATGCAATTTGGAAAATTCCTGGAGCAAATAACATTATAGGATTTCTATCTACGCCTTCTGGTGCAGGTGTTCCAACCATTGCTAGACCGCCAATCAAGATTAAGGCCCCTGAAATAATGATCATGCCGCCTAATCCTTTTGATGATTCTTTTAGAGATATGAAAAATGCAATTATCGGCAAAATTATTGCAGGACCTCCTAAGCCCATACCTCTTTGCATATCATTTAGCGGCAGAAATCCGTCACTTTTCTCACCATCTGTACTCATACTTGATGCAATATCTGCACCATACAACAATAGCAATCCTATCGCAATACCTGTGAGTACTAATGATGCTTTCAATGCCATGTTATTTTTTGAAATTAAGTATTAATAAACTATTTTGATAAATTTTGAAACTAGTACTGGGTTTGTTTTGGTTCGATAACTAGATTCTTCTTTAAATCTTCAACTTGGGCTAACAATTCATTCATACCTGAATTGTCTTTATCTACAATGTTGATATGTCCAATTTTTCTTTTAGGCTTGGATTCTAGTTTTCCATACATCTTTAAAAAAATATTATTTTTTTTAGGGCATAATACATTATATTCACCTTGAAATGTTGCAGGACCTAGAATATTGTACATGATAGTTGGAGATTTAATCGACACATCGCCCAAATTCATCCCTAAAATTGCTCTTAGATGTTGTTCAAACTGAGATGTATCACTAGATTGTAACGTATGATGTCCAGAATTATGCACTCTCGGTGCAATCTCATTTATCAAAACTTCATCATCTGATGTAACAAACATTTCAATTCCGAAAACACCGGCACCATGTAACACTTCCATGGTTTTTTCAGCTATTTGCTCTGCTTGTTTTTTTACATTATCTGAAACACGACCTGGCGCAATTGTCATTTTTAGTATATTATTTTCATGAATATTTTCTACTACAGGATATGTTACAATCTCGCCTTTAGTATTTCTTGCAGCTATGACTGAAACTTCTTTTTCAAATTTTATGAATTTTTCTACCATGAGTGATTTTCCTGAAAATAAATCTAATGCATCGTCAATGTCTGATTTTGAATTAATCTTATAATTTCCTCGTCCGTCGTATGCATCTTTTCTCATTTTTAATAATAATGGAAGCCCCATCTTGTCTATCATTTGATCTAATTCCTCTTTATTTTCAATTATTGCAAATTCTGCCACAGGGATGCCGTTCTTTTGCAAAAACTGCTTTTGTAGTAATTTGTCTTGAATAGTTTTTAGGGTTCCAGGTGATGGACTTATCTCGGTATGCTCTTCTAGTTTTTTTAATGTATCACTGTCACCTGATTCAATTTCATATGTTATAATATCTGATAATTCGGATAATTTTTTAATTGCATTTTTATCTTTGAAATCTGCAATAATTTGTTCTGCACCAACTTTTGATGCTGGACAGTTTTCTGTAGGGTCTAATACTATGATCTTTGAGATTTCCTCTTTCATATTCTGAGCTGCTTCAGTAAGCATCATTCCTAATTGGCCTCCACCTATTATTCCTAGAACCTTGCTCATAACGTCAAACAATTTCTGTAATACATAATAGTTTGGCGAAATTTTTCGATTGAAATTGTTTAAAAACACCAGAAAGATTGAAAAAATATTGAAATCAAAAAAACCACTTGTTGGAATAATCATGGGTTCAAGCTCAGATAGTCGTATCATGCATGGTGCAGCTGAAATTCTAGATTCCTTTTCAATTTCACATGAAGATCAGATAATTTCTGCACATCGTACTCCTGAAAGATTGGATGAGTATGCCAAACATGCTGAAAAAAACAACTTCAAAGTTATAATTGCAGGTGCTGGCGGAGCTGCACATCTTCCAGGAATGATTGCATCACATACAACAATTCCTGTCATAGGAGTTCCAATCATGGTGTACAATGATAAACAACTGAAAAAATCCGATAAAACCAAATATTCAGCATTTGGCGGCCTTGATTCTCTTTTGTCAATTTCAGAAATGCCGACCGGTTCTCCGGTGGTGGCGGTTGGAATTAACAAAGCATCAAATGCAGGAATTTATGCACTAAAAATTCTTGGGAATTCTTTCCCAGAAATCAAAACCAAATTGAAGAAACATAAATTTGATCAATATACTTCAGTTCTAAAAGAATCTGAAGAGATGAAGAAATTAGGTTTATCTAAATTTGTGAAGAAGAAATTCCGTTAAGATATAACCTGAAATTCAATATTTTTGTCTCGTAAATGATTGATTAATTCATTTGATTGATTTTGATCTTCTGTTTCAAGACTAATTGTTACCTCTGCAGAGCCTGCATTTACATCAGAACTTAGTCTGTCATGAATCACTTCAACAATATTTACATTAATTGAAGAGATTTCATCAACTAACTCCTTTAATGCACCCGGCTTATCTTTTATTAGGACGGAAATTTTTAGCATTCTTCCCATTCCAGATAACCCTTTAGAAACAATTTGACCCAAAAGATACATGTCTATATTCCCTCCACATAATATGGGAACAACATTCTTTCCTGACTCAGGGTTATGTTTTAAGATGTATGCAAGTGCTACTGCACCTGCAGGTTCAACTACTGCTTTTGAACGCTCCATTAACAAAAACATCGCATTAATTATTTCATTATCATCTACAGTGACAATCTTATCGATTTTTTGTTTGACTATTTCAAAAGTTAACTTTCCAGGTGTTTTAACAGATATGCCGTCAGCGATAGTTGTCGCTCCATTCACTGTTTCAAGTGAATTATTTTCTAAGGATTTCTTCATTGCAGGATAAGCATCAGATTCAACTCCTATAATCTTCACATGAGGATGTTTTTCTTTTACTGCTAGGATGATTCCTGCGGCTAATCCTCCCCCTCCAATTGGAACATAAATTTCATCTACATTAGGTAATTGTTCAATTATCTCTAAACCAATTACTCCTTGACCTGCAATTACATGTGAGTCATCAAAGGCATGAATTATTGTTGAATCTGATTCTTCAGATATTTTTTTAGCATATGCCCATGATTCATCATAAGTAGTACCCTCCAAAACAACTTTAGCACCATAGCCTCTGGTCGCAGCTACTTTTGCAGGGGATGCATTTTTTGGCATCACTATTGTACATGGAATATTTTCAATGTGAGATGCAAATGCAACTCCCTGTGAATGATTTCCTGCAGATGCTGCAACAACTCCTTTGTTTTTCTCATCATCAGTCAAGGATTTGATTTTATAATATGCTCCACGAATTTTAAATGAACCTGTTTTTTGTTCATATTCATTTTTAAGATATACATTAGCTCCACAAATTTTACTAAATGTTTCAGAAAATTCTAGATTTGTCTTTCGAATTACTTTATTCTGAGTTTGCTGTGCCTTCACAACATCCTCATACGTTATCGTCATGGAATTGTTGCACATTCAGTACATAATTAAATTGTATGAAATCAACTGACTTCTTTAATTTATGCCTAGAAATTAAAAAATTCCTAAATACTTGCGATCAAACTTTAAATCATTAGTCAAGTGGCGCAATTCCCCAAAAAGGCATAATGACCTTTGTGCCCTTGATTATGATTTATTTTCTAAAATTACATTGAGAGTATTCTCAACACACTGTCGGATCCTGACTTTGAGTTGTTCAGTAATGATTGATGCATCAATCAGTCCCTGTTTTGCACCATTGTCAATATATTCCAGATCAATATTACATAAACATCCTTCTTCCCCATTAACCAGTTTTTGTTCATCAATCATAACTGATGTCGTATGAAATGTTTCTAATAACAAATTATCCAATTCTTTAAACAATTGGTTTTTCTTATCTTGAATGTCAATAATCTCTGGTTGAGATTCATCAATCATTTTCTTTATTTTTAATGCTAGTTCTTCATTATTATAAAACAATTCAAATAATTCTTGTTTAGCCATATCCTTGAATCCTAATTCATTTAATTTTTCAAGTATCAACCTCTCACTTTCATCTTTATATTTTGATTCAGAATCACCAGAATTGTTAATTAATCCCGCAAGTTTTTTCTGTAATTCAATTACTTTTTGCAATGGTCTGTAATATAATAAAACATGATACTGTAACGAAGCATGTAGTGATAAAATATAATCCTCAGTCCTAATTTCTGATTTTATAAATATTCGTCTTAAATCTTTATCGCTAGAGTATGTGACGCCTTGTGAACTCCATTCTGATAATTTTGAATTAAAATCTCCAAAGAAAACTTCCACATTTTTAATATCAAAAGTTTCTACTTGTTTTGTAGTACTATCACC
>Ga0115002_10009802_pt1 | contig 10385 bp, 11 predicted proteins | sample ArcticOcean_MG_C_8_FD_89576 | JGI IMG/M metagenome (GOLD analysis project Ga0115002, IMG submission 89576) | Marine microbial communities from western Arctic Ocean - ArcticOcean_MG_CB11_86 | ecosystem: Environmental > Aquatic > Marine > Oceanic | place: Arctic Ocean: Canada Basin | collected... | reverse complement strand
TGCGCCTCAGTCGGCTGAGAAACAGGTTGTTCCGGGATATCAAAAACAGGCTTAGCTGTAATAGGCGGTTGAACCTGAACCACACCCGCATGCTGCATCGGTGTAAGATCACGAGGTGCTTGTTCAGAAAAGGCTTGATCCATTTCACCCGTTTCATCAGATGAGATGGGTTGAGAAGTCTGATGCAATTGCAATTCTGGTAACACATCTAAAGATTCTGATATTGGCAAAGTCGTAGGGAGAGTATCATTTGCTATGATATCTGGTGAACCCTGCTTTCTTGCTACAGGCTGCCCCATTTGAACAAATGCGTCGACATCTTCGGGTAAAATGCCTTCACCTTCGAAAACAGTCGGCGCAACCGTTGGCACAGGCAAAACCGGACCTGAAGATATATTTGAAGTGCCCTCAAACACTGGCGCATCAGATACCAATACAGATACAATCTGTTTGGGTGTATCTTCGCCTCCAGATGCAGCACCATTAAGCAAATCGGCCATCAAAGCCGCAAGCATAGGCCGCTCAGGCATAGGCCGCTCAGGCATAGGCCGCTCAGGCATAGGCGATATCGGGGCACCATCGGCATCTAACTGTTGCTGGGCATTTTGCAACATATCCCGAAAACCAGTACCAATATCGAGCAACCCAGAACTTTCTGGCGACTGTATAGACGGCGCACCAGGTAATGGTTGCAAAGGTAAGAGAAACATGGGATGATCTCCAATTGGGGTGATTGGGGTGATTGGGGTGATTGGGGCTATGGGATGTTTTTTTATTATTTTATTATTAACTTACAGTATTAATATTGCGATCTAACGACTGCCTATGGCGTAAGGAAAAAGAAGCTATTCGTTTCTTCTTCCTTCTTCTTTATGCTCGCTTTATGTTTAGGGCCCTCGTTGTGCCGTAAGCCCTTCAACAAGTTGTCGAGACAAATCAGCTTTTCGCTGGTCATCACTCAAAGTGTTTAAAATACGCGCAGCTTGGCGTTGCTTAAGTCTTGGCAAAATTTCCAAGACCAACCCGTCATCTAAGCCATCCATAATGGCCGCTGCATCTGCTGGACGCATCGCGTCATACAGGGCTATCATCTGATCTAACCGTTCCTTGCGGGCAGCAACCTCATCTTGAGAACCCACTTGGCTTTGCTCTTCAAGCGCGGTTACATCACCACCCAATGCGATCTTACGTTGCTCCAAACTCTTGCGCTGAGATTCCAAATCTTGCACATCTTGTTCTATTTCTTTTTTGTGTTGTTGCAACAATAACAAAGCATCTTGCACCTGTTCAATCTCACCCGATTTGATCAAAACGCTCTCTGCGCCGGGCATTTGCCCTGTAAGCAAATCTGCCACTTCGTCAATGCTCGTAACCACCTTCAGGGCAAAGAGCATCACCAAAGCAATGGCAGCAAAAGACAACGTCATACCAATCATCAACAAAAAAATGAGAGCCAATTTCTTCACACCCAATGCTCCTATTCATACCATTTTCGGCGTGCAGCCAGTTCGTCCATCATAACCTGATCGCGTTTGCGTTCGGCCTTTCGAAAAGTCTGATGATCTTGAGTTTTTAAATTTTCAAGCACCTGCCGCTCACGCACGGCTTGTGCCAATTTTCCCCGTGTTGCATCTACAGCGTTTTGTGCGTTTTTAATGCGTGCTTCAACACGGCGACATTGTTGATCCAAAACTTCTAAGTGCGTATTGATCTGCGCCAAGTCAGCCACATTAAGCCGCCCAGTTTGAAATTGTTTCAGGTCTTGCCGACAGCGCATTTGTAAATCAAGTATTCGAATGCGTTCTGATTGTTCTGCATTGAGCTGTGAAAGAGCTTGTGCCAAATCTTGTTGTCGTTGTTCCTCTGCTCGATGTTTTGACTTTAACACTGTTTCAAGCCGCCATACAAATCGTTTTGCCATAATTCAAACCCCATCCACACAGATCAAGAAACAGTTAACAAACCCGCCAATTGTCCTATCGTTTGATCATAGGGTGCCTGATCTAAAATACCTTGGCGCAAAAACGCATTGACCGCATCAATACGATCAATTGCAAAATCAATTTTGGGGTTATTGCCCTTTTGATAGGCACCAATATTGATCAAATCTGCTGCCTCGCGATGCGTCGCCATCAAATCCTTGAGCCGGTTGGCACAGTCCAAATGTTCTGGTGTAACCACTTCAGTCATCACACGGCTCACGCTTTCAAGAGGGTCAATTGCCGGATAATGCCCTTGCGCTTGTAAACGTCGCGACAAAACAATGTGACCATCCAAAATAGAACGCACAGCATCAGCAATAGGGTCATCCATATCATCGCCTTCAACAAGTACCGTATAAAGCCCAGTAATGCTGCCTTTTGCACCCATGCCTGCACGCTCAAGTAAACGGGGTAATAAAGAAAATGTCGAGGGTGTATATCCCCGCGTAGTGGGTGGTTCACCAATGGCCAACCCCACTTCACGCTGTGCCATCGCCACGCGGGTCACCGAATCCATCATCATCAATACATCTTTGCCCATATCGCGAAAACTCTCAGCAATGGTGGTGGCAACTTGTGCTGCTTTAATGCGCACCAACGCTGGCTGATCAGATGTGGCCACCACAACCACAGATCTCGCAAGCCCTTCCTCACCCAAGTCACGCTCCAAAAAATCACGTACTTCACGACCACGCTCACCGACCAAAGCAATCACGTTGATATCGGCTCGTGCCTGTCTCGCAAGCATACCCAACAACACGCTCTTTCCCACGCCACTGCCCGCAAAAATGCCGGCACGTTGCCCTTTGCCACAAGTGATCAAACTGTCTATAGCCCGAATCCCAGTACTCAGAGGTTCGGTGATGCGCTGCCGAGTCATTGGGTCGGGTGGGTTGCCTGTAATCGCACGTTTTTGATTTGCAAACAAAGGGCCTTTGCCATCAATTGGCTCGCCCATCGCATTGAGCACACGGCCCAACAAACCGTTTCCAACACGCACCGTAATGGGCTCATCGGTTGTCACCACACGGCTTCCGGGTGCGATGCCATCCATATTTCCCAAAGGCATCATCAACACCCGATTATCACGAAAACCAACCACTTCGGCATACACAGGTTTATGACCTTCTATCCGGCAACACTCACCAATAGACACAGACGGACCCGTAGCTTCAATGACCAAACCAACGACCTGGCTCACACGCCCACCCAACCGAATAGAATCGGTCTCTTTGGCAGTCTCTATCAATTGTGTCACGTTCATAATTTCTCGGCCTCACCATCTTCAGATTCCGGCGCTTCATCCGCTGAATCGTTCGACGATTCTAAATCATCACTCAATTTCATATCTATCGTATCAACTGCGTCTTGTTCGGTATCTTCATGATCATCCACTGGAAGACCTTCATCCAAAACATCTATCATTTCTTCTGACGCATCCCCAACATCAAGATCACCCTCTGCTTTGACATCGACCTCATCATGCTCGACCATTGTCTCTACACTTTCTAAATCATCTGTTTCGGTTTCGTCTATTTTCTCAACTTCAGCTGTCGCGATCACATCAGAAACATCGGGTGCTGTTTCTTGCGGTACACCTTGCAAACGTTCTAAAATGGCAACGCGCAGCTTCTCAAGCCGTGATGAAATCTGCCCATCAATATCACCAGAGGGTGTTTCAATCACACATCCGCCGCGTTCAATAGATGCATCGGCCTCAATGGTCATCGATTCAATGCGCTCATAGGCTTCTTGCCAGTCGGTTCGATTTGCACGCACAATGGCAAGATCATCGGGGTTAACACAAATGGTTAATTGCGTTGTATCTTGAACATGCGCCAAACAATCACGCACAGACTGCAACACCAAATCTTCGTGCGCATCAACCACACCCCCCACAATGTTTTGAGCGACTGCAAATGCCAAATGCATCACATCCAAATCAGCCGATTTAAACACGGGGTCCCACCGATCTGCTATTTTACTGAGCATCGCTTGAAACCTAACAATCTCATCTTGGCCTTGAGCCTGTCCTTCGGACAACCCAGCAGCATGTCCCTCTGCATACCCTTGGGCTTGACCCGCCTCAAAACCTGCCTGATGGGCCGCCTCTTTCTCTTCTTCTTTTTCCTGCAAAAAACGCGCTTCGACTTCTTTCAAACGCTCTGCAATCAGCGCTTCGACTTCTTCCATAGGCAAGCCAGGTTCTGTTTCCTCTTCTACTGCATCAAACTCCGACGATTCTTCAATATCTTGTGATTGGGCAGCTTCAAACTCTGCTTCAGAAAACACCTCTTCTGAAGCGTCAAAGGCCAACTCAAGCAGACCTCGATCTATATGAATAGGCAAAATAACAGGATGTTCAGAAATACGTGCTGTGCGAATCACTTTGTTCATAGTTTAAAAATTACCCATGTTTTGATTTTGAACCGCGAGCTGCAAAGCGGACCGCTTTTCCCTAGGCATTATGCCGGCTCTGATTTGACGCATCTTCAATGAGCATCGTACGGATCAACTTGGCGGCATCTTCCGGACGTTCCGAAATTAACTGCGCAATACGTCCCAAGATAATTTCATGCGGCGTTTCTGGCAATTCTTCTCCTGCGTCATCTTCTTCCAATTCCTTCTGGGCCTCCATTGCGATTTCTTCTTCGCGGTCAACACCGCGTCCAATGGCGCCAATGACCGCACGCAACACCAACAAAGCAATAATAATGGCAACACCCTTGGCCACATTAATCACGATGGTCGTAATCAACTCATCGCGCTCTTCTACTTTGCGTTTCTTTTCTGCAACCACGCGCGAATCTTGAGTGGCAAATACAAACCGGCTTACTTCCAATCGATCTCCGCGGGTATCATCCATCCCGAGTGCGCCGCGTACCAAATTGCCAAAATCATCCGCCTCAGCAGCCGTACGATTTTTATAGACAGGGTTTTCCAGATCCGTTGTTGCATCAGGGTCTGGCACTTTATCATTCAACATCAAAGACGCCGTAATGCGGCGGATCCGGCCGGGAGCACCCGTGATGCTCTGAATAGTACGATCTATTTCATAATTAGAAACACTGCGTTCACTTGTGCCAGCCTCGGCAGATGATTCTTCATTGCGTTCTTCACTACGCAACACCGTATTGGCAGGATCATACCGTTCAACTTCTTCTCTGACCTCGCGAAAATCCAGTTCGACCGATACCTTTAACTTTGCCTGACCTGGGCCAAGCACCAAATCCAAAATCCCTTGTACTTCCTGTTGCATATACTGTTCAACATTGCGCTGTGCTTGAATCTGTTTGGTGGTCATTTGCGCCAGCGGATCCGTGTCGTCCGAAAGCATATGCCCTGAATTGTCTAATACGGTAATATTCTTCGGGGCAAGCCCTTCAACACTGCTGGCCACCAAATTTTGGATGGCTTGCACTTGTTGTTTATCCAAAGTCATGCGTGGCCTCAGATCAAGCATAATAGACGCAGTCGCTGGGTTTTGCCGGTCGGTAAACAAACTGGGTTTGGGCGTCACCACATGAATTCGCACATTTTCAATTTGTTCCATTGACGAAATCGTTTTCTTGAGTTCGCCTTCCAAAGCTTGTTGCATCTTCACTTGCTGCAAAAAATCTGTAATACCCAATGGCAAATTATCAAACACTTCGTAACCGATATACCCTGTTTTAGGAAACCCTTCTGTGGCCAAAATGTTGCGCAACTCGGCACGGTCGCTGTCGGGCACCAAAATGAGCGAGCCATCTGCACCCAATTTGAAGTCCTGATTCATCTCGCGTAAACGATTTGAAACTTCGCCCGCCTCTTTCATGTCAATGTCTGTGTACAAGGGTCGATAAATCGTATCTTCACCGCCACCACTACTTGCAACAAAATATATCAAAGCAATCAAAACGACACCGGCACCAGCGCCAATCCCAATTTTTTGATTGCGGCCCATACCTTCAAATATTTCCCGCGCCTTTTCTAAATATGCCCGAATGGCATCCATAAAACAAACTCCTCAATAAATTTATACTTGAATTCTCATGATCTCTTGAAAAGCTTCTTGTGTTCGGTTGCGAATTTCAATCATCAAATCAAGTGCCAAACCCGCTTCTTGAGCGGCCACCATCACTTGGTGTACATCTGTAATTTCACCAGCTATAAACGCTTCTGTCGTCTTTCCTGATCGCATTTGATGGGCATTTACATCACCGACAAAACCCTTTACCAGATCTGAAAAGCTGGATTCTCTAGGTGGTTCAGAAAGAGATACAATCCCGTCTTTTTCTTGGGGGGAGGCGATCTTTTGCGCAACACCTTGTTCTAAGCTTCGAAACGATTGGCCAGCTGGCCCTGACAGTGCAGAATAAATGCTTGAAATTGCCATCTCTAAATACCCTCATCCAACTGGCGTTTGATGCGCATCACTTTAGGAATATATCGCCGCGTTTCTAAGGGCAACCGCTTGCGCTTAACCAATTCGGGGCCTGCGTTATATGCCCACAAGGCCAAATCGAGGCTGCCAAATCGATCCATCAAACGGCTCAAATAGCGTGTGCCACCAAAAATATTCTGTGCGGGTTCATGGGGGCTCTTTACACCCATATCCCCTGCCGTTGCGGGCATCAGTTGCATCAACCCCATCGCACCATCAACAGAAACAGCATTGGGATCACCAGCAGATTCTACGTAAATAACGGCGCGAACCAAATTGGGATCCAAATCGTGAATGCGACTGTAGTGTCGAATATAGATATCATATGGTTTGAGTTTGTCCAAAATAGCAGATTGCAAACCAGAAACGGGGAGGGGACCAGAAAAGAGAGGTTTAGATAAGACAGTTTTAGAAGACGCTACAAGGGGCGCCACTTCAAGAGAGGGTGTTGGTTCAGGTAGCGTTTGGGAAACTTCCGTTACTTGAGGTTCTTCAATGGGTGATGCAATATACGGCCGCCCTGTACTGCGTGCCAAAATGAGTTGCGCAAAAGTAGGGGTATAACTACGCTTTACAAATGCGTCGGGCTGCTTTTGTGTATCTGGCACATTGTCTGCCGGAATAGAAGTATTTAAAAAAACAAAACAAATTAGAAAAAAGAATAATCGCATCTGTTTACCCATGATACTATTTTGGGTGGTATTGAGAAATGACCTATCGAGATCTTAATATTTATGCGCTTACATCTAAATGAATACCGCGCACAGCGGGTGTTACCTGTCTTTGTGTTGCACCTTGTCCGGTATACATATTTGGCCGAGCCGTTTGAAAGAGCGTTGCAATAGCCAAATTTTCTTCCTCATTCAGTACGCCACCAATCGTGCCCACCTGTGGCAAATTCTCAGGCGTGCGTATAGGCTGCACACGGCTTGGAGCGGCTGGCACATTGGATGTAATATCCAATTGCCCACCCAAACCGCGTAATGCAGAAATAGACGATGTTGTACTGTTGATATTCATATCAAACCTCAAATATTGGAATCAAGAACCCGTGTTTTGTGTTTCCTAACTCTATTTTATCAATTTTTATCCACGAACCTGTCCAGAAATACTCTTACGCAACCCCTGAAAAGAACCAGACAACAACCGTGCGCCCACATTGTAGAGCAAATGATTTTGCGCCAAATTGGCCATTTCCATATCCACATCTACATTATTAATGCCTGTGGTATTTGGGCCCGTATCGGGCTGATACATACGCGGGGCCTGTTGCGCTGCACTGCCCACAAGCATATGGCGGTCGTCGGTACGTGTTCCCGCGATTTTTGATTTTACAACCTGCGAGCGCAAATACGCTGCAAAATTGACATCTTTTCGTTTGAAATTCACCGTAGAGGCATTGGCCACATTATTCGACAATGCCCGATGCCGTAACGACGTAACGTTCAAGGCCTTATTCAGCAAAGGAATACGTGTTTTATCAAAAATTAGATTGCGAACAAGCATGTAAAACTCCTTGATAATGCATAAGACACTGGTTCGCATTCTATTTAAGCAACATGTATGCCCAAAACATGAAACCAGCACCACACACCCTCAAATGACTAATTTTAAACACTTTAAAAAAACAACACATCATTGAAAATGGAAAAACACCAGGCAAAACCTTCCCTTACATCGGCAGGTTTTGCGGCAAGCCATTTTGTTTTACACCGCTTTGCGTCACGCATAATGGTTATATTACATACGGCAATCACACGATTTTGCTCATTCATTCATTTTCAACTTTCTTCTCACTTTTTACCCTTTACGGCATTATGTTAACCACTGAAGAATGGGGCATTTTAACATTATCTTTGCGCATTGGGTTGTTGTGCGTTGCTATCAGTCTACCCTTTGGCATCGCATTGGGTTGGCTCTTGGCGCGCCACAACTTTCGCGGTAAGATATTGCTCGACAGCGTCTTGCACCTACCATTGGTGTTGCCTCCTGTGGTAACTGGTTATATCCTTTTAATTCTTTTTGGTCGTCGTGGCATGCTTGGTGAGGCGTTAAACGATTGGTTTGGCATTCAACTGGCGTTTACTTGGAAAGCAGCCGTATTGGCTTCTGCAGTCGTCGGTTTTCCGCTCATGTTGCGCTCGATCCGATTGGCCATTGAAAACATCGACCCCAGGCTTGAGCGCGCCGCACGCACTTTGGGTGCAAATCCCCTACGTGTATTTGGCACGGTTACGTTGCGCTTGGCTACACCCGGTATTTTGGTCGGCGCCCTGCTTACATTCGCACGCAGTTTGGGAGAGTTTGGCGCAACCATCACGTTTGCCGCCAATATTGCAGATGAAACCAGAACCTTGCCCTTGGCCATTTACACCTTCTTAAATCAACCAAACGGTGAAGATCCTGCAATGCGCCTGGTCATCATCTCTGCCCTCGTCTCATTGGGGGCTTTAGTCGGCAGTGAATGGGTCACCCGACGCTTGCAAAAGGTTCGACGTGCTCAAAATTAACATTCAAAAAAAGCTTTCGGAATACACCCTCCAAATAGATGTGACCTGCCCCTATCCTGTCACAGCCATATTTGGTCCCTCGGGCTCAGGTAAAACAACCCTTCTCAATCTCATTAGCGGTCTCGACCATCCCGATGCTGGCGAAATTGCTTTCGACGATACCATTCTCTATTCATCTTCTAAAAACATCAATCTATCTCCTGAAAAACGTCGGATTGGTTACGTTTTCCAAGACGATCTGCTCTTTCCACACCTCACGGTTCATCAAAACCTATTGTATGGCTATCGCTTACAAAAACCCGAACATCGCCGTTTTGAACCCAGCGCCATTATTGACCTGCTCGAACTCCAACCCTTACTGAACAGGTATCCGTTGCACCTTTCTGGCGGTGAAAAACAGCGCGTTGCGTTAGGCCGTGCCATTCTTATCTCGCCCCAATTGCTTATTATGGATGAACCCTTAGCATCTCTCGACCAAGCACTGAAAGACCGCATCATCCCCTATTTGCGCAACATTCGCACCCATCTCAACATCCCCATTTTATATGTAAGCCACTCCGTTGCCGAAATTTTACAACTCACGGGCCAAGTGATAGTACTACAAAAGGGCCACGTCTTGGCCCATGGCGACTTTTTCGACATTGCCCACCAAACCAATGTATTGCCCCTGCTTGAAGCCCACGGTTTTGAAAATATTTTGCCCGTTGAAGTCATTGACGAAACCCACGTGCAGTACAACACCCATACACTCCGCATCCCACCGTGTGATCGCCCCCCAAAAACACAAATTTTCATTGGTATTCGCGCAAACGACATCATCTTGAGCCGCGAACATCCCAAAGGATTAAGCATTCGCAATGCACTTTTAGGCAAAGTGCTCGACATCGTTGAAACCGAAGGCCGTCAACTCGTCTATATAGACACTGGCAAACGCCTTGCAGCAGAGGTGACACAAGAAGCCGTCGACGAATTGGGCCTCAAACCGGGTGACCCCATCATATGCCTCATCAAAACGCATTCCATTCGTATAGGCCCAAACGTAGAATGATTGAGAAGCCTCACCCCAATAAACAAATGACCACCCGCAGAACGAGTGGTCATTTGTCCCAAGCCCCAATAAACCCATAGACAGGCTCAAAAGAATCAGAATTGGGGACGGTATTAAAAAACAAATTTCGAAGGCACAGAACTCGCCGCAATGTAGACCGTGAAAACCACCCCCAACAACTTTGAACTGTTGGGGATATATATAAACTTGAAAGCCGCCGTTTATCATAAACGACGGCTTTTTTCTGTCTGTTAGAGAAAGTTGTTTTTTCTCTAACAGCATAAATGCAAACATCTGAGTAAGTGATGTTACGCAGCTTTGAGAATTTGTAGTTCCAGGAAAGCATATCGAATGGCCTTGAGATACAGTTTTGCTCTCAAAGCAAAAGGATTCATGGAGTGTTTGACTCTGAGTCCTTCGAG
>Ga0115002_10009801_pt1 | contig 10386 bp, 9 predicted proteins | sample ArcticOcean_MG_C_8_FD_89576 | JGI IMG/M metagenome (GOLD analysis project Ga0115002, IMG submission 89576) | Marine microbial communities from western Arctic Ocean - ArcticOcean_MG_CB11_86 | ecosystem: Environmental > Aquatic > Marine > Oceanic | place: Arctic Ocean: Canada Basin | collected... | reverse complement strand
AGGGGACAGATGACAACACGGTTCCAGGTCGGCGATCGAGTCCGAATTGATCGGAGAATGGAGGCTCGACATCATCGGGTTCCCGCCTACGCAAAGGGACATCTCGGCACGATCGCCAAGTTATGTGGTCGACACGAAGAGCCCGAGTGTATCGCATACGGAGAGCAGGACTCGCCACAGCGGTTGTACCGCGTTCGGCTCAAACAGATAGATCTGTGGCAGCCCTACGAAGGGCCCGCAAAAGACTCACTCGACATCGAAATTTTCGAAAATTGGCTCCTGCCCGCTTGAGGCGACCATGACCGACGAGCATCACCACGGCCACGAACATCCGCACCGCCATCCACCAGACAGATCACCGAGAACCGGAGACTCACTACGAGTGGATGGGCATGGCGTTGAATGATCTGTTTATCGAAAAGGGTCTGTACACGGCTGGGGAACTGCGGGAGACGATTGCTGAGGTGGAAGCCGTCGAACCTTCCACACATGGCGCTCGGGTTGTCGCCAGGGCCTGGGTTGATTCCGAGTTCCGCATCCGACTATTGCGGGACGCCAATACCGCGGTTGAGGAGATGGGGTTCGACTCCGCCGCCACGGATCTCACGGTGTTGGAGAATACGCCGCAAGTACACAACGTCGTTGTCTGTACGCTTTGCTCCTGTTATCCCCGAACTCTACTGGGCAGACCAGCGGCCTGGTACAAGAGCGGCTCTTACCGTGCTCGCACTGTGCGCGAGCCACGAGTCGTGCTCAGCGAGTTCGGTACGGAGATCGCAGCGGATGTGGAAGTGCGAGTTCATGACTCCACAGCAGAGCTGCGTTACCTGGTGTTGCCTCTGCGTCCGTCTGGAACTGAGGCTTATGAACAGCAACAGCTGGCGGCCCTCGTTACCCGGGACAGTATGATCGGCGTGGGCCTGGCCAATCATCCATAGTCAGGCCCCCTAGCTATGCTCCATAGCCGCATAGGCCTGGGCAACAAACTCGACGTGCACGTCTCGCATATGTTCAACCGTGACATCTGGCCGTCCAAGTGGGATGTATGCCGCCGCCCACTCGGCTATGTTTCGTACTGGTCGTAGCGCTGTGCGCAGGTCCCATAGCGGAAGCAGCGCTGTGTTCGTTGGTCTCAGCGCCAGGTAACACTCGGTAAAGTCTGTCATGGCCCGTTCACCCAGAGCCCACCAGAGATCGAGTCGACAGATCGACAGATCCTGCAGAGGATCGCCAAGTCTCGGTTCTTCCCAGTCAATCACGGCAACCAACTCCCCATCGCGCCACAGCGTATTACCTGGCCAGAAGTCGCCATGAAGCAGGGCGACTGGATTGGCTGTCGTCACATCTGCATGGGCTTGCAGCGTCGCCCAGATTCGTTCGACCTGCAACTCAGCCCCCGCCTGAGGCATGGTCTTTTCGCGGAACTGATTAAATCCACTAGTTACCGGATGTCTCAGGCCAAGTGCCGAGTCCGTCGCATCAAAGTCGTGGATTCTGCCAAGCAGGCGGGCAAACTGGTCCACATATCGACGAGGATCATCCGGACTGAGATCGGCCTTGCCCTCGATGTATGTAAGTACCAAACCGGGCCGTCCGAAATGCTCCCCACTTTCGTCACAGAAGACAGGGGCCTGTACAGGGAGGCCGCCGCGATGAAGAATTCCGAGACGAGTGAATTCGTTGCGCACGGCGCCTGGGACATTTTTCAGCGTCCAGTCACTCGGTTGTCGAAGAATAAACGACTTCGACTGACCAGCTCTTTCGACGGTGAAGGCCGTCATCGTCGACGAAATGCCGCCGGTCAGTTCCCAGGTTCGCAGCAGCACGCTTTGCGGCTCGAAGTGGCCGAGCCAGTCAGCGATTTGTTGCTCTACTGCTGCCATCTCTCCGCGCGCGGCAGATCCCGCGCGGCAGCCAGCGCTTGCGCCAGATCAGCAGGCAAGTCGCTGGTAAACTGCACCTTCTCCTCGCTGCGGGGGTGTACGAATCCCAATGTTGCCGCGTGCAGGGCCTGGCGCAGCAGGTCCTTCAATAATGCCTGGGCGGCGGGGCGGCGAGCTGGTTCGATTCCGTTGATCTGATTTCGTCCACCATACACCGGGTCACCGAACACGGGATGGCCCATGTGCTCGGCATGGACGCGAATCTGGTGGGTGCGCCCTGTCTGCAGTCGAAACTCTGCCCACGTGAGAAATCCACCCAGCTCTTCCAGTGGCTTAAAGTGAGTGAGTGCCCGCCGCCCGCCACGCGTGACGACAGCCATCTTGAGTCGATCATTGCGGTTGCGATCGAGCGCCGTGTCAACAACGCCTGCTTCGTGTACGGTGCCCCACAGGAGTGCGCTGTAGCGCCGCTCCACGGTACGGGCCTCTAGCTGTGCTGCCAGGTGTCGGTGCGCGTGGTCATTCTTGGCGACCATCAACAAGCCCGTCGTGTCCCGATCGAGACGGTGCACAATCCCCGGACGTAGGATGCCATTGACGCCGGAGAGATCCGAGCAATGGTGCAGAAGGGCGTTGACCAGAGTGCCGTCTGTTGACCCGGGTGCTGGGTGTACGGTCATACCCGCAGGCTTATCGACGACGAGCAGATCCGCATCTTCGTGCACAATTGTCAGCGGCAGATCCTGAGCCAGTGCCTGCAGCGGGACCGCCTCGGGAACGTCAACTTCCACGTGTTGGCCCAGGTGGACCCGGAAGCTGGGCTTCTGCTGGCTATTATCGACGCGTACTGCATCGGCACCAATGAGGCGTTGTAGCCTGCTGCGGGAGAGATCGCCACAGACCCCCTGTAGAAAGACGTCCAGACGCGCACCATCATCTTCCTCGTTGACGACGAACGAACGATGATCGGCCACAGGGATCTGACTAACCATTGGCGGCCTGCTCTCCAGATTTGATTTTCTGGCCTGAGTCGGTCTCCTGGTCGGTCTCCTGGTTTCGTGACCAGGAGAAAGCAAGGACCAGAACACCTACCGTGACGAAGGAGTCGGCAACATTGAAGACCGGCCACCGCCAGGCGGCCGAAATACCTACATCGAAAAAGTCGATGACATAGTCGAGGCGGATACGATCAATGATGTTACCAAGGGCACCACCAAGAACCATGGACAGAGCGATGCGTTGCAGGCGTGCAGCCTTGGGCAAACTCAGAAAAAGCCAGCCCAGCACACCGACTGCACCGATGGCAACAATGGTGTGCAGCAATGGTCCACCGAGTTTCAGACCAAAGGCGGCACCAGGGTTGTGTATATAGGTCAGGCGGACAACATCGCCAATGAGGGAGATCGGACGATGCAAGATCATCGTGTCGACGACGATGGCCTTGCTGACCTGGTCGAGGACCAGCACCGCCGCGGCCCACCAGAGGGCAACGTCGCGGAGACGGTTCAACGCTCCTTGTTCTCTTCCGCCTTGCTCTTGCAGGCGATACACTGAGTGGCTGTCGGCACCGCTTCCAGGCGGCCTCGTCCCACGCCTTCGCCGCAAATCCGACAGCTTCCGAACGTACCGTCTTTGATCCGCTGCAGCGCTTCATCCACGTAGTCGATATAGCTGCCCTCGCGTTGGGCAAAGAGCAGGTTCTTCTCGCGTTCCATTGCATCCGTGCCACGGTCGGCCATGTGCAACGAATAGGCCGAGCGATCCTCTGAGGATTCCTGGGCCGTGCTAGAGCGCGAGACGCGCTCGAATTCTTCCAGGTCGGCGTGCGCCTGATCTTTCTTCTGCAGCAGCAATTCTTTGAAAAACTTCAGATCTTCTTCACTCATAGTCCGGCTTCTATCTCGTTACCTTGCGAAGGGCGACCGTGCAGGTCTCGTCGTTCACTTCCATCTCTTTTGATACCAGGGACTCGCCTTCAGCTGGCGTGCCAGCGGTGATCTCTTCGGCGAGGGTCTCGGCGGCGATGGTGTCACGGAAGGCATCAACGGCGGTGACAATCACTTCGCCGCCGTTGACCCACAGCTGGATTCTGTCTGCGACCTCAAGCCCTGCATCTTTGCGCAGATTCTGTACCCGGTTGACGAGTTCTCTTGCGCAGCCTTCTTGTGCCAACTCGTCGGTCACATGGACGTCTAATCCGACGGCAAGGTTCTCTTCTACTGCGACAACGACGTCATCCCGCTCGCTGCGCTGCACTTCAACATCTGTGATATCGACCTGGCCCCCGGCAACTGCGAAGGACTCGCCAGCGGCAAGCTGCTTTACCTGTTCTGTTGTCAGCCCTGTGATAAACGCGCCCACTTCCTTCATCTGTTTTCCAAAGCGGGGCCCAAGGGTGCGAAAATTCGGCTTGTAGGAGACTTCACTGATCTCCATCTCGTCCTCGACGAGGATCACCTCTTTGACATTGAGTTCGTCGGCAATCAAGTCACTGACCTCGGCCAGTTCCTCGCGGCTGTGCTCATCGGGAGGCAGCAGAAACACGCGAGCCAGCGGCTGCCGCACTTTGAGGTTGTGCTTACTGCGAAGAGCTCTGCCGAGGGCCGAAGCGCGCATGGCCAGGTGCATCTGCTCCTCGAGTTCCGTGTCGCGCAGACCCTCATCGGCAATAGGCATGTCACAAAGATGAACACTTTCTGCCGCTTCCGTATCCCACGCTCTGACCAGATTGCTATAGATCGTCTCCGTTACAAAAGGCAGCACGGGAGCCAGACACTTGATAAAGGTAACCAGCACCTGATAAAGCGTCGCGTAGGCGGAGGCTTTGTCCGCATCGTCGTCCGATTTCCAGAACCGGCGTCGGCTGCGACGGATGTACCAGTTGGTCAGCTTCTCGACGAACTGCACCATAGCTGGCACGGTGCGATAGAGACGGTAGGCCTCCATCTCTTCGTTGATGTTGTGCACCAGCGTTTGCAGTTCGGACAGGATCCATTGATCGAGGCGATTGGTCGCAGCCAGATCGGTGCCCTCTCGGGGCGACCAACCGTCAACGTTGGCATACAACACATAGATGCTGTAGTAATTCCACAGGGGAATTATCACGTCTCGTAGGCTCTGCCGGATTCCGTCCTCCGTGAGCCGCAGTTCCTGTGCTTTCATGGCGGGCGAGTTCAGCAGATAGAGACGCAGAGCATCGGCGCCGTGTGCCTCCAGCATCTCGGAAGGATCGGGATAGTTGCGCAGGCGTTTGCTGAGCTTACGTCCATCCTCGGCCAGCAGCATTCCACCGACGATGCAATTCTTGAAAGCAGGCTTATCGAACAGAGCGGCACTGAGAACAGTACTGGTGTAAAACCAGCCCCGCGTCTGATCCAGATTCTCAGAGACGAAATCGGCTGGGTGATCCGCATCAAACTGCTCGCGGTGCTCAAAGGGGTAGTGCTTCTGCGCGTACGGCATGGACCCGGATTCGAACCAGCAGTCCAGTACCTCAGGAACTCGTTTTAATGTGCCATTTCCCGAGGGCGCCGGGATCTCCAAGTCGTCAACAAGGTGCTTGTGCAGATCGTCGACGTTCGCCCCGGTAAGATCGCAGAGTTCCTGGCGACTGCCGATACAGACAGCCTCCCCGGTCTCTTCGTTGCGCCAGATCGGCAACGGTGTACCCCAATAGCGGTTGCGGCTCACAGCCCAGTCCGGCGCACTGGCCAGGCCCTTGCCGAAACGGCCATCCCGGATGTTTTCGGGCACCCAGCGTATCTGCTGGTTGGCGGCAATCATCTTCTCTTTCAGTTCCCCTTCAATGCGCACGAACCAGGTGGATATTGTGCGATAGATGAGGGGTGAGTCGCAGCGCCAGCAGAAGGGGTAGCTATGTTCAATGGAGCCTTCGCTGAATAGTTGGCCCGTGCTACGCAAGTGTCGGATTACCGGCGTGTCGGTGTCTTTGACGAATTGGCCTGCGTAATCAGGAATCTCATCGGTGAATCGACAGTCGGCATCTATTGGGCAAACCGTGGGCAAACCTTCTGTCTGGCCGAGTTGATAATCGTCCTCACCGAAACCCGGGGCAATGTGGACGATGCCGGAACCGTCCTCGGTTGAAACAAAATCCGCAGCGACGACGCGAAAGGCGCCTTCCTCAGCAAGATGCGAGAAGTATGGGAATAGAGGTTCGTATCGAAGGCCCAGTAGATCGGCAGTCGCAATGGACTCGACGTCGGTGATCTCCTCTTCACGCTTTTTGAAGACCGCCTCCATGCGGGCGCGGGCGAGGATCAATTGTTCACCATCGGTCAGGGTCACACGTACGTAATCGACATCCGGGCCCACAGCGAGGCCCATGTTGGAGGACAGAGTCCATGGTGTTGTCGTCCAGGCTAACAGCGACACACCCGGCTGGTCGGCGACCTGAAACCGAACGGTGATCGATGGATCCTGTGTGTCCTTGTAGCCCTGATTGACTTCAAAGTTGGACAGCGGTGTCGCGCACCGTGGGCAGTAGGCGAGGGATTTGTAGCCCTTATAGATGAGATCCTTGTCCCACATAGACTTGAATACCCACCACACAGATTCCATGAAATCCGTGTCCATCGTTCGATACTGGTCATTCCAGTCTACCCAGCGCCCGAGGCGCTGGATGACGTCCTGCCACTCGGAGGTGTAGCGCAGTACGAGAGACCGACAGAACTCGTTGAACTTCGGCACACCATACTCGAGAATGTCTTTCCGCGATTTCAGGCCCAGTTGCTGCTCAGCCTCGTTTTCGACGGGAAGGCCGTGGCAATCCCAACCCCAACGCCGCTCCACGCGGTAGCCACGCATGGTCCAGTACCGTGGCACCACATCCTTCGTGATCGATGCCAGCAAGTGCCCGTAGTGCGGCAAACCTGTGGCGAAGGGAGGGCCGTCGTAGAAATGAAAAGATTGATCGGCGGAGCGCCCGTCGACGGACTTCTGATACATATCCGCCGCGTTCCAACCCTTGAGGACATCGCGCTCCTGAGCAGGAAAGTCGGGATGTCCCGGGACCGGGTGAAAGACGGGCGTTTCGCTACGTGTAAAGGCGGCACTCATAGATGCAGGCTTCCGAGAAACAATCGAGCAACTTGCAGGATCATGATGAGAACGAGGGGCGTGAAGTCGATGCCAGCACTCCAGAAGAAACTTGGAAGTCTGCGTCGTATGGCTCCCAGAGCCGGATCCGTCAGACCAAAGAGAATCTGCACAATGCGGTTATGGGGATCCGGGTTGAGCCAGGAGACGACGATGCGCGCCATGAGAACGAACAGATAGAATGCCAGCAGGCCATCAATGAGTCCGAGAATTCCATTGAGAAAGTAGGCGCCGTCGAACATGGCACCGCCGCTGCTGCTGCTGCTCAGTTCATCCATCGTACCCTGCCCGTCTTTCTCTACGCCTGTTAGGCTTTAAGGACTGCTACTCTCTTGATACAACTGCTTGGCGTTCGCCAAACAACACGGTACCAACGCGGATCAATGTTGCGCCCTCTTCGATGGCGATCTCAAAATCACCACTCATACCCATGGACAACACGGCGAGCCCATCTGGGCACGTTGCGTGATGCTCCTGAGCCAGTTCGCGCGTTTTGCGAAAACACTCGCGTACGGCACCCTCGTCGTGAGTGTGAGCTGCAATGGTCATCAGGCCCCGGATGCTTACGTGCTCAAGTGCGGCAACATGCTCGAGCAATCCCGGCAGTGAATCGGGTGGGATACCTGACTGCTGTGCGGCACCGGCTGAATTTATCTGTACCAGGCCTTCGATGAGCCCCCCCGCCTCTGCCGCCCGGCGATTCAATGCGTCGGCGAGGCGGTTGCTGTCGATGGAGTGCACGACGTCGAAGATGTCTACGGCACTACTCGCTTTGTTCCTTTGCAGGGGGCCGATAAGATGCCATCGAGCGGTTCCTGGAACCTCGATGCGCTTGCAGGCCGCCTCTTGCACTCGATTCTCTCCGACATCCGTCGCGCCCGCGTCCAACGCTGCTGAGACCTGCTCAGCACTGCGTGTCTTGGTTACGGCTACGACGGTGATTTCCGAAGCGGACCTACCCGACCGGGAGGCGGCGACTTCGACACGCTCGTTGAGCGCCTGCCAATTGTGGGCAATACGGTCCATATAGCAATTCGAATCGGATTCAAAACGAGAAAGATACCCTTCAGCCTGACCACACACAAGACAAAGACGGGACCAAAACCAGCTCTTCAGGCTATGGCTGGTTCTGTCTCCGGCGTCTCTGTTTCGATCACTGCAGGTGGTGTCAGCGCGGGGGCAGGAACAAGGGCGGCGATGACAGCAAAGAACAACGAAAAGACAAGGACGTCAGCGATGAGGACCGCCTGCAGCAAGGCGCTGTCGGCGGCGGGTAGTAGGCCCGGCAGGCTGGCACCGGCGCCAAGGACCAGTGCCCCTGAGACCAACCCTCGGGGCAGCAGCAGCCACGCAGATCTGCGGGAGAATTCCGCGTCGAGGGGTAACGGATACCACAGGGCAGGTCCGATTCCGCGAAACAACAGCAGGGCAATGATCTGTACTGCCAAGACCTCGACAAGCCCCGAAGGCAATGGCCACAAGATCTTGAGATCTGCGGAGGCGGAAAGCAGCCCCGCAAACAGCAGGATCGCCGTCGAGCGGGTTGGGGACAACAGACGCCCGAGTTGGCGCCTATGCTTGGCAAATGCCCCGACGGATGCCCTGCCAGATGTCCCGCCAGATAACCCAGCGTGCTGCCTAGCGGCCAGTGCAAGGCCCAACCCCAGGCCAAGTCCCAGCACGGGCAGCCGGAACTGGTGGACAGCAAGAGCAGCAATCATCGTTACTACGGACAGACTGAGCAGGGCGGAACCCCGGCGATCGAGCAGGCGCAGGTGAAAGAGCGATTCCCCCGACACGGCCCCCAACAGCAGGGCCAGCCAAAGACGCGCAATCCAGTCCAGTCCACCTGACAACTCGGTAGCTGCCACCACTGCACTAAGAACGAGAAAGGCGATAAGGGCCCCGAAGATGCCAATCGCCTGAACCTCACGGCTGTGCCAAAAATCGGCGAGCAAGGGCCCCCACATGGACGCAAGAGCGGCCAGGACCAGAACCAGGGCGGGTGCAAGTTGCGTTGTTAGGGAGATGCCAACGGCTACGGCACCAAAGGTGAGAACTGTAGAAGCGGCCACTACCAGGGGCACGCGCCATCCACGGCGCGCAGGTGGCCAACTGAACCCGAGGCCCACAAGCAACCCCGCCCAGAGACCTGTGACGGAAAAGCCGAGCGCCAGAACCGGGACACGCAGAGGCTCGACAACATGAAACAGAGAAGGGCCAAGGACGATCCCTGCCACAACCCAACCCGCTACCGCCGGAAGGCGCACACGGCGCAAAACGTTCTGTAACGTCACGCCCAACAGAACGAGTACGCCCAGTGCCCAGAGCGCCTCGAAGGGGCCTCTTTGGGCAACGGGTGGTGCTGCGGCAGCCAAAGCCAGAAGGATAGCGCACACCCCAAGACTGCGCATGTGCGACCCTCCTCTGGCTCACTCAATCACTTTTTGGTCTTCTCGGCGCGCTGTTGTCCGTAGAAGAGCACGGGACTAGCAACAAACATGGAAGAGTACGTTCCCACGAAGATGCCGATGAGCAGAGTGATCGTGAAGTCTCGGATCACCTCGCCACCCCAGATCATCATGGCAATGACTGCCATCAACGTCGTCAGAGATGTGACCACAGTACGGCTGAGACACTCGTTGATGCTACCGTTGAGAATCTCGGTAAAGCTTAGACGTTTTCGACCCAACAGGTTTTCACGAATCCGGTCGAAGACGACGATCGTGTCGTTCAGAGAATAACCCACAATGGCGAGCAATCCCGCCACGACTGCCAGGGTGATCTCCATATCGAGAATAGAAATCAATCCCAACGTCAGAACCACATCGTGAAAGAGAGCGATTACAGCGGCATAGCCGTAGAGGAACTGCTTGAAGCGCCAGGCCATATAGATCAGGATCAGAGCCAGCGACAGTAGCACGGCGCGGAAAGCGGCACCGGTGAGTTCTTCGCCGATTCTCGGTCCCACCTTCTCCTGGCGGCGTACCCAGTCGCCAGCGTTGATGTTACCGGCCAGCCCGGCTTTCAAGGTAGCCTTGATACCGTCGGCAATGTCGGTTCCAGATTCTTCTTCCGTAACACGGATCAGAACATCGCTCGGAGGACCGAACTGTTTGATCTCGGAGCCACTCAGATCAACGGTTTTGCCACTGACATCAACCTTCTTCAACTGACTACGGATTTCGTCGATCTGCACGGGAGGCTCAAAGTGCAGTTCCAACAGCGTGCCTCCGGCAAAGTCGATCCCTGCGGTCAGCCCGTTGTGTGCGAAGATCGATCCGAGGCCCGCCAACAGGACAACGGCAGAGACACCGAATGCCATCTTGCGCAAGGACAGGAAAGCGATTTTGACGTTGGCCAGAAACGCGACGGGTCCGATGCT
>Ga0115002_10009794_pt1 | contig 10391 bp, 9 predicted proteins | sample ArcticOcean_MG_C_8_FD_89576 | JGI IMG/M metagenome (GOLD analysis project Ga0115002, IMG submission 89576) | Marine microbial communities from western Arctic Ocean - ArcticOcean_MG_CB11_86 | ecosystem: Environmental > Aquatic > Marine > Oceanic | place: Arctic Ocean: Canada Basin | collected... | reverse complement strand
GCTGATAAAAAACCAGTTTTAGGTTGTGAATTATACATTTGCGATGATCACGCCTCTATAAAATCTAAAGAGAATAGAAGCTTGGCTCACCTACCGGTCTTGGCCAAAAACACAATCGGCTGGAATAATTTAATGATAGCCGTTTCTGATTCAAATAATCCAGACCATTACTACCACAGACCAAGATTAAGTTTAGCACAACTATCTAAGTATTTAGATGGAAATATAATTGGTTTCAGTGGACATTTAGGCTCGCATGTATCCAACGCCATAGAACAATATGGATTTGAGGGCGGATTACGTACTGCTAGAATTTTAGAAAAGATTTTTGGCAAAGGGAATTTCTGGTTAGAGTGCCAGCTTATGGATCAAAAGGTTACCCCAAAACAATTAGAAATTGTAGAGGTAGTCAGACGAATTAGCGCGGAAACTGAAATACCTTGTATAGCTACGCCGGATGCACATTATGCCTATAAGGAAGACGCAATTTTACAGCGTATTCTCCTTTGCTCAAATATGGGTGTAAATTTTGAGAAGGGGCGTGATCCAAACTTTGGTATGAATACATTCTTCTTATCTGATTGTTTCCATATACCTACTCATGAGGAAATGGTGGGATACGGACATACTCCAGAAGAATTAGAAAATACTAATGTAATTCTATCTCAAATAGAAGAATACGAAATTCTAAAACCACCAATGCTGAAACAATTTGATTGCCCAAAAGATATGACTCCAGACGATTATCTGCGAGACTTATGTAGGGGTGGTTGGCGTAAATTAATTATTCCAAAGGTAGAAAAATCTAAGCACGAAGAATATAAAAATCGAGTCGAAGAAGAACTTGGAATCTTGCAAGGGGCAGGTCTTTCTAGTTATTTTTTGATTGTCCAAGATATTGTAAAATACGTAGAAGACCAAGGGTGGTTGCCTGGACCTGGGCGCGGAAGTGCTGCCGGATGCCTAGTATCATATCTAATAGGAATCACCAAACTAGACCCAATCAAACACGATCTTCTCTTTTCAAGGTTTTATAATGCGGGGCGTAATACCGGCGATCATATTGCTATGCCCGATATTGATATTGATGTACCAATTCATGTACGAGCAGACATAACAGAATATATCAAACAAAAATACGGCACAGAAAATGTCTCTCAAATGATTACTTATCAAACTATGAAAGGGGCGAGAGCACTTAAAGAAGTGTTTCGTGCTTATGGAGATGTTTCGTTTGAGGATATTAACCAAATTACAAAAAATATAGTTGACGAGGCTAAAATAGCGGATCAATTACAAGAAATGGACGATCCCTCTATCATTAGGTGGTGTTTGGAAAATAAACCTAAAGATTTTGCCGTCTGGTGTTCTCTAGATAAGGAAGGGAATTTAACTGGACCATATGCTGATAGATTCGATCAAGCTATCAGATTAGAGGGTACTAAATGCGCCCAATCAAAACATGCTGCCGGAATCATCATTGCTCCAACTGAGTTGTCGAAACTATGTCCAATGATATATGATTCTAAAACTAAGCTACAAGTCGCCGGTATGGAAATGGACGATTTGGAATCTATAGGATTAATGAAATTAGACCTATTAGGGGTAGCGGCATTTAGTAAGTTAATGTATGTACAAGAACTTAATCCTAATTTTAATCCAGACCCTCTTAAAATGGATTTTACAGATCAAGACACTTGGGATTTGTTATCATCTGGGCGAACAAAGGGCGTTTTCCAATTAGAGAGTAGAATGGGTCAATCATTTGCTAAGAAACTTAAACCAGAAAATATTGATCATTTGGCCGCGCTAGGAGCCCTATTAAGACCTGGGTCATTACAGACAGTGGAGGAAAACGGTAAAAGTGTTACAGAAAATTATATAGCAATCAAAAACAAAGAATTAGACCCGTCTTATCTAGATGATGAATTAAGACCTATCTTACAAAGTACTTTTTCTAAGATGATTTACCAAGAACAAGCTATGAAGATAGCTGTAAAGTTTGCTGGATTTAGCGAAGAAGAATCCGACACATATATTAGAAAAGGTATTGGTAAGAAGAAACCTGAGCTTATTGCTATAGCGAAAAAAATGTTTATAGAAGGTTGTGAAAAACTAGATACTCTCAATGAGAAAAATACCCTCACAACATTCAACGGTATAGAAAAGTCACAAAGATATTCGTTCAATGCGTCACATTCATACTCATATATGTATACTGCTTTTATAACTGCATATGCTAAAGTTCACTATCCAAAAGAGTTTTTTACCGCCTACTTAAAATATGCTCATGACAAGCTAAAGCCACAAAAAGAAATATACGAATTGGTTAATGATGCCAAGAATATGGATATTTTCATCATGCCTCCTAATATTGTACATATGAATAATGAGTTTGAACTAATAGATGGGAATATATACTTTGGATTGTGTGATGTCAAGAATGTTGGTAAATCGGTTGTAGAAAAACTTAAGCTTTCTTTTGCCGAAATAGACGAAGGGCATTTGTCTAAAGAATTAAAGGATTGGAGTTGGATTGAATTTCTGATATATCTTGCCCCGGTAATAAAAATCAACTCATTAGAATCTCTAATAAATGTTGGTGGTTGCGACTGTTTTGGCTTATCTAGAACAGAAATGCTATTTCAAACAAACATAGCCAAAGAATTTAGCGACAGAGAAGTAAAATGGATCAAAGAAAATTTTGACAAAAAAAATAGCCTAGAAAATATCCTAGTTACTATGCAAAAATGCCCTCCTGGTAGAAAGGGTGCGTGTGCAAACAAAAATAGGGTTGCGAAAATGGAAGGTCTGATCAATACTATCCTGAACCCTCCCTATAGCTTGGAAGACAAGCCGCACCAAATCTCGCAAATGGAATATGAATTGTTGGGAGTGAACATTACCGCTAGTAAACTAGATGAATGTAAAACAAGATATAAGGCGAATTGTTCTTGCTTAGAATATAATAAAGGATATGGAGCTAGCGGAAAAGTAATAATTGCCGCCGGTATTGAGTCTGTTAGACAAATAAAAACCAAGAAAGGAAAAAACCCAGGACAAGAAATGGCTTTTATTGAAGCTAGTGATGAAACGGGAACTATAGACTCTGCTGTAGTATTCCCTGATTATTGGGCAGAATATAAGAATATGATAGTAGAAGGTAATAGATTGCTATTATGCGGACAGAGAAATCAAGATAAAACATCGTTTATTGTAGAATTAGTTGAACAATTATAGATTTTTGTCTTGCAAGATCCTTCGTGGGGGATACATTATGTTAATTGTCAGTTTTTTTAATTGGAGGAGAAATAATGAATAAGGTTTTTCTAAAGGGTAATTTGACAAGCGATCCCAATATTAGAGAAGTCAACATTGGAGAGAAAGTCTCTACAGTAGCGAACTTCACTATTGCGGTATCTCGTCATTACAAGCAAAAAGACGGAGAAACAAAGCAGCAAACGGAGTTTATTGATTGCGAAGCTTGGGATTCTGCCGCAATTACAATGGGTAAGATTCTTCATAAGGGAGATCCTATCTTGCTAGAAGGTTCTTTGAAAAAGGAACAATGGGAAAAGGATGGACAAAAACATTCTCGCGTAAAGGTTAGAACTACCACCTTTGATAAGTTGGCGCGTTTTACCAAAACGGATTCGTCAAGCGAAACCGATAGTCCAAAGCCAGAATTAGTAAAGGTAGCAGCAGATACCGAAGCCGAAGAAATCCCGTTTTAATTAAGGATATCAAAAGTCGGTATGGTATTGAAGTTCTGATTTGGCTCAATCTTACCAGGAACCATACCGGCTTATTTTTATAATGAAAAAAATCAAAATTCTATATAGTGGGGAAACCACTGGGGCAGCATCAGGATTTGGCACATACGGCTTAAATATTTTATCTAGACTTGTTAAAAACCCCAAGTTTCATATTGCAGAATTTGCCTCTTTTGGAAGTATAAATGACGGAAAATATTCCAATGCCAAATGGAGATATTATCCAAATGCCGTAGACGGTGGCCATCCAGAAGAACAACAATACAATTCAAATATGCAAAACAAGTTTGGTGCTTGGCGATATGAGCGTGTTCTTTTAGATTTTAAACCCGATATAGTATTCACGATCCGTGATCCTTGGATGATGGAACATGAACATAAGTCTGGTTTAAGAGAATTCTATCATTTGGCTATCATGCCAACAGTAGATTCTGCTCCGCAGCAACATTCATGGATTGAAATGTTTTCTGGTGCTGATGCCGTATTTACTTATTCTGATTGGGCCATACCAGTATTGAGAAAACAAAGTGGAGATAAAATAAAACCGATATGTAGCGCATATCCAGGAGTGGAATTAGACTGTTTCTATCCTGTTGAAGATAAAAAAGCACACAAAAAAATGTTGGGTCTTCCAGAAGATTCGTTTATTATTGGCTCAGTAATGAGAAACCAAAAACGAAAGCTATTAGAAGATTTATTCAACTCTTTTAGTATCTACCTTAATAAATATGGAGAAACAGACCAAGGCAAAAAAACATATCTACTAATTCATACTAGTTATCCAGATTTCGCCGGTTGGGATATACAAAAATTAATAAAACAATATGGTATTTCTAGTAGAGTGTTTTTTACTTATCAATGCGCTGCAACTAAAAATGTTATAATAAAGAAATTTTCCGGCATAAAGGCATATTCTCCATTTACAAATAAACCAAGCGCATCTTTCCCTAATGTCGGTTCTGGAGTATCTAGAAAACAATTGGGAGACATATATAGATGTATGGATTTGTATATTCAATATGCAATTTGCGAAGGTTTGGGAATGCCCCAAGTAGAAGCCGCAGCATGTGGAGTCCCATTGGCGTCAGTGGATTATAGCGCAATGGCCGACATAATATCAAAAACTAATGGAATAGCACTTAAACCAGCACGTATGTTTTACGAATGGGAAACCAATGCTTTTAGAGCATACCCAGACAATGAATATACGGCAGAAATGATATATAAATTTTTATGTAGAGATGACGGCTATAAAAAAACAAAATCAGACCAAGCAAGAAAAGCTGCGGAGAAACATTTTTCTTGGGATAAATCAGCAGAGATATGGGAAAAGCATTTTGAATCTGTAATTTTAACAGGAAATCAAGGCAGATGGGACGCTCCAACTAAAATAACGGACTTTAATATTCCAGAATTTTTAGATAATAACAACTTAACTAATTCGCAATTTGTAGAATGGTTGTGTTCGTTTGTTGCTAAAGATCCAAGATTGTTCATAAATTCATTTGGCTTGGCGGTTGTAGAACAACTGAATAATGCACTAACATCAACATTCAAAGGAGGATCTCCAATTAATAGAAAACAGATGTATGAAACATTTAAAGTATTGGGAACAAATAGGATTAAATGTGAACAAGCTAGACTAAATCCACAGCAGCTATCATCTACAGATTTTATTGAGTTTGCACACAGTTTTGAGGAAAATATTAAATGAATTATTTTTGCGTATTTGATTTTGAAACCGATCATTCAGATCCACACTTATGTAATCCAGTACAGGTTGCATGTATGATGATAGATCCATATAATCTAGAGATATTAGATAACTCTAAATTCTGTAGTGATATGAAACCAGACAACATAGATGATCCCGAATATCTTACTGATGGTAGATCAAAAACTATTGAATGGCACGCAAAAAAAGACAAATGTTCAAAGGAAGATATTCTAGCAAAATGGAGAGATTCCCCTCCAACTAAAATTGTTTGGAATAATTTTGTACAACATATCAATAAATACAATCCTAAAAAAAGCCAATGGAATGCCCCGTATCCTTGTGGAATGAATATTAACAACTTTGATATGATAATACTAAAAACCCTGAATGAAAGATACAATATAAGTAAATTATTCAATTATGAAACATTTGATCTTAGAGAGAGACTATTCACCAGCCTTATATGGGATACTTCTTTAAAAAGTAGAAGCATGGACAATATAAGAAAACATTTTGGGATGTCTTCAGAAAACGCTCATGATGCTCTACAGGACGTAAAAGATACGGCAAAGATAATTCAAAGATTCTTAAAACATGATAAGAATTTATTTGATAGAACACGATACAAGGGATGTATGGAAAGTGTGGAAATTTGATGAATATTTTATTTATAGGACCATATAGACAAAATGACGAATGGGGAAATTCATCCATAGACAGTATAAAGTCGTTGCTACTGATGAATGGGCATACCATAACCTGCTCCCCTATGTATATGGTAAACAATGTTAATAATAATATCTCTCAAGAAATAATAGAGTCTGAGAAAAGAAAGTGCGAAAAATATGACGCCGTAATTCTACATGCCTTGCCAAATTATTTTGAAAAATTGAACACTCATACTATTGGCATGTATGCTAGCGAAACAAAGCATTTAGAAAACTCTGTTTTCATAGATAATATAAATTTGTTAGACGAATTATGGACTATATCTGAGCTTCAAAAGCAGGAACTAAAAGCAGCAGGAGTAACAATTCCTATAACAGTAATTCCTAAACCAGTAGATATTGAGCAACTAGAGCAACATGAGAACGCTAATATATTAGATATTCCAGAAATTAAAAACAAGTTTGTATTTTATGTGTCTGAACAATACGAAGAAAGAAAAAATATTAATGCCACCATAATAGCTTATAATCGAGAATTTTCTAATAATCATGATGTTTCGTTAATAATACATAGTTATGCCAACAGAAATAATCCTAAAGAAACTTTACAAGTAATAAAAAAAGACATATTAGAAACAAAAAAGAAACTCAGATTATATAATGACGCAAATCTATATCCAGGTGAAATATTAATAACAAATAAATTGAGTAATGAACAACTTGCCTCCCTTCATAATACTGGAGATTGCTTACTAGTAACCTCTCGCGGAGAATCCTACTCAAAAATAGCAATGGAAGCATTGTTTTTTGGTAACCAAGTTATATGTACCGAAGGCACTCACTATCAATATATCCTTCAAGAGCATTGTTCTTGCGTACGTTCAACAGAGACTCCTATTATGGCCAATAATCCTCCGGCCCAACATATGCATACGGGATGGGAGACTTGGAACGAAATTAATATATTGGATCTTCAAAGAGTAATGAGAGAAAAATATAACAGAGGCAAATCTCAAAATACCAACGAAAATCAGGAAAAAGACTGGATAAAAGATAATTTCTCGTATGAGGAAACATCACGAAAAATGGAAAAGGCCCTATGTCAATAATACGAAATATAGTCCATAAGAAAACAATAACAAAAAACGCCAAACCTAAAGCTTTGTGTTTCTTCTATGATGGTAAATTTGATGCAGAATTAGCCGACTTAGGAATAGAATTAATTGGATGTAAACAATTTTCTATACACGACTGGTATTGTAGGGCTAAACATGAAAATATAACCCTAATACAACCAAACGAAATACCAAACTTTAATTATGACTTTGTAATTTTTAATGATTTAGCCAAACATAAGGACTATATATTGAATGTTCCTGGACAACTTCATATTCCCGGCATTATCATACAACACGAACAAAGCTTAGAAACAACGTATCATACAAATAAAAGGCTTCAAGAGGCTAAACTGAACTGTATTTCTACAGAATATCAAAGCCCCAATGGAATTCCTTATGGAGTAAAACAAACAACCGTAGAAAACAAAGATATTGAAATCCTTACTGATTTAAATTTTGATAAGGACAATCATCAATTAACCCATACATTAAAACAGCAAATACCCAATATAAAAATCATTGGGCAAAACTCAGAGCTAATTAAGGAACAAATAGACAGTTACAAAGAATATAGGGAGTATTTCAATAGATGTAAAATATACTTATATTTCCCCAGACAACGTAATATTAGTTATGAAGTATTATGGGTATTAGCTAGTGGAGGAACGGTTATTACTTTTAGTAGTGACAATTTACAAAAACTAGGCAGCAAAAATATTATATACTGTAATTCAGTGCCCAATATGATTCAAACGGCAATACATCATAAAAAAATGGCTACGAAAGAAAACCTAGAAGAAAAGTTACCGTATGATGACTTTAAGGACAATTGGACAAAAATAATTCAACAATACAACGATAAGGTTTATACATATGGATAATCTAGAAGAAAAAGAAAATGGTTCTGTAAAAGATATAAATATTGAAAGAACTATGGATAAACTGACAAATGAACAAAAAAATGAATTTATCTCAAAATGTTACCAAAAACTAGCTCGCGGCAGTGTATTATCTTTACAAGGACTTGATTTACCATCATTTTGTAAAGGCTATCTATTTGCCCAGATGAATCCCCAAGTGATATTTGGTATAAGTTCGGTCACTTCTATACAAGATATTAGTAAAATACTAGAACAAAATAATTTCAAAATAAGCAATCTGATGATACAAAACGGACTATATAGCATAGAGGCCACTAAATGAATACAGAATGTTCTGATTGCCTATTCTATGAAATGAAGCAAGTATCCGAATATTATAACGATCCATCATTAGGACACGGATTAATAAATTGCTGCGGACTTGAAAAAGACAAACTATATAAAGAAAAAGGGGTATCTGTTTATAAGAATCCTTCTGAAAACAAAATGATTTTATACAAGTTTATTTGCCCATTCCATAGAACTAAAGGCTGGTCTAAAGAAAACGAGAACCTAGCCGGAAAAACCTACGACGAAGTAGAAGAATACATAGTAGAAGAAAATGGATTTCCTTATTCGTGCTTTATGTATGAAAACGGTGAAATAGACTTAGAATTAGCCGTAGATCAAGTACTGAGATTAGATCATCCTCCACAATATTTACACGTTACATTTAAGTATATGCATCAAGACGACGCCCTAATGCATCGCATAGTTAATAAGATAGAAGCTATAAAACCAGCAATAAAATATAAATTGGCTATAAACCTAGATGAAGAACTCGACCATATATACGAATCAACCCTGGCTTTTTTACTAAATGTTAAGACTACATTCATAGCTTTATTCCAAAACAACTATGATTTACCCGCCGATATAACGACAGAACTATCTAGAAAAATACAAAAAGATTTACTTTCCTTCCCATACGCCAATACACCAAATAACGAATTCCTTTTTTTGCCCACCACAATAATACAAGAATATAAAGCTATAGAAGGTCAATACTTCTTAGAAAAAATAATGGAGACACAATGCCTGAATTACAAATTTCAGTAACGTCTGATCCAGAAGAATTTGCAGAGAAAATTCAAATAAATCAAGACGAATATATATATGCTCTCATTGAGCCTCTTTTTGAAAATATACCAGGAATTCTTGATTCAGTTTTAAAAACATATAAAGAATACAATCCCTCATGTATGTTCTGCGATACAAAAATGAATTATAATGATACGGCAAGTATCCAATATCATTGTAACCCACTAAATAATCAACAGGTTATTTTTTCTCCAATATTTGTAAAACACATACCTACAAAACTGCAAATACACGACAATCTAACATATCATTATTTCAGTTTTATGAGACAATTAATGCATACCGTCTTACCTTGGCATATACCGATTGTAGGATTTCAGACTCATGTAGACACACGGCAATTCCAACAAATAACACAAGATTCTCAATGGGTTATGCAACACGTAACATAGTTACAACTATAAGACCAAAACAAAATAGAAAATATTCTATAATAATTCCGGCGGCGGGAATGGGCCATAGAATGAAAAAATATGGTCCTAAGTCACTTATTAAATTAAATGACAAACAGACTATTTTACAACGGCAGATCCAGTTAATAGAGCAGACTTTCAGGTGGTTTGAAATAATATTAGTAACGGGCTTTGATGCGGAAAAAGTAAACAAAGTCATTCCCTGCAAAGTAAAAACAATACACAATACAAGATATACAGATAAAAATATAGTATATAGCCTTAAATTAGGACTAGATGCATGTTCTACCGAAAACGTAATCATAATATACGGAGATCTGGTCTTTAACAAAGCCGCTATAGATGTTCCGTTGAACGAGGAGTCTTGCGCCGTAATATCTAATCATATGAAAGAAGAAGAGATAGGATGCGCTATTAATGACAGCTACTTACAGCATATGTTTTATGGAATATCTGATAAGTGGGCGCAAATATTATTTTTAAAAGGATATGAACTTAAATTAATGAAAGATTTTGCAGATAACGAGAAGAATCATGCGTGTTTTGGTTTTGAAGCTGTTAATTATATTTTAGAAAATAACGGAATAATAAAAGCCCTCACACCACCCTCCGCAAAAGTCATAGACATAGATACATCATTAGATTTAAAAAGGATTAATACAATAATATGAATATAGTTTT
>Ga0115002_10009790_pt1 | contig 10392 bp, 8 predicted proteins | sample ArcticOcean_MG_C_8_FD_89576 | JGI IMG/M metagenome (GOLD analysis project Ga0115002, IMG submission 89576) | Marine microbial communities from western Arctic Ocean - ArcticOcean_MG_CB11_86 | ecosystem: Environmental > Aquatic > Marine > Oceanic | place: Arctic Ocean: Canada Basin | collected... | reverse complement strand
GTTAATGCTATTTATTGAGGGATATAATAAAGACTAATACCAATTCGCTTAATTAAGTGATCTATTTTGAGGCTGGAAAAACGGGTTGATAGCTAGGCAAAAAATTCGCTATTTAGTTGTTCTAAATGAGAATTTTTTAACACAGGTAGCGACACGTTTAGCCCAGCAAAATGATTAAGTATTATTGCGGATTGGTATAAAGTAAAAGAGTGTATAAAATTACAATTAAGCTGGCTGATTTATTACGTAAACATGTAATAAAATGATAGTTTATAAGCCAGCAACACTTTCAACTTTACTTAGGCGAACCCCATCAGCAATCAAGATCTTAAACAGTTAGATACAGATTTAAAAAGTGATGAATCTGGAATTATTAACACCCAACTAAAAATAGCCACATTTAACCTGTTTAACTATCTTGAGCCGCCCAATGCATACTATGAGTTTGAGAAAATTTATACCGCGCAGCAGTGGGCTAAAAAGCAGCGTTGGATTGTTGATTACTTAACAGAACATGCCCCTGATGTGATTGGTTTTCAGGAAGTGTTTAGCATTGACTCATTAAAAGAGCTAGTAGGCGAGCAAGGTTATAATTACTTTGCTGTAGTTGATACGCCAGAGGTGATTGATGACTTTATTTATAAACGCCCTGTAGTGGCAATCGCCTCTAAATACCCCATAGTTGAAGTAGCAGCGGTTGAGCACGATAGTGAGCTTGCATATGCGCTTGGCCTTAATAGTGAGTTTACTTTTAGTCGTAAAGTACTAAGAGCAACTATAACGCTGCCGCATATAGGCAATACTGATTGTTACGTGGTGCATTTTAAATCTAAACGCCCAATGATTAATGTCGATGAGCATAATAAAGAGCTTACACCCGAGCAAAACATAATTGAAATTTTAAAAGCGAATGTAGCGGGTGGGTGGGGCTCAACTATTCAGCGTGGCAGTGAAGCTACATTACTAATGATACAAATGATTGCCCGTCGCGAAGCTACGCAACAACCCATGCTATTAATGGGGGACTTTAATAATGAACTAGCGGATGGCGTATTAAGCCATTTACTGACAAGTACGCTACGCTTTGCGCCTGCATTTGATGCTAAAACCTACCTCGCTAAATATTGTTTAAATGATTCATGGGATTTGTTTGTTAAGTCGCAGCTAAGCGAAGATGAACTGTCTATTGGTGAGGCAATGACTAGCGATGAAATAAGCGATAGTGAAAGCAATAGCATTTTTGATTTAGCTGATGAAAACGAAGCAAAAAATGTTAATGCAACTAAGCTTATGCCCTTAAGAGCACCAACACATTATTATGGCGCGAGCAGCTCCGTGCTTGATTATATTTTATTATCTTGTGAGTTTGATGCCAGCTACCTTGGCAGTTTTTTTGAGGTGATTGAGTATAATACTTATGATCGTCACTTAATTAACCCCGAATTTGAGCGTGATGATTTAAGTACCGATCATGGTATTGTGTTAGTTACACTAAAACTAAGAAGCTAGGCTTGCTCTATGCATAATTATGCTAAAATTATAAATTAAAAGTATTCATATAGCAGCAATACTTGATGTATTGCGCCGGTTTGTATATTTTATCATCAGCCTTTTGAATTGTATTAATAATAAATTACTAAAATGGTAAATATGGAATTTTATACCTACTTGAATCATAAGCGAAATATAGATTTACCTTCGCAAATACATAGTTTCATTGTAAAGCGAATTTATAATTTTACATTTTTAGTGAAAGCTTTGCTTTTTGCTTTGTTTGTTAGCTTAAACAGCGCTTACGCACAAGAAACCACCTCATACAATTTAACTAATGAATCTAATGCAGGGCTGCTAAAAAGAGCTGAATTACTTATAGATACTGACGTTATAACAAGTATTGAACTAAGTAAGTCGTTGTTGTCACAAGCGCAAAGTGCTGATGACACGTTACTCAGCGCAAAGCTACATAACTTGCTAGGTAGGGCGAATAAAAAAAATAACAATATTAATGAATCACTCGAGCACTTTTTACAATCCTCTGTTTACTACAGCAAATTAAATGATTCACGAAACCAAATAAAGGCATCTATTAATTATATAAATATATTATTAGAAGAAAAACGTTATGACGAACTTACTACCCGCATTGAAACTTTATTACCAACAACCCTTGTATATGGCGATGACTTTTTTATAGCGCAAGTGCTCCTTACTAAGGGGGATTCGCTTTATGAACAAAAAAAGTACAATAACGCGAACGCGCAATATACATCTGCTTTAAAATACCTTGTTGACGAAGACGAATTAATACAAAGACAGTTAGGTGAAACGTATAAAAAATTAGCTCAGTCGTATAAACGCCTCAAAAATAGAGAGCAAACGGCTCACTTTTATACAAAAGCTTTAGAGGTATATTCTAATTTAGGTGATTTAAAGCTAATGGCGCGTACTTTAAATACACTAGCAGAAGCACATCGTTATTTAGATAACTTAGTTTTAGCCCTTGATTACTCCACTCGCGCATTAGAAATACATAAAGACATTGACGACCCTGTTGGCTTTGCTAAGGCATTACTAGGGGCGGGTATTATTTATCGTCATATTAACCTTTATGAAAAATCACTTGAACATATAAATGAGGCATATTTATATTATAAAAAAGTAAATAACATGCTTGGGATTGCTAAAACATCAAATCAAATGGGACTGGTATATACACGATTAAGGCAGTTTGATCAGGCCGAATTTTTCTATCAAATAACTATCGATTTGCCAAAAGGTATGGTCGAGGAAAAAACGCTCGCTTCAGCTTTAAGAGAAATGGCTGTTATTAACCTCGAATCTGGCGACTTAGCATCAGCAATGCAATATGCTAAAAAAGCTTATATCACTTATAAAAACAAAAACCTTACATCGTACATTTCTACAACAGCACGTATTATTGGTAATATTTATCGTGCCCAAGGAAATAACAACAAGGCTATAGAGTATTACAAAGAGTCATTGTCGTTTGCCAGAGAAGCAGGTGGTAAACTTTATGAGATAAAGTCGCTTACTGCGCTTGCGGGCATTTTAATTGGTATTGATACAAATGAGGCGATTTCTTTACTAAAAAGGTCACTCGCTTTATCAACCGAAATAGATGATAAGTTACATATGCTATATGCCTATCGTGAAATTCGAATAGCAGAAAAATTGCGTGGTCGTATAGAAGAGTCACTTCGTTATGCAGAAGAAGAAATAGCCCTAACCGATATTATTCAAAATGAAAGAAATGAAGATAAATTGGCACTTGAAAAAGCACATTTACATTCGTACAAAATGGAAATAGAGCTTGAGACGTTAAGAGAAAAAGAAAAACGCCATCAGCTTGAGCTTGAAAAGAAAAATAATCAAATTGAAATCGCCGCCCAAGCTAGAGTTATATCAGAGCTAGAGCTTTCAAAGAATAAATACGCCAGTATTGCGCTAGCATTTTTATTAGCCGCTTGTTTAGCTATTGTATTACTGGTTTATAGAAGTTTTATTGCCTCTAAAAAACGTAATGAAGAGTTAGACTATTTGGCAGCAAGAGACCCTTTGACCAATTGTTATAACCGTCGTATTTTATTTGAGGTTATGAATCGCGACTTTTTGGATTTACCTCAGATTGAAGAGTACTGTATTTTAATGGTCGATATTGATCATTTTAAAAGCGTTAACGACACCTATGGGCATAGCATTGGTGACACAGTACTTTGTGGCGTAGCCGAACTTTTACAAGCTAATATACGTAAAAGTGATAGCGTGGCCCGTTTTGGTGGCGAAGAATTTTGTATTATTTTGCCCAACACTACTCAAGAGCAAGCAATACGTATAGCTGAGGCTATTCGTATTAAAGTTGAAAAAGCGACATTTGAAGATATTCCTGTTACGTGTAGCTTTGGGGTTACGTCTATTAAATTTAAAGCCAGAACACCTTCTGAGTTGATAGAACAGGCTGATTTAGCTCTTTATGAGGCTAAGTCCTTGGGGCGTAATCAGGTAGCGTTATGGGATGCTTCGCTTGAAGAGTTTAAACTTTATAGATCGGAGTAAATCCAGCAGTATACAGTTTAGTTTTGATGTTATTTTTTAAAATTATAACAAGTAAATTTTATACAATGCTGTGTGTTACTTACATATGTAATTAGGTCTATTATATTAACCCTTTGAATATCAGTGTGTTAGCTTAGGCTTCAAAATTGCAATCAATACTAAGTTAAAAACAAAACAAGGGATTTAATAATGACTGAAGTTGCACTTTCGGCCTATTTGGCATTTTACCTCTATTTAATTATGTTGCTTGTACAGTGGGCTGTGGCTACTTTTAGCAAAGCTAAAGAACCAAATGCTGTACCAGGTAAAATTGACGAGGATTTATCGCACGACAGCTTTATATTTAGAGCACATCGTACGTTTCATAATACGCTTGAAAACAGTGCATTATTTATAGGTACGGTGTTATTTGCGTTTGTAATTAATTATCAAAGCCCGATTTTTGCAATGTGTATTTGGGTGTATTTAATTGCGCGTTTAATTCACATGGCGCTGTACTACGCTATAGCAACGGAGAAAAACCCAAGCCCACGTAGTTACTTTTTTTTAATCGGCGTACTTGCTAATGTGGTTATGCTGATAATGATAGGGTTAAGGCTAATCTCTTAATTTATAAAAAAGTTATAAAATTTATTTATAACGATAAAAAAAGCGAAGAGCCTTTAAGGCATCTTCGCTTTTTTGTTTAAAGTAGAAGCAGAATAAAACTACCTCTACCGTAATGTAATATTAATGGCTAATCGACGCCTATAAACCCGCCTGTTTGGTGTGTCCATAGGGCTGCGTATATTCCACCCTTAGCGATTAATTGTTCATGAGTGCCTTGCTCAACTACGCCGCCGTCATCAAGTACAATTAATCTATCCATTTGTGCAATGGTTGATAGCCTGTGCGCTATGGCAATAACTGTTTTACCTGTCATTAAATCATCAAGACTTGCCTGAATTGCGGCTTCTACTTCTGAGTCGAGTGCGCTGGTGGCTTCGTCGAGTATAAGTATGGGGGCATTTTTAAGTAGTACACGTGCAATAGCAATACGTTGGCGTTGACCGCCTGAAAGCGTAACACCGCGTTCGCCCACTTGTGCATCAAAGCCTTTATTGCCTTTGCTGTCGACCAAGTCGTTTATAAACTCAAGCGCCTTAGCTTGTTTGGTCGCGTTGATCATCTCATCGTGGGTTGCATCGGGGCGACCGTACAAAATATTGTCTTTTACTGAGCGATGAAGCAAGGAGGTATCTTGCGTTACCATTGCTATGTAGCGGCGTAGGCTTTCTTGGCTAACGTCTGTGATGTTTTGCCCATCAATTTTTATTGTTCCAGAGTCGGTATCGTAAAAGCGCAGTAATAAGTTAACAAGTGTTGATTTACCCGCGCCAGAGCGACCGACTAAACCAATTTTTTCGCCAGGTTTAATATTTAAGTTTAAACCGTTCATTACAGGGCTGCGATTAGTCTCTTTTGCAGCTTTGCCGTAGTTAAAGTGTACGTTGTTAAACTCAATAGCACCTTGGCTTACGTTAAGCGTATCAGCATTTGGTTTATCGGCAACTTCGATAGGGTTCGACAGTGTTTTCATACCATCGGCTACGGTGCCAATGTTTTCGAACAAGCTGCTTATTTCCCACATGATCCACTGCGCCATACCGTTTAATCTAAGCGCTAAGCTAACAGCAACAGCAATAGCTCCGGCGCTAATTACGCTAAGCGACCATAAATAAAGTGATACAGCGGCAACCGAAAATACTAATAGGTAATTTAAGCTTTGAATAACAAAGTTTAAACTGGTTACTAAGCGCATTTGCTTGTACACAGGCTGTAAAAATACATCCATGCTTTGTTTTGCGTATTGCTCTTCACGCTGGGTATACGAAAACAATTTAATAGTTGAAATGTTAGTGTAACTATCAACAATACGACCAGTCATTTCTGAGCGCGCATCGGCTTGTGAGCTGGCAATTTTTTTAAGGCGCGGTACAAAGTAAAGTTGCACGCAAATGTATAAAACCAACCAAACTAATAAAGGGATCATTAAGCGCCAATCAGCTTCGGCAACTAAAAATACCATTGAGCCAAAATAAACCACGATATACATTAATACATCGAGTAGTTTGGTCACTGTTTCGCGAACGGCTAAAGAAGTTTGCAGTACTTTAGTGGCTATTCTTCCTGCAAATTCATTTTGATAAAAGCTAACACTTTGGCGCAGTAAATAACGATGTGCTAACCAACGAATTGACATAGGATAATTGCCAAGCAATGCTTGGTGCAAAATAGCAGAATGGAAAAAGACAACAATGGGCAATACTAATAACAGCATGACAGCCATTTTAATAAGTTCAGACTTTTGCTCTATAAACAAAGTTTCGGGCGTGTAGGCGGTTAACCAATCAACAAGTTGGCCCATGTAGCTAAATAAAGAAACCTCTAAAATAGCGAGCATGGCGGCACTGATTGACATAAGCAGCAACGACAGTTCCATTCCTTTGGTGTAGTGGCGACAAAAAGCAAATAAAGTAGAAGGCGGCTGAGTGGGTTGGTCCTCAGGAAATGCTTTTGTCATTTTTTCAAATAATCGATACATTTTAAAAACTTAAATGGCAAATAATGACGAGTATCATACCATTTAAGTATTTTTAAATGCAGGTTTGTAGGGCACTAATTATGAGTATTATTCTTATTTATTGCGTTGGGTTACTTAGGTTTATTCCTTCGCTCATGTATAAATCGTCATATCTGAGACCACCATTTCCGTAAGGCTTTTTAATTGGGCCTGTATTACAGTTTGCTAAAAAGTATATAAGAGGTTGTTCGCGCTTCATTCTAAATTGTGCATTTTTATATACCAGCGTTTGACTGTTAAACTCACCACCTTTTACGTAAACATCATATTGCTGACCTTGCTCTGAGGCTGCTGCGTTATTAACAACGTACCATACGTCGTACCAAGTATTTGTTTGCAGAGGTTTAGCTGACTGGTTTGTAGTGTAGTTTTGAATGTTGCTATATCCGCTGTCGGTTTTAACCATTAAAGCGCCATCGTTTACAAACCCGTTTGATTCTGTTTTATCGGTTACGCGAAGTGTTGGCTCAAACGCATCGTACGCATGTTTATTTATTAGCGCTGGAGTAAGGTTACTCAATCCAAAAGCATGGTTATTAGGAAACGCAGCCACGTTTATACGCATATAAAATGTGTAGGTGGCGCCAACTTCAACCGCTTGTGGAAGTTTTGTATAAGAAAGCGCTTTACGATTTCCTACAATGCCCTCAGCTGCAGGCTTTTTTAGTAAATAATGATTTATTGATGAGTTTGCATGTTCTGATTGTATAACCGTGATTTGAGGGTTTTTGACCTGTGGCTTAGTTTCATTTTGGGTATCGACACTTTGCCAGTCGCTAAGAGAGTTTTCAAAATTATCAATAAGCAGCCAATCGCTCGATGTATTTTTGTGAATGTTTGAACACGCTGAGAGCGTGCTGAATAAGCAAAGAATTAGAATATGTTTGAAATGCATAATTGGCTCTCGTAATATTATTGATATTTGGTTAACCAATTTAGATTTTGGCTATAGCTTTTTATTAATAACTATATAACCAATTTAATTTTTTTATGTCAATCACTAAAACAAAAGTTATGGTTTAATAGAGCTTGAGAAATATAATGTTGTTATTGTATTTATAAAATCAACTCAGCAAATTTTAACTGAGTATAAAAATAATTTAATAGTTAGGATGTTATATGTATACGGGTTCGTGTTTGTGTGGTGAAGTAAACGTTGAAGTGTCGGGCAGTATAACTAGCATTATTCATTGTCATTGTTCACTGTGCAGAAAAAACAGCGGGACTGCATTTGCAACCAATGGCTTTGTAAATACAGATGACTTTACAATAACCAAAGGGCAGGCACTACTAAGCGAGTATAGTTTTAAAGCAGGGCGCACACGTTATTTTTGTAGATGTTGTGGCTCGCCTGTTTACAGTAGCAATAATGATGACAAAAGCAGAATACGAATTCGTTTAGGAATATTCGATACCGATATTACTGAGCAGGTATTATCGCATAATTTTGTTACGTCTAAAGCTAACTGGGAGCAGTTAGAAACAAGCTTACTGTGCTATGAAAAACATGAACCTGGGCGGTAAAGCGTTTTATTCAATGTGGTAAATGCTGTTAATACTTTTATAAAGGTTTGGTGCAAAGTTTATAAACACCGGTGAGTTTTGTATTTCATCAACGTTTATATGCATTAATGTTTGCTGGCTTAGTATGATCACTATATTTTTGTATTCGTTAAACTCTATTATCGCTAAGCACTTAAAATGTTGCCTTAAAAGTACTAAAAGCATTTGCAGCTCTTGGCCTGTTTGTGGGTTTAAATTAATGATTACTTGCGTATTTTGCTTACTGCAGCGATTTATATTTTGCCAAAAGCTATCGCTGGTTAAAAAAGGCTGATGATATTCACCACTAAAAATATCGATAGTGATTACGTTAAAGTGATCAGTGCATTGGGTAATATATTGCTCGGCGCATTGTAAATAGCTGCTGTGCTTAATAGGTAACTTAAAGTGCTGGGCTGCAATTAAGGCAATGCTTGGGTTTATTTCTACCGTGTTAAATGTATTGATGGTGTTTATGTAAGGCGTATTACTTTGTAAGTGATACATAATTCGCTCAAACCCTGCCGTGCCTAAACCTAAATTTAATATATTTAGTGTATCTACCGGTTTAAGTAAAAATAACATCATACATTGGTTTACCGGTACTATTACTTGCTCAGGGTGCGTAAGGTTCATAACGCCTTGAATTGTTATGTCTTCATTGGTTTTTTGTGCAAGCGTTAACCATCGGTATTCTTTATTTTGATACACGCATACGGGGCCGTACGCGCTTTGCTGCGACTCAATAAGGTTACTTGTAATTGTATCTTCTTTTAGCTGACGCATAACTTAAACTATTAATGTATACACAATTACAGTGTGCCACGAAAATCGCATTTTTTTATAGATTATTGTGTAACAAGGTTTGTAATTTAACCTCTAAATATAATATTGTATTAGCAATTAATCACTTAGACGTTATTCAAGGATTGGAAATGGGATTGATTTTAGGGCCTGCTGTTTTAGCGTGGTTTGCGGTATTTATCTATTCTTTACGATTAGGGTATGTGCTTATTTATAAAAATATGAGCGTGTTAACCACAGTGTCTACTTTTGCAATTAGTATTGTTGGTATGTTGGCTTTTATGACGTATGGATATAGGCAGTTTGTAAACAATACCTCAGTTTGGGCATTTGAGATCCCAAGTTACTTTTTATTTAGCAAAATAGCTTTTATAGGTGTATTGAGTGGTTTTTTACTTAACTACTATATTAAGCCTGAAAATAGTTCGGAGTTTTTGAGCTGTTTAGCATTTGTATTAATATTTATGTTTTCTGCTGGTGTGCTTGCAAGCTTAGGAGGACATGAGGCCTTTTTGAAAGAATTTGATATTAAAACCACTCATTAAAAGTATGCATAATAAATTTTGGCCCAGTACCTATAAAAGGTAGTGGGCTTTTTACTATCCTAATAACCTCTTGTAAATGCGCTTTAGCGTGATCCTTTCTGCATCTACCTCAAATGTATTGCCATAAAATCTTAGTTAAGTAATGGTTACACTATAATAATTAGGAGCTAATAGATGCTTAAAACACCTTTGAAAATCACAACAACGTTACTTAAATTTACTGCAATTGCAGGCGCCTGCACACTTGCATTATCAGCACATGGGAAAACACAACTTCAATACACAGAACAGCAAAAATTACATGATATAGCAGCTCAAATATCAGCCGAACGTATTGGTAGTGACATTCAAACGCTGGTGGATTTCGGTACTCGCCATACGCTTTCAGAAACTAAATCGGATACTCGAGGCATTGGTGCGGCTAGGCGCTGGATAAAAAATGAATTTGAAAAAATATCCGCGCAGTGTGGCGGTTGTTTGGAAATCATTGAAGTAAAGGACACTATATCGGGCGAAAAACGCATTCCTAATCCTGTTGAAGTGGTTAACATTGTGGCTATTCAACGAGGGTCAAGCGAACCTAATCGCATGGTGATTATGTCGGGTGATATAGATTCTCGTGTAAGTGATGTTATGGACTTTACGAGTGATTCACCTGGGGCAAATGATAACGCATCAGGTGTAGCGGGAGTAATTGAAGCTGCTCGTGTTTTAAGTAAATACAAATTTAATGGTTCGGTAGTTTACGCGGCGCTTTCGGGCGAAGAGCAGGGTTTGTTTGGTGGAAAAATATTAACGGCTTAT
>Ga0115002_10009788_pt1 | contig 10393 bp, 6 predicted proteins | sample ArcticOcean_MG_C_8_FD_89576 | JGI IMG/M metagenome (GOLD analysis project Ga0115002, IMG submission 89576) | Marine microbial communities from western Arctic Ocean - ArcticOcean_MG_CB11_86 | ecosystem: Environmental > Aquatic > Marine > Oceanic | place: Arctic Ocean: Canada Basin | collected... | reverse complement strand
TTTTGCTGGAAGTACTATAGGTTATCAAGACGGAACAGGAACAGCAGCTAAGTTTAATTTGCCTTATGGTATGGGGATAGACTCAAATAATAATTTATATGTTGCAGAACAAGACAATAATAAAATAAGAAAAATTACTCCAGCTGGAGTAGTTACAACTTTTGCTGGAAGTACTATAGGTTATCAAGACGGAACAGGAACAGCAGCTAAGTTTAATTTGCCACATGGTATAGGGATAGACTCAAATAATAATTTATATGTTGCAGATAGTAATAATGATAAAATAAGAAAAATTACTCCAGCAGGAGTTGTAACTGCTATTGCTGGTAGTACTCGAGGATATGCTGATGCAACTGGAACAGCTGCAAAATTTAATAACCCTTATGGGATAGGTGTTGATTCAAATGATAATGTATACGTAGCAGATACTTTTAATGATAAAATTAGAAAAATTACTCCAGCAGGAATTGTAACTACTATTGCTGGTAGTACTCCAGGATATTTAGATGCAACTGGAACAGCGGCGCAATTTTATCGTCCTACAGGACTCACTTTTGACTCAAATAATAATTTGTATGTTACAGACCAATTTAATCATAAAATTAGAAAAATTACACCTACTGGGGTAGTAACTACTTTCGCGGGAAGCACTCAAGGACATCAAGATACTGCTTCCATTACTTGGACAGATATAACGAATAATACTATTTATAACGGCGCTACTTCAAGTCAGTTAAGTGTAGTTTCTCCTACACTGGATATCTCTGGTACAAACTATAGAGTGGTAATTAAAAAAACTGGGTTAGTTTGTACAGAATTAATTACCATTCCTAGTCAATTAACTATTGATGCAGGGTCCTTTGTTGTTTCAACAACTACGCACTCAATTTCTGAAGGAGCTTCTACCACTACAACACTTCCAATTCTTTTAAATTCTAAACCAACTGGCAATGTTGTTTTTGATGTTACTAATCCTGATGTTTCTGAGCTAAATCTTTTGTCAACGCCAACAATTACTTTTACTCCAGAGAATTGGAACATACCACAGAACTTAATTTTCGAAGGAGTTATTGACGGAATAAGGGATGGGGATATTTTGGTCCCTCTTCGATTTTCAGTAAATGATGGTTTAAGTGCTGATTGTTATGATGATGATGCAGATGCTATTATTAATATAACAGTTCAGGATATTAATTTAGAGGAGTGTACATCACGAAGTTTTTTAAGTTCAGATTTTATTTCCGTTTCCAATTCTAGTTATCAAAATTTAGGAATATTTAATATAACTGAAGCATTAGGTGGTAAGAACGGTTCTGTTTGGTTTCAAAATAAATTAGATTTAAGAGTAGAGTTTACCTTAAATGTTGATTTATATATGGGAAGTAAGGATGGGAATGGTGCAGATGGAATAGCTTTTGTTGTTCAAAATCTTGACCAAGGTCAGGGAACCTCTGGAGGGATTAGGCTACGGAAATAGTGATGGAGGAAGTTCTAGAATAACTCCTTCATATGCAATTGAATTTGATACTTATCAAAATGGATGGGATCCTGGAAATGATCATATAGCTTTAGTCCAAGATGGATATGCTAGACATGACACAGCTCCAGTTGGCCAATGGAATCAAGCAACTGATTTAGTGCAAACAGACGATCTAGAAAATGGACAGTGGCATAATGTGATTATTAGTTGGAATCCTGAAACTAATGTTTTTGGTTATCTTTTTACACATTCAAATGGAACAAGCTATTCAAATTCTAAAGTAATTGATATTAGAGGAAGCGTTTTAAATTCTAATATTGCCTATTGGGGATTTACTGCTTCAACAGGTGGTTTTAATAACCTGCAGAGAGTTCGTTTTGATGATAACTCAATTTGTGTAACCGATGAAATATTAACACCAACAGGAACTGCTAGCCAGACTTTCTGTGGTGGAATAGCGCCAACCCTAGCTGATTTTGAAGTAACCACTAGTCTTGATGGAGGAGGATTGCCCTTTAATAAAATATGGTTCGGTTCTGCAACAGGCACCGATGTTTTAGCCCCTAACACGCCAATTGTCAATGGATCAACTTACTATGTGGAGGCTGCAAATCTTTCAGATCCTACAAATTTAAATTATAGACAGAGTAATTCAAGACTTGCTGTAGAAGCAATCCTTACTGTAGCGAATATATCAATAGCTTTTGCCCCCATAACTCCATCATCTTATATGGAGAATTCAACAACCAATACTTTTACAATAGTTTTAGATACTTCACCAGGAACTTCAAGTGTGGTTATCGATATTAGTTCATCTAATACTCAGACTATGGATGTTTCTCAGTCCAGGATTATTTTTACAGATGCAAATTGGAACGTTACCCAAACAATAAATATAATACCAGTAGATAATATTTTGGTAGACGGAACAAAACAGGCAACTCTTACTGTCGATGTCAATAATGATTTAAGCAACGACTGTTATGATATAATAGAGCCTTTAATACTACTTGTCACAATTCCTGACGATGAGGTTGCAGGCTATACGGTAAGTCCAGTTGATGGATCATTATTGGAGGCCTCTGCGCAAACGGTATCTTTTACTGTTGTATTAACAGCCAGGCCTGTGAGTGATGTAATTGTTAATACTGCTGTTCAGGATCTGACCGAGGTAATTTCCAGCTCTAGTCAATTGACCTTTACAGCGGATAACTGGAACATTCCCCAAACGATATTTTTAAGTGATGTAGATGAGTTTTTAGTAGATGGAGATCAAACAACACAGATAATAGCTTCAATAGACGCTTCCTCTGATATTGGATTTTCTGGCCTCGCTAATCAAGCTGTTTCGGTGGTGACAGAAGATAATGATATTTCAGGAATTATTTTAAGCTCTATTGATAACTTAACCAGTGAAAACGGTGATACTGGAGCATTTGGAATAAAATTATCATCCCAACCTTCATCTACCGTTACAATTGCAATTAGTTCTTCAAACATAGAAGAAGGTACCGTGCAGAGTTTTGTTCAATTTGATTCTTCAAACTGGGATACCGTTCAAGTTATTACGGTAACAGGTATTGATGACATCCCACCTATTTCAGATGGAGCCATTGAGTATAAAATAAATCTGGATTCACTAACAACTATAGATGCTGATTATAGCGGTTTGGATCTGACTTCGTATGAAGGAGTTTCTTTTATCAATCAAGACAATGATGCTCCTGGAATATTCATTAAAGTAGTAAACAATGATTCCTCTACCGATGAGTTTGGATCAAAAGTTAGAATACAATTTGAATTATTAGCCCAGCCAACCATTGGAAATGATGTGACAATTCCTTTATCGATAATTGGAGCTATCGATGAAGTTATTTTTTTAGAGACGAGTATTACTATTAAAAACGAAGATTGGAATAATGGATCTATTAACGAAATTGTAATTACTGGGGTTGATGATAAAATAATTGATGGAGATCAGAAGATAACTTTAGTAACAGGAGATCCAATTTCGGGAGACATTCTTTATAACGCTATGACTGCATCGAGTGTTGCGGATGTTGATATAGTTAATCAGGATAATGACAAGGCTGGGATTAAACTCTCCATTCCATCAAACGTTTCTGAGGATTTAACTAGTACTAAAATTGAAGTTTCTCTTGATACAGAAATTTTATCAGATGTTATTATTAATATAACTGTTATCGATAATTCAGAACTTTCATTAAATATTTCAAAATCAACTTTCACCTCTTCCAATTCAAGTTTACCACAAACGATTATTGTAACAGGGGTTGATGACACTATTCTTGATGGTTCAATTGCTTCTGCAGTTATATTTACAGTAGATCCTATTTTTTCAGAAAATGCTTATGCCATTTTAGACCCTATTGAGGTTTTAATAATTAACGAGGATAATGAAAAAGATGAAGATTCAGATACAATAGAAGATAAAATAGATAATTGCATTTCAATTAGCAATATAGATCAAAAAGACACTGATAGTGATGGAATTGGAGATATGTGTGATAATGACATTGATGGTGATGGAGTTTTAAATACAGTTGAACTTTCTGACAAGACAGATCAGCTTAATCCATGTTCTTTTATGGCAATAAGCATAACGCTTCCGGTTAGTATTGAAATAGACTGTGATTTGGATGGAATACCTAACTCAATAGATCTTGATGACGACAATGATGGTATTCTTGATATTGAAGAAGGAGATGACGACCTTGATAATGATGGTATTCCAAATTATTTAGATTTAGAGAGTGATAATGATAATTGTTTTGATGTATTAGAGGCAGGTAATTTAGATCTTAATGGTGATGGAATGTTAGGAGACGGTATAGCGGTTGTTGATTCAAAAGGGTTAGTGCTAAACTATAATGGATATAATCTTCCATTAGATTTAGATTATAATGGAACTAAAGATTACAAAGAAAAGGGAAGTAGTATTGAAATTATAGCTCAGCCAATATCTAAAGTGGAAATTATTCAAGGTAAAATAATCTCCCTTCTTGTTAAGGCAGTATCTGCTGGATCTAAGGAATACCAATGGCAAGTGAATACTCAAGGGACATCCCAATTAACATCTAAAAAGGCTTCTTGGATAGATATAAGTGATGATATTAGATATAAAGGCACTCAAACCGAGACATTATATATATCAAATTCGACAGGCGATATGGCAGGATGGCGCTTTAGAGTTGTGGTCAGCAATAAATGTTATGTCTGTTCAGGTGATGTAATTTCAGATGAATCTGAATTAATTTTAAGTTTAGTATTTATTCCTAATGCTTTTTCTCCTGATGGAGATGGAGTTAATGACACATGGGAGATAGATGGTTTTAATAGGTATCCATCAAATAAAATCATCATATATAACCGATGGGAAGAAAAAGTTTATGAGACAAATAATTATCAAAATGATTGGAATGGTATAAGTAACATATCGGCAAATACAGGAAGATTACCTGAGGGTACATATTTTTACTATATTGATTTAGGAGAAGATATAGCTCCTTTAAAAGGATATGTATATATAAAAAGAAGGATTAGATAAATGAGAAAGATAAAGCTACATAATGTATTGTATTTTATGTTACTAAGTCTAATAGTAACTCCTTTTTATGCCCAGCAACAACCAGCATTTAATCATTATATGTTTAATCATCAATCAGTAAATCCAGCATATGTTGGATCAAAAACATACACGAGTTTAACTACGGTTTATAGGTCACAATGGGCTGGTTTTGAAGGCGCTCCAATAACGCAAACAATATCTTTAAATAAACCAATAAGTTCTAAAAATCTAGGCATTGGTTTTAGCGTTATAAACGATAAAATTGGACCGATAAAAAGCACGGCTGTTGACATTGATATAGCCTACCATTTAAAATTAAATAGAAATGAGAACTTTCTTTCTTTAGGATTAAAATTCGGAGGGTTTAATTACAATCTTAATGAAGATTTAATTCAAACAAATGATCCATTTGATCAGACTTTTTTATCAGAAGATCAAAAGAATTTTTATCCAAATATTGGATTTGGCTTATATTATTATTCACAGAAAATATATGCTGGTATTGCTATTCCAAGAATTATAGAAAATGCAGAGATTGACTCTAAAAAGCATTTTTACTTTATTTCAGGAGGATTAATAACTGCTTCTGCTCAGTGGATGATTAAGCCTAGTTTGCTTATAAAACAGAGTCAAGGGAGTTCTTTAGTGTATGATTTAAGTTCTTTATTGATTTATAAAGAAACTTTTTGGATTGGAGCTCAAATGAGAAGCTCTATGAATAGTTTACTTCCTGAAGGACCAATGGCAGGAAGCTATAGTTTTTTGACGGGTTTTACAATAAACAATAATTTATCTTTAGGGTATTCATATGGTTTTTCCTCTTCAAGAAATAATACTTTAAATTTAAGTACTCATGAAATTATGTTGAGATATGATATTTTACCAAAAGTAATGGGTCTTTTAAGATCCCCTAGATTTTTTTAAATGAAAATATATATATTAATTATATCGTTTTTTTGGATCACATTTAATTATGGTCAAAATTTTGATCAATCATTAAATGATAGTGATAAAATAAATTTACTTTGGGGTGATTATTATTTTTCAAACAACGATTATTCTAGATCTATTAATTATTATACTCAAGTAAAATCTAATATCCCGATTGGAAGTCAAAGAAATTTAGCGAATGCATATGAGCAAATAAAAGATTTAAAATCATCTAAAGATTCATATGAAATTATTGCTAATTCAAATGAAGTAACGGTTTTCGATTATTACAAATTTGCAAATTTACTTTCTAATGATTATTTTATTGACCAGTCTGGATCCATAATTCGTTTAGCTGAAGAATATCGTCAAAAAGCATTTAAGTTGCCATTTAAGAAATATTCGCTCTTTGAAAACGATAGTTTAGTATTTAAAAAAAGATTTTCCAAATTAAATGATTCTTTAATTAATTTAAAAAGTAATAGTATTTACTCTGATTTTGGGGCTATTGTGATTTCGACAAAAGAGTACTCAGACGATAAAAGGACTTTACTTTTTACTAGTAAACAAGATAAAGGTTTAAAGGGAATACCAAAGAAAAAGAGAAATAGGATAGAATCTGATTTACCTATTTATAATTTATTTAATACTTCTTTTGACATTAATTATTTTAATACTGGCCAAGTTCAAACATATCCATCTCCAATCAATTCAATTTTTCAAGAAGGTCCTGGTTCATATAATTTACTTTCTGATAATTTATATTTCACTAGAAGTGCTTCGAGAATAGATGAAAATAATCAGGTGCAATTAAATTTATATAGTGTTCAGTTAAGTGCTTTTAAAACTACAAACCCCATATTATTATCTTTTAATCTTGAGGGCTATTCAACTATGCACCCATCAGTTTCTTTGGATAACACTAAAATATATTTTGCCAGTGATAGACCTGGAGGTTTTGGAGGAATGGATTTATATTATGTAACTATTTTAAAAGATGGTTTTTCAAAACCCATAAATCTCGGATCAGACATTAACACCAATAAAGATGAAGTTTTCCCTTTTATTTATAAAGGTAAATATCTTTTTTTCACGTCAGACGGAAGAGAAAGTATTGGAAAACTTGATATATATTTAGCTCAATTAATTATTGAAAACAGATGGAAAGTTTTTTTACTTGGGGATAAATACAATTCTAAGGAAGACGATTTTTCATTTTTCATGAGTGAGGAACAAAATTATGGCTTTATCTCATCAAACAGAAAAAATGGTATTGGTGAAGATGACATATATGCATTTAAATTTTCTCCTAAAATAGAAGGATTAGAAGATAATTATTATTTTTCACCTACAGATACTCTGATTGTAGCCTCTAATGGCGTAATGGTTAATGATCAAAAAAATATGCAGGAATATGACCCTATGCAATTATTGGTAAAAAAGAAAGTTAGTATTGTAGACTCAGTTAAAAACGGATCAATAAAGTTTAATGAAAATGGCACTTTTTTATATAAAGTAAAGGATGCTTTAGTGGTTAAAGATTCTTTTTCTTATGTATTAAATAGTGCCTACGGGAAATCTGAAGCTATAAATGTAAAATTAATTAGAATAGAAGATAAAGAAATTGAAACACCAGTCTCTAGTGAAGAAAAATATTTTTCATCCATTTTCTATAATTATGACAAATACAATATTTTAACTAAATATGAAAGTATAGTAGATGAAGTAATTATGGCCATGAATGAAAATCCTGAAATGACAGTTGAAATTAGTTCATATACCGACTGTAGGGGTACAAAAGAATATAACTTAAAACTTTCAAAACTTAGAAATAAAACCATTATTAAATATATTCAAAAACGAATCATAGGTTCAAGCAGGATATATGGAAAGGGATATGGTGAAATAATTAAATTAGAAAAATATAATTGTGAATGTTGTGGTATTTCTGAGGAAGAACATCTATTAAATCGAAGAACTGATTTTAAAATTATTTCTTTTTAATCATTATTTATAAAATTAATAGAAAGATCTTTTTCTTTATTGGCATTTAGGTTGCGATTTTTTTTTTGAAATTTGATAGGAAATAAAAGCAAATTTTTTGCTATCGGGAGACCATGAAGGTACATTAATTGAACCTTGTCCTCCAGTAAATTGGCAGAGAATTTTAGAGATTCCCGAGTCTAGGTTAATTAACTTTAACTTCACTAGTTTCATAGGGGGGTGATTTTCTTTTTGATCTTTATCATAAGAAATATAAACTAGATATTTTCCATCGAACCGCTTGCGTATGAATTATAGTAAATATATTTTCCATCGGGTGAATAATCGGGACCATCATCTAAGCCCTTATCATTTGTGATTTGGACTTCTTCTCCTCCTTCAAAAGGGACAGTATAAATATTGAAATCTGCATTTCTTTTTGCAACAAAAACTAAAGTTTTTTGATCGGGAGACCAGCTGTGCCAATAGGATGGAGCATTATTCGTTATAAGCCTTGGTTTTCCACCAATTCTTGGTAAAATGTATATTCTAGAGCTACCATTGAGATAATCCGAAGCCTTTAATCTTGGCTCATTATTGCTAATTACAATATACTTTCCATCTGGCGAAATGCCATGATCATTATTTAAATTCACTAAATCTCCAGAATTGATCATTTTTAACTTCTCATTTTCCAAATCCCACTCCACAAGCTTTCCATGACTATTGTATATTAAATAACGTCCATCGGGAGTCCAATTAGGAGCTTCAAAATGATCTTCATATTGAAGACTAAACTTCTATTTTCAGTTGCAATATCGAATATTTCCATAGTAGAAATGATATTTTCCAATTGCTGAGCGTTTAGGTTTTGTAAAAAGAAAAATAATATAATTTTAAGCGGACAAAATGAATAATATATTTTTTCCATGACATATTTTTGAAAAAGTTAATCAAAAAAAGAAGTATAAAGAAGAATATCAAAAAAATAATAAAAAAACGAATCAAGTTTAGTTTTTAATTCGTTTTTATTTTAGTAGCGGGGTAGTGTTGCTCTCCGCCACAGGCGGATCACGAATACCATATGGGGGAGCTTTACTACAAGAAGCCCATACTAGCTCTGCTCATATCGGTCTTTTTATTCCCCATCGCTTTCAGAAGTAAGCTTGAGGCCATAAATGAAAAAAGCCTTGCGCGGATGCGCAAGGCTTTCTCTAGTAGACAAGAGGTTTGAAATATCTAACTTCGATTTTTTGAAGGATATGGCGGAAGTGTTAGAATATCAATATATAATAATGAATTGTGACACTGACATGAAATTGAAACCAATCAAAAGGAAAATTAAGGGACAAAATTGATAAATTGTACCCTAATTTAAAAGTTGAGAATGAAATAAAATTAATTCATGAAAAATTCAGCAAAGACATTTTTTTGGTATATTTATTCTTACTGTTTTTATAATGACTGACAATAGTGTATTTGCTCAGTCGGATCCGGTGAAAGTGATTTTTGAATCGGATTAATGAATTTTATTTAAAATAATAATATGAAATTCAGATTTTATTCTTTTCTATTCCTACTTGTATCGATTTTCAGTTCGTGTACAAAAAAAAGGAAACAACCCAATATTTTTTTTTTTTTAGTTGACGATTTAGGATGGATGGATGTGGGTTGTTATGGTAGTTCATTCTACGAAACGCCAAATATTGATCGCCTGGCAGAAGAAGGTGTTCGCTTTACCAGTGCCTATGCAGCCTGTCATGTATGTTCACCAACCAGAGCCAGTATCATTACTGGGAAATATCCTGCTAGTATTAATTTAACCGATTGGCTTACTGGGAGAAGAGACTTTCCATTTCAGAAACTCCTTAACGTTAAAATAAACCAGCATTTACCCTACAATATTCCAACTCTTCCGGGAGTTTTGAAAGAAAATGGGTACCAAACAGCAATCTTTGGAAAATGGCATTTGGGTGAAGATTTGGCTTCAACCGTGCGCCAGGGTTTTGATTTTCATCTACCCGATTGGAATCGTGGTTGGCCCAATAATGGTTACTACTTTCCATATGATATGAAAGGATTAGAAGAAGGAAGCCCTGATGAATATTTGACAGACAGAATGTCGAAAGAAGCCATCAAATACATCGAGCAGAACAAAGACAAACCCTTCTTTTTATACCTCGCTCATTTTGCAGTTCACGACCCCATTGAAGGTCGGCCAGATTTGGTAGAAAAGTACCAGAAAAAATTGGCAGTAATGAATACTCCTGATGGTGATCCGTATATTCTGGAAGGAAAGCCTGGCACTTCAAATCCAGTTTCACGTAATGAGCAAAATCAGTTGTTAGATGATGAAGGATATAGGGGCTATAAAGTATTCCTGAACCAATCTGTTAAGATAAAGCAGCATC
>Ga0115002_10009787_pt1 | contig 10394 bp, 8 predicted proteins | sample ArcticOcean_MG_C_8_FD_89576 | JGI IMG/M metagenome (GOLD analysis project Ga0115002, IMG submission 89576) | Marine microbial communities from western Arctic Ocean - ArcticOcean_MG_CB11_86 | ecosystem: Environmental > Aquatic > Marine > Oceanic | place: Arctic Ocean: Canada Basin | collected... | reverse complement strand
TTTCTGTCTCATCTTCGTTCCCTTCGGTCACTACGATGAGCCAGAAACCCTCCCTTATGAAATCCAACTAGTTTGTTCCATAGGCGCTGACGTCAAACAAACAATATGGGCGGCGATCCGGGTGAGGATTTTTTTGCCGACGGCATGGCCGAGGACATCCTGACGGCGTTGTCGAAATTTCACTGGTTTTTCGTCATCGCCCGCGATTCAAGCTTTCATTATCGCGGCGCTGTGGGCGATGAGCGCCGGGCGGGAGCCGAACTCGGCGTGCGCTATGTGCTAACCGGCAGCGTACGGCGCGCCGGCAAACGGGTACGCATCTCGGCGCGGCTGATCGACGGACCGGACGGCCACCACATCTGGGCGGAGAATTATGACCGCGACATAGACGATGTGTTTGAGGTGCAGGACGAGATCACGCAATGCATCGTTACCGCTGTGGCGCCGCAGTTTCTCACCACCGAGATGCAGCGCGCGCGCCGCCGCGATGTGCAAGATCTCGATGCCTGGGGTTATGTGGTGCGTGCGCATGCGCATCTCGCGCGCCTCAACAAGACCGACAACAGCGAGGCGCGTGAACTCTTGGCCAAAGCCATCGCGCGCGATCCCGACAGCGCCTGGGTTTATACCGGCCTCACCATCAGCCATGCTCAGGATGCTCTGTGGGGCTGGAGTGTGTCACGCGTGCAATCGATTTTGGCGGCGCAGCAGAATGCCGAGCGCGCTATCGGTTTGGATGACGGCGACGCCCAGGCATATGCCGTAATCGGCTTGGTGCGGCTGGTCTCGCGCCGCCACGTCGCGGCCATCCAGACCCTTGAGCACGCGATTGAGCTCAATCCCCATCTCGCCAACGCCCATGCCAGCCTCGGCCTGGCTCAGGCGTTTTCCGGCGAAACCGATGCCGCGGCGGATGAGGTCAATCAAGCCATTCGCCTCAGTCCGCGCGACCCGCTGAGCGTGTTCTGGTTTAATACTCTGTCGCTCGCCGCCTTCGTGGCTGGGCGCTACGACGAGGCCGCGGCATGGGCGGAAAAAACCATCGCGGTGAACGATGACTATGCCGGCGGCTACCGCATCCTGGCGGCGAGCTACGGCCAGTTGGCGCAGGGGGACAAGGCCGCTGCCGCCCTGGCGCGTCTACAGCATTTGTCACCTGGCATGACGCTCGGCGGCACCCAGGCGCAACTGCCGTTTAGGGACGATAAAGATATGGCGCGCTTCCTCGATGGCCTGCGCGCTGCCGGACTGAAGGAGTAGGGCGGTGCTGTGCTTGGCCGTGTGCGATCTGGCGGGCAGAGTTTTGCCTCGCCGCCGCCAATTATGGATATGATCCCGCCTATGCGACATGGTGGCCGCAAATGAAGCCGCCCGGCGCCGGCATCGCCTGCATTGGTGCGGCGCATGTTGACCGTATCGCGCGGTGCCGCGAAGCGTTTGCCTGGCGCGCCTCCAATCCGGTGACGCTGAGCGCATCGTCCGGTGGTGTGGCGCGCAATGTGGCGCTCAACCTCGCGCGCTTAGGGCGCCCGGCGAAGCTGGTGAGCGTCCTCGGCGACGACCGCGACGGTGACGCGCTGGTGGCCGAACTACGCACCCACGGCGTTGATTGCCAACATGCCGCCCAACTAGAAGGACGCGCCACCGCTTCCTATACCGCGCTGTTGGACGCGGCCGGGGAGCTGCTGTGCGGTCTGGCCGACGCCGATATCTATGAGGCTCTGACGCCGCAGCGGCTCGAAAGCCTTGCGCCCGACCTTGCCGGATGGCCGCTCTGGGCGATCGACGCTAATTTGCCCGAAATCGGGATCGGCGCGCTCACGGCGCAAAAACCAGATGGCGTCCGCTTCGCCGCACTTGCTGTCTCTCCGGCCAAGGCGCCGCGACTCAGGCCGTATCTCGCCCGCTTCGACATGCTGTTTGCCAATCGTGCCGAGGCGGCGGCGTTGTTGGCGCACGAGATCGAGACATTGGCCGAGGCCGAGGCGGCCGCCCTGGCGCTACGCGCGCTGGGGCCGGACTTGGTGTTCGTCACGCTCGGCGATTTAGGCGCGGCGGTTGCTTCCGAGATGGGATGCGAACTCTATCCCGCGCCGGCCACGGAGGTGGTGAATGTGAACGGTGCCGGCGATGGATTTGCCGCCGCCGTGCTCGACGCGCTGCTCGCCGCGGCGGCCCTGCCCGACGCCGTCCGACGCGGCCTCGCCGCTGCCCGCTTGACCGCGCAATCGCCCGACACTTGCAGCACCGAGATTTCCGCCGCACGCCTCGACCGACCCTAAAAGACGCGTTGATCGGGCCGCCGCCATCGGCCAATCTTCGCCGATTGAGCAATTTTCATACGAGCGATGGAGAGGCGGCATGACGGAAGATCGGCGCGGTGTGGCGGTATCAGTGGGCGAGGGCGCCAGCCTCGATATTTATGAAAAGGCGCTCCGAGCCTACAATATTTATCGCGGCGATCCGGTGGCCATCATCGATGAGGCGCTGGCCGATGCGCCGGATTTCATCATCGGTGAGATCTTTCGCGCCTATATGCATGTGGGTTTGTGGGATGAAACTGCATTGACGGAGGTTCAAGCGGGGCTCAGCCGACTGAAAGAGTTGGCCGGCAAGAGCAACGATCGTGAGCGCGCACATGCGGCGGCGCTCGGCGATTGGGCGGCGGGCGATTGGCAAGGCATGCGGGCGCGGCTCGACCGCATATCCATGGATTACCCGCGTGACCTGCTGGCGCTGCAAATGGGCCATCTCTCTGATTTCTTTCACGGTGATCGCGACAATCTGCGTGGCCGCATCGCCCGCGCCCTTCCGGCATGGACGCCGGGCGAGGACGGTTATGGCTTTGTCCTCGGCATGCAGTCCTTTGGGATGGAAGAATGCGGCGATTATGACCGCGCCGAAGAGGCCGGACGTCGTGCCCTCGAGATCGAGGCGGAAGATAGCTGGGCGCGCCACGCCGTGGTCCATGTGATGGAAATGCAATCGCGCCAAGTTGAGGGCGCGGCGTTTATGGAAGAAGCCACCGCACATTGGGCGCAGGATGACAACGCGTTCGCCATTCATAATTGGTGGCACACGGCGCTGCTTTATCTCGATCAAGGCCATGTAGCCCGCGCCCTGGAGCTCTATGACGAGGCGCTCCAACCCGGGCCGGACAGCGTGCAGCTAACCTTGCTCGACGCCTCGGCGCTGCTATGGCGTCTCCACCTGCGGGGCGAGGATGTCGGCACGCGTTGGCAAGAGCTGGCCGATCACTACGAAAATAAGGGCGAGGCTGGCTTTTACGCCTTTAACGACATGCATGCGATGATCGCCTACACCGGCGCTGGCCGTGGAGCTGAGGCAGAGAAATTAATAGGCGCCGTCGAACGCGCGGCCCAGGGTGACGGCACAAACGCCAATATGGAGCGTCAGGTGGGCTTGCCGGTGGTGCGCGCCCTGTCCGCCTTCGGGCGCGGCGATTACGCCGCCTGCGCCGAGTTGCTGCTGCCCATCCGATACCGCGCCCACGCCTTCGGCGGCAGCCACGCCCAGCGCGATATCCTTCACCGCACCCTGATCGAAGCGGCGCTCAGGGGCGGCGACAAGCCCTTGGCGGGCGCGCTTACCAAGGAACGCCTGGCGCTGAAACCCAATTGCCCGTACAGCCGGGCGCTCGGCGCGCGCGCTATGGAATAGGGGTGTTTACCGTTATTTAACTCAGGCTTGGCACGATTTAAGCACCTGACAGAGCAGTTGGGTTTTGTGTGAGGCGATAGAACATGAGCCAAGGCGCGGTATTAGCCGACGAGCAACATATGCGCGTGAAGCGCTGCCGAGATGGGTTGATGCTGTACAACAGCAGCGATACCTATATTGGCCGGTCGCTGGATCTATACGGCGAATATTCCTACGGCGAAGCGGATCTGTTCGCGCGTGTGCTGCGTGCTGGCATGGTGGCGGTTGACGTCGGTGCCAATATCGGCTGCCACACTCTGACGATGGCGCGCCTTGTGGGGCCGGCCGGCACGGTGATCGCCTTCGAGCCGCAACGCATCGTCTACCAAAACCTTTGCGCAAATATAGCACTCAATGCGCTTGGTAATGTGCATGCGATCAATATGGCAGCGGGCTCCAGTGCGGCGACTGCGGCGCTCCCGACCATCGACTATGCCGCCGCCGGCAACTTCGGTGGCATCGCGCTCGCTGGCGCGGCGGACGGTGAGGCGGTGCAGATCGTCACCCTCGATTCAGTGCCAATCAAACAGTGCCATTTGATCAAGATCGATGTCGAAGGCATGGAATATGACGTGCTGCGGGGCGGCGAAAAAACCATCGCCCAACACCGCCCGGCGCTCTATATAGAAAATGACCGCGCGGAGAACTCACCGCGCTTGATCGCCTTTCTCCTCGCCGCCGATTACCGTCTGTTCTGGCACCGTCCACCGCTCTACAACCCGGATAATTTCTTCGCGAATGGCGACAATGAATTCGGCGATTTACTGTCGCAAAACATGTTCTGCCTGCCGCGCGAGCGCGCGTTCGAAGTGGCGGGGTTGGTCGAAATCACCTCGCCGGAAGCCGGGCAGAGTAAGGGATAGGCGTTGGCCGACCTCCGCGCCGTCCAGCCGAACCTCACTGGTTATCCGAAATTTGTTTCGCAGAAATAGAGCGCCATAGATTATGGCTCGGTCCGCAGATATGCCGTGGACAGAAGTTCCTTCGAGGCTGATGGACCGGGTTCGGGCATCACGGAGAATAAGTCGGCGCACATCGAATTTCTCATCTAACGGCCGAGTGGCCGGAGGGTTCGCTCTTTGCGTTTCGCCGGGAAGAAGTTAAGTGTGGGCGGTTAGGTGTTCCTATTTTTGCACGATGGCGAAGGAGGAGACGAGGATGGATGCGAGACGGAATCTGCCGGATGGGCGCCCGCGGGGGCGTGGGCTTGGCCTGCCGTTTGCCGCGAATTGCGGCGTCAACAATGCGATAATCGATGTGCCGGGGGTGGAGGTCGGCTTCACTACATTGATTGAAGGTGAGGGCGATTTGGTGATCGGTAAGGGGCCGGTGCGCACCGGGGTGACCGCGGTCCTGCCGCGCGGGCATACTGAGGAGTTGCCGCCGGTGTGGGCGGCGATGTTTTCGCTCAATGGTAATGGCGAGATGACGGGCGCGCATTGGATCAATGAGGCAGGCTATTTCACCGGGCCGATCTGCATCACCAATACGCACGGCATCGGCGCCGTGCATGAGGCGAGCACGCGCTGGATGCTCAAGCAATATGGTGCGGCGTTTGGTGAATATGCTTGGGCGCTGCCGGTGGTGGCGGAAACCTGCGATGCGCATTTGAACGACATGAACGGTTTTCATGTGCGACCGGAGCATGTCGTGGCGGCGCTCGACAGTGCTAAGGGCGGTCCGTTGGAGGAAGGCAGTGTTGGCGGCGGCACCGGCATGATTTGCTATGAATATAAAGGCGGCACCGGCACGGCGTCGCGTACGGTCGAACTGGGTGGCAGCGCTTATACGGTCGGTGCGTTGGTGCAGGCCAATCACGGCATCCGCGATTGGCTGCAGATTTGCGGCGCCCCGGTCGGCAAGCATTTGACGGATAATCTGCTGTGGCCGCGCGAACAGGGATCGATTATTGCGGTGATCGGCACCGATGTACCTTTGCTGCCGATCCAACTGCAACGTCTGGCGAAGCGCATTTCCATCGGCGTTGGCCGGGCGGGCACGCCGTCCGGCAACAATTCGGGCGATATCTTCCTCGCCTTTTCTACGGCGAATCCCAATCCGGAGGGCAGTGGCGGTGCGCGGGCGCTACGCCAGCTCGATTTCGTGCCGCATGAAGCGCTCGATCCGGTGTTCAATGCGGTTGTGGAAAGCGTCGACGAAGCGGTGATCAATGCCCTCGTGGCAGCCGAAGACATGACCGGGCGCGACGGACATTTTGTGGCGTCGATCGACCACGCTAAGTTGCAGGAATTGATGGCCCGGTACGGCAGAGCGGCGGATTAGAAGAACTGGCCGCCGCGACCTCATGGCCCCCCTTTGGCGGTGCCAATTCAGCGATAAATCACCGATCGCAAGATTTTGTTAACCAATTTAGGAATTCGTTAACAATCTCTGAATATTCTGTTCGGTAGCATCGCTCCGGCGATGCTGGCGTTCCCAATCCGTTTGGGAATTCTCGGATTAGAGTGCCCGTAACCAATTGTAATAATTGGCAATATACGGATTCTCAAAGTGATTGGAACGATTTGAAGGTTGCTGCAGGAGAAATACGAGGGATTCGAATTGTTACTTAATACCAAGATGCGTGAAAACTGGGCTGAGGGCGAGGCTGCGTTGCGCTTGGCGGAAGCCTCTCTCGATGCCGCGCCGGAGCCGCTCTTCCGAGTGGAGCAGGATGGCCGATTCAATTTTGTGAATGTATCGGCATGCCGATCGCTGGGGTACAGCCGGGAAGAATTACTTTCGCTGACACTCAGCGATATCAATGTCGATATACCCCTAGCCAAATTGACGCCCCTGTGGACGGACCTTCGCGAGGCCGGTACCGTTGACGCCGAAGGTCGTCACCGGCGCAAGGACGGCAATAGTTTTCCGGTCGCTCTCAGAATTCGCCACTTAGAGCTTGAGGGCGCGGAGTTCGCCATAATCTCGGCGCGCGATATATCTGCGGAAAAGGAAGTCGAGCAGAATTTGGCGCAATCCGAGGCCCGTTCGAGAGCCGCTCGCCGCCACGCTGGCGTCGGCTTCGTTGAATGGGCGCCCGGACACGGCGGGCTCATTTGGGACGACGACATATATCGCATATTCGGCTATGAGCCGGGCAGCAACGATCCGACATTTGATTTAGTCCTAGAGCATATTGTCCCGGAAGACCGCAAAGCGTTCGAGAAGGCGGAGCGTCGGGTGTTCGAAGATTTTGATTCAGGATATGAGGTCGAATACACCATCATTTGCGCGCGCGGCGTGCGGCATCAGATCCGCGAGGAAATCACCGTCACGCGGGATTTCGAAGCCAGTGTCATTTATGCGACTGGGTTCGTCATTGATGTCACCAAGACCAAACAGGCCTAATTGGATTTGCGCGAAAGCGAGGCTCGCCTCATTGAGGCTCAGCGCATGGCACAAATGGGCGAATGGTATCTCGACCTCGCCCTCGGGCGTTTGACCTATTCGGACCAAGTATACGAACTATTGGGCGTTACTCGGGAGGAATTCCAAGCCTCGCCAAAAAGTTTTGAAGAATTCGTTCATCCGGAGGATTGGGAAAAATTTCGCCGCGACATCAGAGAACGGGAAGGCGGTGCCGGAAATCCTTAGTTATGACCACCGTATCGTTCGGCCCGACGGGAAAATTAGGTATGTCGAACAGCGCAATGAGCCGATACTAGACGAAGACGGTAAGGTCATCGCCCGGCGCGGCACGATCCAGGATATCACTGAATTCAAAAAGATCACTTTGGCCCTACGGGAGCGAGAAACCGAATTAGCCCAGGCACAGGCCATCACGAATGTTGGCAGTTGGCACCACAGTATGTCGACCGATGAATTGTCCTATTCGGACGAGATGTTCCGCATCCTCGGGTTAGAGAAGGCTGACTTCACAGTTTCCACGGAATCGTTTTTGGCTGCGGTGCATCCCGATGACCGCGATAACGTCGATGTAGCGGCACAACGTGATCCAGTCCGCCGTGGCGATCTTCATTTCGAACACAGGATCGTGCGCCCGGACGGCGCGATACGCTTCGTCGATCACCACAGCCGGCCTGTTTTCTACTCGTTGGGCACAGTCGTGGCTCGGCGTGGCACGATGCAGGACATCACCGAGCGCAAAGAAATGGAGATCGCGCTTGGGTTGGCCCAGTATTCGCTTGATTCCGCACATGACGCGATCTTGCGCTGCGGCGTGGATGGGAGCATTCTCTACGCGAATCCAGCGGCATGCCTCGCACTCGGATACAGCGAAGAAGAGTTACTTGGACTTAGCGTGCCAATGATTACCGATCTTTCGCCGGAGGAACTGCAGGATCAGTAGCGCGAACTGCGCGAATTGGGCGCGATCACCGTTGAACGGAACCATCGCCGCAAGGATGGGAGCCTGTATCCGGTCAGTGCAACGGCCACTCACGTTAAATACGGTGACACAGAATTCTCATTTGTGTCGGTACGTGATGTGTCCTCTCAAAAAGAGGCAGAACGCGAACTCCAAGAATTGGAAAGGCGCTTTTCCCAAGCGCGACATAACTCAGGTTTCGGAACTTGGGAGTTCCGAGTGAACAACCAAGAATATATTTGGTCCGATGAAATTTATGCCATCGTCGGCCTGTAATTGGACTCCGCAGTGCCGAGCCGGGCGCAATATTTGACCATGATTCACCCTGATGACCGAGAACGTACGAAAAGATTGCGGGAAGAAATGCGTGATCGCGGCGGTGAGCATGTAGTTGAGTACCGCTTCAGACGACCAGACGGCGAACAGCGGTACCTAGAAGAGCATGGCGCGGTGACAAAGGATGCGGAAGGGCAAATTCTCTATATCACAGGCACGCTTCACGACATTACCGAAAAGAAATTGGCAGAAGAACAACTCCACGAAGCAGAATATCGTCTCGCCATCGCCCGCCGCCATGCTCGCATCGGCACCTGGGATTGGAACTTGGAGACCGATAAAGGCGTCTGGTCCGACGAAGCCATTTCAATCTTTGGCTATGAACCGGGATTGATCGAGCCTAGCCACGATATGTTTGTGAATCGAGTGCATCCTGACGGCCTCAATATCCTTAATGCGGCTGGGGACGCCGCCAGGGAGCGTGACGGCGAATACGAGACCGAATACCGCATTGTTATGCCGGACGGCGCGACCATGCATGTCCATGATTTTGGCGTCGTTACGCGGCGCGACGAAAGCGGCAAGGCCATATTCATGACCGGCGTTGTCCAAGATATCAGCGAGCGCAAACGCGCCGATCAAGCGCTTGCTGCGAGCGAGCGGCTGCACCGCAGCATTCTTGATAATATGGCCGATGCATTTTACCGCACGAATGTGGAGGGGCGGCTCGTCATGGCGTCACGCTCAGCGGAAGCGCTGAGCGGTTATCCTTTGGATGAACTGATCGGAATGCAGCTTACGGAACTGTATCGGGATCCAGAAGAACGCGATCTATTTCTCGCCAAACTGGCATCGTCCGAAGATGGTGTCATCGGCTACGAAGCGGAGATGAAACAAAAAGACGGCAGTTTTGTCTGGGTTTCCACCAGCGCACATTTTTGGCGCGACGCTGACGGCAAGATCTTGGGCGTCGAAGGAACGTCGCGCGACGTCACCAGCGCTCGCGAAGTCGCCGAGCAGCTTCGCCAGGCCCAAAAAATGGAAGCGGTGGGCCAGCGCTGACTGGCGGAATTGCGCATGGCTTCAACAACCTGCTGACCGTCGTTATGGGCAATCTCGAATTGGTGGCGGAAAGCCTGGAGAATGGCAGTTCGCAGCATAGCAAGGTTTTACGCTCCTATGCGGCGGCCGAACGCGGAGCCAATTTAACGCACCGGCTGCTCGCATTCTCGCGCAAGCAGACCTTGTCGCCGACGATAATTGATCTCAACCAGCTGGCAGATAGTCTGCGCGACATGCTGCGTGTGACTCTGAGCGACGCAGTAGAGCTGTTGATCCTTCCGGCCGAAGCGCTTTGGCCCTGCTGCGTTGATCGGGCGCAACTGGAAAATGCGATTTTGAATCTAGCGATCAATTCGCGCGACGCCATGCCCTCAGGGGGAAAATTTATCATCGCAACGGAAAATGTGACCCTGGATGATGCTCAAGTGGAGGCGTATAAAGATTTCCAGGCTGGCGATTATGTGATGTTTTCAGCCTCGGATAACGAATTTGGCATTCCGCCGGATGCGATCGAGCACGTATTCGAGCCGTTCTTTAGCACCAAGGATGTTGGCGCTGGCTCGGGCCTCGGTCTCAGTATGATATACGGCTTTGCGCGGCAGTCGGGCGGACATGTGACGATCGATAGCGAAGTCGGCAAAGGCACGACGGTTAAACATTACTTGCCGCGCTGGGTGGCGGAACCGTCCGATCAATCGTCGGCGTAGCGTCTACATCGCCGGTAGAAGGCCAAACACGTCAATCTCGCCAACTCTCCCTTTGACACGATTGCGGCCGACAGGAGTAGGCGCAAAAGCATCGCTCAACTGGCTCGCTGTGTCGCCGCTAATGAGGATCGAGACATCCACGTTGTCGCGGCGCCTCTCCGCGCGCCTCCCGGAGCTGGTTTTCTTCGCGAATGCGGGCGGCGATGGCGAGGGCGGCGCGGCAGGCGCGCTCGGCAGAGTCCGGCTGTTCCTCCGGCGCCCCCCAAAAGGCCATCACCGCATCGCCGATAAACTTATCG
>Ga0115002_10009782_pt1 | contig 10396 bp, 2 predicted proteins | sample ArcticOcean_MG_C_8_FD_89576 | JGI IMG/M metagenome (GOLD analysis project Ga0115002, IMG submission 89576) | Marine microbial communities from western Arctic Ocean - ArcticOcean_MG_CB11_86 | ecosystem: Environmental > Aquatic > Marine > Oceanic | place: Arctic Ocean: Canada Basin | collected... | reverse complement strand
TGGCATGTACACCGTCGCCAAGCGTGAGCCAAACTTCGTCGCCGGAGGAGCTGAAGGCAAAATCATTGGGGTCGACTCCGCCCGAAGCATTGAATTGCGTCTCATCGAACAACGCGTAGTCGTTGTCGCCTATCACCGTTGCGGGTATCTGGAACTTCTCCAGCGCATCGTGGCTTCCGTTGGAGTCGCTCAGGTACCAACTCGTAATGTCGACATCGATTCCTGAGTAATTGAATATCTCGACGATATCCACGGCGGGTAGATCGGTGTGAGCGAGCACTTCGTTGATGACCAACCCGGTTATGGGGGCTTCCTGCGGTGCTACAGGTGTGCCGCTAATTCGCGTACTGGCACGCCAATTCAGACCGTCGTCGTAATCTCCCATCGTGTCGATTACTTGTAGCGAACTACCGCCGCCGTCAGCTCGATTGGGCCAAGCTGTGACGTCGTCGTCGTCATATCGGAAACTCTGAATATTGGTCCCTGCTGCATCGACAATCGTAATTGTCTCTCCGTCGTTGGCGAGTCCACCACTGACAAATTCACCCGCAATCGAACCGTTCATGTCAGTTCCGTAACGGGCTGTGAAAGCGTCTTGATCTTTGACCAACACCAACCGTTCTCCTACATCGAGACTCGTAATGTTGGCACTGGTAAAGTCGAAGCTGACGCCACTGGTGAATCTGACGCCGGACAAGTTAATCGCTTGCGGACCGATATTCTGAAATTCGAGATACTCAAAGTCGTCATTATTGAAGTTTGGATCCGCGGCCAGCTCCTCCGCGCTTGGCCTAAACGGATTGAACATGATCTCGGTGATGCGAAGATTGTCGGCATTAGCGGGATTGACAAGAAACGTCGCGTTGGTGAGCGCGCTCCACGACCCTCCGCCAAGAGACCGCGCCGTGACATTGGTTGTCGCATCCGCTGGAAACTGAGCTGTGAAGAGCAGTGCCGAAGGATGGATCGCGCCGCCCGGCAAACGCGGGTCCGTGCCGTCCAATGTGTAATAGATTGCATCTTGAACAGGCTGACCAACTTGCTCCAACGAAATCTGCGCCCCTGGTACAACTGAACCGCCGTGCTGCGAGACGCCGTCAATGAGGAATCCTGGAGCGGCGACACTCGGATACAAATTCGCAGATCGAAGTTGATTCAACACAACGTCGGTTCTCTGCGGGAAGTAGACATTTATGAGCCAGTCTCGTTCGGTAGCCCACTCGTCGTCGACGGTGTGTGCGGTCTGTCCTTTTTGATCGCCCCAACGAGCCGACTCACCAATCAACGCCTCCTCGATTTGATCGGCCAAAGCCTCAAATCGCGCGATGTTCTGACCCGGCGTCAACGAACCGTCATTGAAAAAATGCCGCTGGACATGATCCGCGAACAGTAGATTAAATTCTTCATTTGATCGCAAGCGAGAATACAATTCGGCGACGGTTCCAGTATTGTTGACGCCGGTTCGATTTACATTGACGTCGTACTGAGTGTGTTCCGCGTCCCACACGAAGAACTGAAATCCCGCACCTGATTCGCGATGTCGACCGGCATAGTAGTTGGTGATTTGTCCCTCGCTGACGGGCCAATCGGTGGTGCCGCTGTACAGCTGCAGTAGCATGTACTCGATCAGGTTGTCGACGTCGAGGTATTCGAGAACGTCTTCGTATTCCGCTGTGTTACTCACGTCTTGACGTACACGGGTAATCAATTCGTCCCACGCGACCCGATCGCCATCGAGGACCTTATCGCCATTGAGAGAATCGTAGTCGTCCTTGTCTCCTCCTAGATGCTGCGCAAGGAACGATGCATCGGGGCGCTCGTTGGGCTGGTAGATGCCCCAGTAAAGACCATTGACATAAAGGTGGACATAACTCCCCTTCACGGAAAGGTTGCCCATGTCGCCAAACGTGTCCCTGGTAAAGGTGTCACGTAGATACTGGGCGCGCTGTCTCTGGTCGGCGCTGTTGTGATTCCAACTGTAGTTATAACCGGCGCGAAGCACGATAGTGTCAAAGGATTGAACCGGGGAATCTTCAAACAGCGGAAAATCCAACTTGGTCGGCCCAAACGGCTCCTTAAAGATCGCGCGGAAATTGTGTTTGAGGGTTCGATTGGGAATCCGACTCCCTTTGCCATGCATACGAACGGCCGAGTTGAGTTGAAATTCGCGATCGGGGTCCAGCGAATCAAAATACTCCAGCGACATGCCTCGTTCCCAAGTCAGTCCGGTTTGTACGGAGTTCGCGTAGATTCCGTTTGGTTGACTGAAAACATCGTCTACATCCATGACGATCGACATCGTAGGAAGCGAAAGGAGGGCACCTTCAATTCGGTCTCGGTAAAGTGGATCGTCCACAACGGCTGGGTCCATTTCATAATCGGCGTTGACTCCATTTTGCCATTGCGGAGGAAATCCAGACGGGTTGCCTGCTTGTTGAATCACGTCCTCCAGAAACACGTAGGTGTGGGTATCGACATTCGTAGGGAAGTACTCGTCGCGAAATGCCGCCGATCGTAACACCGTTGTCGTCGTCACGGAAACAGGAGCGGTATAGACCTCACCGTGGTCGCTCGTCGGCCAACTTCCGTCAGTTGTATAGCGAATGACAACATCGGGAGTATCGGAGGACAAAGCGACTCCGCCGGCAAGCACGCCATTTGGCAGCAAGTCGTCAGCGGAATAGAATCCACGATCGACGCTAAAGTTGGTATCGGCAACGATTCCCAGCCACCCTTCGGAATTAGGTAGCCCGGGCGACGGCGAGGTGAAATAACGGAGGTCTGCTGAATTAACAGTCGTCGTGATACCTTGCAGTTGAGGCAGAATCAAGAAGTCTTCATCGTCGGCAGCGAAGTTCAATCCTTGAATCGCCAGAATATTGGTCCCGGCCAGTAATAACTCAGCGGGTGAGTAAACGCCGAAGTCCGTGAACTCAAGAACATCTGCAATATCGCGACTCGCCGTTGACGCAGCATTCCACTGAGGCGAAGAAAGTGCGTTACCGAGTGCGATTTCCTGCCCATTCAGGTAGGCGACGAAACCGTCGTCGTACTTCATCGACAGTCCCAACGAATTGAAGCTCGTGGGGTCGTTCAAGTTAAATGGAATGCGAATCAACGCCGAGGCATTCTGATTTCGCATCTCGGCTTCCACGTCGGTGCGAATCAATTCGTCGAACGCCGAGACGGTGGCTTCCCCGGGTGTGGCACCGGCCGCCATGTCGGCGATTTGCGAGGGGGTTAACGCGACATTCCAGAATCGGATATTGTCCAACTGGCCGTCGAATCGCGTACTATCCGTGCGGCTGTCGCGGCCGAAAAAATAGTTGGCGGCAGTGAGGCTGTAAGAGCCAGCAACATCCAACTGAGAACCGACAAGCTGACCGTCGTAATAAAGCTGGACTTGCGTGCCGGATCGAACAGCCGTAGCGCTATGCCAGTTTCCGTCGCGTGAATTGGTCGGTAGTGTTACATTCAAATCGGTCGTGCCCACGCCGACGTTCTGAACATAAACCCGCAATCGGTTACTGGTGTGCAACTCGAAATTCAACGCATTGTCAGATCCGGTGTACGATCCCATAAGAATGCTGCGACCCGCATCGGTTGAACTGAACCACGTCTGCAGGGAAAAATCACCCTGAGTCAAGTCGGCGATCGCTGGCGAAATTGGAACCGCGACAGATTCCGGATTTCCGTTTGACTCGTCGATGGTCAGCGAGACATTTGAATCAGCCAGTACTAAGGAAACGTCATCTGAATAATTGATGCCGTCCGCGACGATGATTCCGAGACCGTTGCCGTGAAAGGGGCCGACGCCGCCGCCATCGTCCACTTGTCCGTTTCCGGTTTGGCCATCGGTTGTCGGCACTCCGCCACTCAACTCGAAATCGTACGAGGCAACCAGAGCAGATGTATCGGCGCTATCGTAGAAGCGGACTTCATCCAGTGAGCCGTTGAAAATCGTGCTATCGGTACGATTGTCTCGACCTAGATACATGGTGGACTTGTTGATAACGAAATCGCCCGCAGAATTCGGTTGGCTGCCGACTTCCAAACCGTCGTATTCAAGACGGATCGTCGCGCCGTCGCGAATACCCGCGAGGTGGTGCCACTGCCCATCTCGCGAATTGGTTGGTAACACCAAATTTAGATCGGAATTTCCAGTCGGACCTTGAATCCAAACGCGACCACGGTTACTGGTATGCAATTCCAGGTTCAGCGACGTTGCTGCCCCAGAATAGGATCCGATCAGAACATTTCGACCGGGATCTGTCGTTTTGAACCATGCTTCGAGACGAAAATCACCTTGGGGCAATTGAGCGATCGAATGGTTGGCGTCGATGGGGATCGCCACATGATTTTGCGCGTTCTCTGGAGCCGGGAAAAGAAGTGAACGTTGCGAGCCTGGCAATGCGGCGGGGACATCGAGCGCGTAGCTGAGACCATCGCCGGTGGTTGCGGCTCCAGAAGCGACGCCGTGAAACGGGCCAACTGGGTTGTCAGCCGATTCATCAATTTGACCGACCGCGGATTGCCCGTCGGCCACATTACTTCCTTCGCTTGCCTCGAAAGTCCACTCGGCAAGCAGTCCCGGCGCGCCGGCGCTGGCCTCCGCATAACCGACACCGGTTGTAGTTCCAACGCCGTCGTGCCAATCGCTGTCGTCAAACGACGGGTCTCCGCCAGTCCAGTTGCCAACGGGTGAGTCGGGGATGTGTGTCAGCGCTGTCGCTTCGTCGGCGACCAACGTGGTCGCTGACGTTGTCATCGTTGGTCCGTAAGAAATGCCTTCGTACTGACTGGGGAAACTGGAAACCTCCGAGGCAATAGTCATGTCTGGTCGTACCAAGCCCAAATACTCGCCATTGGCGTCCAGAGAAAAATTGGTGTGGAGATAACCCGCTGGGTCGACATGGTTGTTGACGTCTTGTCCCGAAGCAAACACCACCAAGAATTCACCGACACGCAGGGACTGGTCTGGAAACGGCCACTTTGCCAGATCGTCGGAATCGTCGGTAAGATGCCAGCCGTCCAAATCAACGGACGTGTCGCCGGCATTGTAGATCTCAACCCAATCGGACGCGTTGCCATCTCCGTCGAGAAACGAGCCATCGTTTACCGCCAGCAATTCCGAAATGATAGGCGCTGCCGCCAATAGGCATCGTTCTTCTAAACGTTCCAATCTCGAACGCCGCCGACGTTGCTGGAATCGTCGATTCCGATTCATCGTTAGACCTCCACGAATTTGCATAAGTCGGCTTATCTGTAGATGGAGTTCGTCGAAAATACCCGTTCCAAGTTCCAGGATAACAGAGTCGACGGAAGGAATCCTTTGGAATTGCCATTTCCGTGACCAGAATCGGCATCATGCTGGACCAGTTCAGGAAATGTTCAGGGAAAGCCAACGCTAATGGTAACCCGAAGCGTCAGCGAGGGACCCCGCCGGTTTAGGAATGTCCCTCGCTGACGCGTCGGGTTACCAATGTAGCTACGCTCGCCAGAGCGCGGTTTACGTGGTTGAATACAAGTGATTTCCACCCTCTGGCGACGGTAGCTACGGAATAAGATGAATCCCCTCGCTTACTTGCCACGTCGCAAGGTGCTGCGGACTCGATGAACGGTCCGACAACCGCTCTCAAAGTTGCCACGGCTTGCCGTTTCGTTGTACGATAATGACATGACTGACAATCGCTCGGAACAACCGTATTCGCTTCGACGACTTCTTGGTCGGATGCGATTCACTTTGCGAACATCATTTATCGGACTGGCTATATTTGCTTTCGTGTTGGCTTGCGTTTGCAGTTTGCTGCGGAACTATGTCATTGAACAGCGGGCTAGAACCGAGATCGAAAACGCAGGCGGACACGTTGGCTGCACATTGTTCGGATGGGTCGACCGAGCGGATTCCGATCGATGGACGGGTGAACCGAAATGGTTACACAGAATCGTAGGCGTCCGAATCAGCGGCACGCAAATCGATGACGAACGTCTTGGTCGCCTCCCCCTGCAACGATTCGAGCATCTCCGCGAGCTATTTATCGGATACGATGCTATCTATGGTTTGGAAGGCCCGAAGTGGGAATCGCCTCCTGCTCCAATTACCAACAAGGGGCTGGCGGCCTTACCAGCGTTCCCGAAACTACGGGGCCTGTATCTGGCCAACATGCAAGTTGGCCAAACCGGATTGAAGGATATCGCACAAAAATTCCCGCTGCTTGAGAAACTTGAACTTTCCGGTACGCAAGTGACCGACACAGCCATGGCCGAGGTCGGGCAACTTCAAGAACTCACGTGGCTAGACCTTAACAATAGTGCGATCACGGATAAGGGCATTAGCAGGCTCACAAAGCTCCAGCGTCTTGAAATAATATCGTTGTACCAGACATCCGTCACAGGTTCTGCGTTGGCGGAACTTGCGAAGTTTGCTGAATTGAAAAACGTACGCCTTGACAACAACAACATCGCTACGTTACCGCCCGAGATTGGGAACTTTGCAAAACTAACGAGTCTAAACCTCTGGAACAACCAAATCACTGAGCTGCCGCCGGAAATCGGGAAACTCAAGAGCCTATTCGAATTGAACCTAGACAATAATCCAATCACCGACGCAGATTTAGAACAACTGAAGTCGCTAGAGAATCTGAGAACACTTTGGTTAAATGGCACCAATGTCACCAAAGAAGGCGTTGCCGACCTCAAGAAGGCGTTGCCGACCTCAAGAAGGCGTTGCCATATTGCAATATATACAGCGACTTCACATTCGACGAATATCCGCGCCATTCCCCGATCTTAAGACGACCGAAGATCGCGCTCCTGGCTTACTCAGCGCGCTGAGAATAATATCGATCATGTCTGCAGCATGTTACAATAGAGACGACCGAAGAGATCGATGGATTCGCTCTTGCTAGGCTCTCTCCCCCAGCCCCACCGGGCGAAACAACACAGTTGATTTTATGCCAACGCAATTGACCCGAAGAAATATTTCGAACCACTACGGGCTCTCCTGGAAGCTCAAGAAGGAAACGGCTTGATCATGATGCGACGCACTATCCCTTGTTTGCTGGCAGGCTTACTGGCGGGGCTGATTGCCTCCAGTGGAGTGGCGCGGGCAGATTCTTCGCTGACATCGCACAAGCCATTTCTCAAGCAGTACTGTTTCGAATGTCACGGACCCAAGAAGCAGGAGGGCGACCACCGCTTCGATACGCTCGGGACCGATCTTACTGACCTGCAGACGCTCGAAACTTGGCAGGGCATTCTAGATCAACTCAACCTGGGCGAAATGCCGCCGAAGAAGAAACCACAACCCTCGTCAAAAGAGGCCGCCAGAGTCATCGAGACCGTGACTCCAGCGCTACAACGAGCCTACGCGGCTCGTAAAAGCACCGGAGGACAGGCGGTGATCCGGCGGCTGAACAAGTTTGAACTCCGCAACACCCTCCGCGACTTGTTCTACATCAACCATCCGGATTTTGCCCCCACCGTGGTCTCGGGACTCTACGACTTCAACGGCAACGGCATCACCGCTCACAAGACCATCGAGCCAACACGGAGCTTTCAGGACGATGAGGAGGCCGAGGGTTTCGACAACATCGGCCAGCATCTGGTGATGTCCGACTTCCTGCTGAAGATGCTGATCGGGGCCGCAGAGGAGACCGTCGAAATGGCCACGTTTACCGGGCCCGAGAAAGCGTTCGAGGCGGAGACCTTCACCTCGCCCATCTGCACGAAGTCGCTGTTTGGCGATAGCCTAGGAAAATATCAGCGGGCGAACGGCGATCCGTATGACGAAGTGTTTCAACGCTGGGACCGCTACAACCGAATCGGGCCCGATAAGTATCACGGCGGAATTCGCCGCCCGGCTTTCTATCGGATCACGGTCGAGCTCTCCGCGCACAATCCGCAAGCCGGCGTTTGGGGAAACTGGACCGTCCGCGAAGGAAATCTAATTCACCAAGGACGAACGAGTCCCGCGGAACCCTTCGAGGTAGGTCTCTATCTGCAGCGTTTCGAGCATCAACGTGGAGAACGACACCAACGCATAACGAACTGGACTCTGCCCAGCGATGGTAAGAAACGCACCTTCTCCTTTGAGACATGGATCGACGATCCTTGGAGTACCTGGATCGGCTGGGAAAACGGTCCCTGGATCCAACACAACGCTTTCCACATTCTGTTGGAACAGTGGTACCCCGACGAGTACGCGAAGATTGATCGGAAGCAAAAGGGATTCAAAAAGCAGGTCGCGGAGGCGCTGTTCAAGAAGGGTTATCTCGGCCCGACCTTACGCGTACACAGTTTCCGCATCGAGCCAGTCCCTCGCCAGTGGCCGCCCAAGAGCCACACTGCACTCTACGGGAACGGCCCGATCGAAGACGCCGACCAGAAGAAACTCTTCCACGCATTCGCCGAGCGCGCTTACCGGCGGCCGGTTGAACCGGAGGAGGTCGAGACCTTTGTCGCTCTCGCGGAGAGGCTTGAAGCCGACGGGAGCTCGCGCCAGGATGCGATGAAAGGTGCCTATGCCGCAATGCTCTGCTCGCCCGACTTCGTTTATCTGCGGCAGGAATCTGGCAAGCTCGACGACTTCGCACTCGCGTCGCGGCTGAGCTACTTCCTCTGGTCATCGATGCCCGACGAGCCGCTGATGAAGCTCGCCCGAGCTGGCAAACTGTCGGAGACCGCGGAGTTGCAGCGGCAGGTCGAGCGGATGTTGAAAGACCCAAAAGCCGCCGCCTTCGTCCGCCATTTTCCGGAACGTTGGCTCAAACTCTACGAACTGGGACGCATGGCACCAGATAAGAAAGGCCCCTACGGACAATACTTCCGACTGAAAGCCGATCTCATTCCGCAGGTCGCCGCATTTTTCGGCGATGTCCTGGAGCGGAACGCCCCGATCAGCGAGTTCATCGATTCCGACTACACTTTCATGAACAACCGGCTCGGCGAACTGATCTACAAGCAGAAGGTGGTGGGCGAAAATCTCCGCAAGGTCGCGTTGGATGACCAACGACGCGGCGGGTTGCTGACCATGCCCGCAGTCATGACCGTGACCGCCAACGGGGTCGACACTTCGCCGATCGTCCGCGGCGTCTACGTCCTCGAAAACATCCTCGGTACTCCTCCGCCACCGCCACCGCCCGATGTCGAACCGCTTTCGCCCGATTTGCGTGGAGTGAAGACCTTTAAGGAACAGTTTGCGATTCACCGCAACCAAGACGCCTGCAGAAGTTGTCACCGCAAGATCGATCCCTTGGGCTTCGCGTTGGAAAGTTTCGACCCGATCGGTCGTTGGCGCGACCATTACCCGAAGGCCAACAAAAATGACAAGCAGGCACCGCCGATCGACACCACCGCGATCATGGCAGACGGACGCGAAGTGAAGGATATGGTTGAGTTCAAAGCCATCTTAATGGAACGCGAACCGCAGGTAGTGCGCTGCCTCACCGAGAAGATGTTGACCTATGCCACCGGCCGCCTTCTCGAAGCCGGCGACCGGGGCGAAGTGGACCGGATCGGGGCGGAGCTGAAGAAGAGCGGGAACCGTCTGCGCGACCTAGTCCAACTAGTCGTCCAGAGTGATATCTTTTTGAATAGGTAGATCAATGGGCTTTGCACGATAGTCTTCATGATTCGAGTCGGTGGTCGAATCAACGAACGCTATCCGATTTGGCTGAAGCCGATCGCTCTTCTTCAGTCGGATCGCCTATATTGCCAATGCTACCGTAGAGTCTAAACGTGAGCCAACGATTCGTTGAAATTCACGTCTTAGGCCTTGAAGATCTGATCGATATTGCCTTTGCTGTCCGCGAACCTTTCGCTGGGAACATCCAAGGCGTTTAACATGCTGACAAATAGATTGGACAAGTTTTCCTTGTTCTCGTCGAACTTCATGTAGCGGCCATGCTTCAGCCCCATGTTCTTGCCGCCCGCCAGGATGAGCGGGTAGTTGCGGGCATTGTGATAGGTGCTGTTGCTGCTGCCGTAAAAGACGAGCGTGTTGTCCAGGAGCGGGCCGTGTTCATCCCTTGCGTCGGTCAGACGCTGGAGCAGATAGTCCAGTTGCTCTATCAGGAAGCGGTCGTAGGTCGCCCATTCCTTGTAGTTCTTCTCGCTCTTACCGTGCGACATCGCGTGATGATCAGAAAACCCAAAGAGGACCGTTGAGAACTTGGAGCCGAGTCCCAGGTTGTCCTCGCGCACCAGCATGTAGTTCGCCACCCGCGTGATATCCGTCTCGAAGCCAAGTACCATGAGATCGCACATGCTGCGGATGTATTCCTTGGGCGACTTCAGGGTCACCGACAGGTCCAGGTGGGAGGAGTCGAACTTCTTCATCGGTGTATTCTGCCAGGCCTCGAGCCGCTCGATCCGGGCTTCCAGGTCTCGCAGGGTC
>Ga0115002_10009778_pt1 | contig 10398 bp, 5 predicted proteins | sample ArcticOcean_MG_C_8_FD_89576 | JGI IMG/M metagenome (GOLD analysis project Ga0115002, IMG submission 89576) | Marine microbial communities from western Arctic Ocean - ArcticOcean_MG_CB11_86 | ecosystem: Environmental > Aquatic > Marine > Oceanic | place: Arctic Ocean: Canada Basin | collected... | reverse complement strand
TATCATATCCTTGTATAAATTTATCATAATCATGATGACCTCTTCTCATATTCCACGACACACGAGAAGCAACACTAATAAGTGTGTATGCTATAGTTATACCTAATGCTAAAACCCCAGTCCATCCAGGTACATATGGAGTTCTCATTGCAAATAATATAACTAAACAAATAGCGGACATATAAACCAATTTTTTAAGAATTTCTTTAGTTTCATAATACCTATCATATTCCCATTCTCCTATTTTAATTAATCTCATTTTTGAGTTTTTTTCTGCTTCTAATTGACTTAAAGTATCTTCCGTATTATCTAATTCATCTTGCATAGTTTTTGAAACAGCAATTTGGTCTGCTAAATCTCTACGATTTACATTTACTCTATCTTGAGTATCTGTATATAAATGTTTCAATTTATCAAATGTTGCCATCCTCATACCCTTAAGTTCATTTAATCTTTGTCGTATAGCAGCTTCTTGTGCAGAAGCATCTGGTGATCCCTTATTTACATCTTGTAAATTTTTAAACAAATATTTTTGAAGTTCTTGTAATTTTTTACTGTTCGCCATAGCACTATCATGTTTTTCCTGTAATAATCTAGGTTGTGCTGCCTTAAATTCGCCAGGATTCAAATCCGTATCTACTGTGGAGCCTGTATCTGTCATTTTATATATATATTAACTAGTATAAAAAATTAATATATATGAATTATTTTACTTCTTTTCTTAGTTGGGCAAAAATAACTAGTAATAAGGAAACTCCTAAAATACTCCAGCCAAAAATTTTAAACTTCTCTGTTGGAGTTAATAATTGCCCTTCTTCCAATTGTGCATCTATAGTAGCGTTTCCCCCATCAACCCCTGCAATACCCTGCTTTTGTATTTTTTCGTGTAGATCACGAAATCTAGAAGTATTTCGGGCTATTGCTTCTTCTTCATCTACTGTATTTTTTTTTACTTTTTTATCTATATCTTCTAATTTTACTATGTTGTTCCATATTCTTAAAGCTTCGCTTTCAAGCGCTTTATTTTTTACTAATACTTTATCATATTTTTTATGTAATTTATGAGCGGCGTTTGCCTGTGGATATGGAGCAGCCGTACATTGAGGTTTTCCATCAAACCCGCCTAAAGCCGTTTTCAGTTCTGGATCATCACAACTTTTAATTAAATTTCCACCTATTTTTGTTGTTGGTTTGCCACCACCACCACCACCACATTCACAACAACCGTCTTGTAATGTTAATCCATTTGCATCTTTATTCGCATCTCTTTTAATAAATTCTTCATTTCCTAAAATAATTGTTCCAGTATCACATTTACCCGCTGTTAGTTGTTCGCATTTTTTATCAGGACTTGATGCTTTTCCTTTATAGGTATCTTTACATTGCAATATATATGGACCTTTTAAATCACATCCTGCTATACAGGCTTTTCTTTTTTTATCACTACTAGAAATATCCCCAGGATATGTTGTCATACATTGACCTTTACATTCAGGAATCGCTTGTGATAATAAAAGATGTTCTCTCATCATACTTTCATATTCTGTCTCGTATTTCCCCATAGCGCTTGTAACTTTTCCCTCATTATTCTTTATCCATTGTTTCTCCTTTCTATTTATATCATCCAATTTTCTTTTTACTGTCATGCCTTCAATTATTACTCCGGGAAAATTTTCACCAAATGTTGGTTCTCCTTTAATTTTTCGTGTCCTTTTCGTATAAAAATTTCCTTGTATTAATGATAAAGGATTACTCATATCTACACCCATTCTTGATTTATTTAATTCATTTTGATTATTAAATTCTTCAAACACCATTTTATCTAATATATAGAGATAAAAAAGTCTATTTAATATACACTAAATAATTTACTTATTTGATAGTGCAATAATATGTTTCATGCAATAAAAGCCAAATGTAACCCCACATATTGACCATGCTAAATATCTATATTGTAAGGCTTCTACTTGTAAAGTTTTACTTTCCCAATCACTCTTAATACTATTTACTGCTTGGAATGTATGTTTTATTTTTGCCCTTTTCGTATCAATAGATTTTAATAATGTTTTTAATTCTATTTTCTTTTGTGCAGTATCATTATCTATAGCATCGGCTCTTTCATCACTGGTATCTACTAGTTCTTTCATATCCTCTGCTAATTTCATTAAATCATTATTAATTTTAACTAATTGTGAATGTAGTGGCGAATCTAAATCAGTTAATCTACATTCTGATTCATTTGTCCATTCTGGTCCTTTGGGCATAGCCAAATACTGCGAGGCTGTTAAATCTTGTGTAGTAGATGGACATTCTGTATGTTTATCAGACCAATCTGAATATTTATGGCGATAACCATTTGAATCTACCCATGATATTAATCCTGTTGATGTGTTTTTAGCATTAAACCCGCCATTTCTACATATTTCGCCTATACCCATTGGTGGTCCAAAAGTTAATTTTGAATATTGATCGGCAGTAATATTATTTTCGGTTCCCTTACACTCAGTTGGTCTTTTGTCATATCCTTCGCTAGTGAATTCTCTAGCCACACCAAAATTATTTATATAATAAAATTTACCATCATATTTTCCAAGTTGACTTTTTAATGAATCTGTTTGGGCATTCTTTCTTTTTGTTAATAATAATAAATATTCTTTATATTTTGTTTCATATTGCGTTATTAAAGTTTCATATCTTGTCTTTAATCTCATCATTTGCGTAGCTTCCTCATTACTTAATTTCATTACGGCATCTGATCCTGATAAATTCATTCCTATTTCGGCTTCTTGCATACCATTATTCGGTCTTAAATATGTAATAAATGCGTTACTTGCCTCCATAGTTGGAATTTTTCCTGAATTTTTTGGTAATTCTCCACTAACAGCAAATGTTCTAAAGAAAGCCTTCTTTGTGGATTTTTCATATTCAACGGCATATACTTGAGGATTATTTTTTGCTATAACTAAAGCAGCATCTAAACTTGCAACTGCTTTTGTATAATCACCTGCTCCCTGAATAGGTCCATGAAAAATTAATTTTTGAAAATCATATTTTATAAAATCACCTTTTTCCGGGTTCTCCTGGGCAGCATTTTCCAAACTTTCTCTTAATGGTGAAAAAAATTGTAAAATGCTATGTTTATTATTATATTGTTTTTTCGTATTTTTATAATTATTTCCTTGAAACAAATTTTTCATTTCTGTTTTATCTAAATCATTTAATAAACTCATTTTATATAAATATATTTATAAAATATTATAATTTTTTCTCTTTTATTTGCTTGTATATAAAAAATCCCATACCAATAATAGATAATGAATAATAAATTGTTTCTACTATATTATTACTATGTTCGTCATATAACTGGTTTTGTAATGGTCTTCCCGCTATATTATTTTTATATGTACTTTTTAATTTACTACTTTCATCTACCCATTTTCTTTTTAAAACATTGATTTTTGATGATTTTTTATCTACTAATTCTTTATTCATATTTATTTGAGATTTTACTATTGCTTCTAAACCTACCATTTTCCCGCCTAATTTATTCCACGCTGTTTTAGTTCTATGTAATCCATTATTTTCATCAGTACCTGCTTTATTCATGACATAATAATCAATATAATTTTTTTTTATATATGGATATAATCTTATATGTTGTTCTAATTTATCCTTAATAGCATCTGGACCCATATTGCCTGACATATATATATTATTAAGTAATATATATATTTTTTATAAAGCTATAATATTTGAATTTAATCTTTTTAATATTGCACTATATCTTTCTATCACATTTTCATATTGATTTGCGGTTAGTTTAATTTTAAATGATGGAGTTTCACCGTATATCGGTGTGTGTTCGGGTAATAATTGTAACTCGGGTTTAGAATCATATACGGGAATGTGCTCAATATATGGGGCATCAAGCCATTCTGGTCCCATATCATATTCTGCTTCATATAGTCTTAATAATGGTAATGCGAAATCTTCAGGACCTTCATCAAAATAAGGTTCTCTTGTTACTGCATATGGATCAAATCCTAAAGGTAATGTTATGGGGGGATCGTACTCATGAATATCATTTAAGTAATGATAAGGATCGGCAAATGTAATATATTCTGGACCAAAATCAAACATGGGTTCCATAGCCATATGCCACATATCTTCGTAATATGGATCTGGTTCAGTATCATATTGTGGGTGAGTATCTAATTTATATTTTGGTATTATATAAGGTTCGGGTGATTCGTCATACATAGCATCCATAAAGAATGGATCTACAAAATCATCTGCACGAGGCGACATATCATACATTGGTTCAATCATATGTTTTGAAAATGGATCTTCAAAACTATAATATTCAGGTACTTCTCCATATGTTGGCATATATTCAACTCTATAATAAGGATCCGCATAAGATACATATTCGGGACCCGTATCATATTCTATATCTTTAATATCTAAATGACCATAATATGGGTCTGGTGATTCATCATAAATAGGATCAAATCTAATATAAGGATCTTCAAATGATAATGGCAATGGTTGATTCCCAAATATTGGTAAATAGTCATAAGGATCATTAAACTCATCTGTCCTAGGCTGCATATCATATACTGGTATAGGAACAAATTCTAAAGGTGTTATATATTCTGGTATATAATTATCATATACTGGTTGATATTGCATTATCCCTACATATGGCAATGAATCTGGACCTTCGTCATATAAAGCTCCTTGAATTAATGTATAATTTGTACCTATTTTTAATGCTAATTTTTTCAAATTATTCAAAGCAATCTCCGTATAATTTGGTTCTTCTAATATTTCAGGTATTGGGACTATTTTTTCATCTGGATAAATATGAGGAACATTTAACAAAAAATTAATTTTTATTTTGTAACCTCTTTTTACGAAACTTTCTTTAAAAATTGAATCCATATAAGATAACGAGCTCATTGCTCTTGCTTCTTCCCATGATGTAGTTTCATAATTCATAATTATATTATACTTAGTTATTTTATTTTTATTTAAATAAAATAATTAATAACATAGTCTATAATATTCAGTTGTTATTGCTGTTGGAGATGATCGTATGATTTTACATAATTCATTTGGTCTTAATCCTATCACTTGGGCTACAGGATCAAATCTAGATATTTCCGGAAATTGATGCAATTTTACTATATTATATTTTTCCATAACACCCTTCTTTTCATCTTCTGTTAATACTTCATGGGGAGGAACTAAATCATGATCTAAAACATTAAATAAATAGTTATGTAAATCTATAATATTTACATATAAATCGTCTTGATTCCATATCTGACTCATTAATTTTATTTGTCCGTCATTTGGTCTATCTTTAACCACAATTATTAAATCATCTCCTTTATTTAAAGTATTTGTTACATTAAATAACTCTTCTATATATTCCCAAACTTGTTGATGTCTTATTTTTGTGTAAATATGATATTTAAAATATATTTTTTTTTTTGAATTAGGATTTTCTAATAATATATCTAAACATCTATTCAAACACATTGATTGAACCTCATTAATCGTAAATCCCGAATAATCATCCGTATTAAATCCTCTCTTCTCTGCTAAATTTAACATAATATTTCTTGATGTATATATTTCATTAACAGTAGAACTGTTTTGACATATCGCGGTCATAGGCTTGCAACTACTCATTTATATAAATAATAGCTTATTATTTATATGATTTCAATTTATTTATATTATTATGCCCTTTTTAACATTATCATCGTCTCCTTCTTCTCCTTTTTCTTCTTCTACATTAGATAATAATGGCGTATCTAATTTTAATTCCACATCGCTGTCCAAAATTTTTAATTTTATTTTTGGTGTATCATCTTCATCACTAATATCACCATCTATTTGAAAATTTCCACCACTGGTCCATGGATTTTCCTCATCGTCACTATTGGACGGCTTATTAGGATCATATGCTGGAGATGATGGGCGATTAGGATCATATGCTGGAGATGATGGGCGATTAGGATCATATGCCGGAGATGATGGGCGATTAGGATCATATGCTGGAGATGATGGGCGATTAGGATCATATGCTGGAGATATTGGACCTTTTTCGCCTGTTTGAGTAGGTATATTAATTGATAAACTAGCCGATGGAGATTGTGTAACTTCTTCTAATTCACCTTCTCTAAATGTTTCTTCTATTCGTGAAAATCCTGCTTCATTAAAAACAGTAATCCATTTATCTCTAGGTTCCGGGTCTAATGCATATGTATATGCGGAATCTACAGTATAATGTACTATTTTTGCATCATCTGTCATCATAGGATAAGAAGCATGAGCTCCTTCTTTTAATTTTACAATAGTTCCTGTACCGAATATTGTAGACCATACATAATTTTTATGAAGACCAGCATGAGATGCCGCAGCAGTTGTGGGTATCATAGAACTCATTGGACTACCCCATTGAGTGGGTATGCTTACGGTTCCTTGTGTGTCCCATTCACCTTCATTATCCCAGGCAGGAATTGTATTTGCTTGTCCGAAAATGAGTTCTGGTTCGGGGTTTAAATTCAATAACCGTTGTGAATTTTCTTTTGTTAATTTTTTGTTTTCAACTTTTCTTTTCATAGTAGTTAATTCATGCTGTAATCCTTTAAAATCTTTTCCCGTTAATTTTATAGTATCATCTCCAGTTTGTAAGGACATTAATTGATCCACATTGTCTTCTGTAATAAGTCTCATTTGTATATTCATTGTCTTCAATTCCTGTAATAATAATTTGAAACAATAAGGAACTTCTACGATAGAGAATTCTCTCCCAAACTTACTAACATTAACAATATTTAAATCGCCATTTGTGTTTGTAATGAATTTAATAGGACCATCCGCCATAGGACTTAAAAAAATATTTTTATCTGGATTATAAGCAGCAATACATCCGGTTTTATTACAAATAGCCATTTTGAATCTATCACCTCTATTTAACATAGAATCTTTAATAAAGGCATTCATACCATGTGATAATAAAACATCACGCTCAAGTTCTCCTACCCTTAATCCGCCATCATTTGCTCTTCCAGATACTGTTTGTCTAGTTAAAACTTCTCTAGGACCACGAGCTCTATAATTAATTTTATCCTTAGGCATGTGTTTTAATCTATTATAATATGTAGGTCCTATATATATATCAGCTTCTATTTGTTCTCCAGTCATACCATTATATAATATTTCACATCCACTGGAATGATATCCTTGACTTCTTAAAAAATTACCAAAAGTTTTATGTTGTGGTCCTTTTTGAGTAAAGGCAGTGCAATCACCAAATCCTCCAAATATACAACCATTTTTTGATGTTATTGTTTCAACTAAATGACCGATAGTCATACGACTCGGCATGGCATGGGGGTTGACAAGGATGTCGGGGCGGATTCCATCTTTTGTGGTAGGAAAATCAGTTTCTGGGAGAATTGCACCCACCGTCCCTTTTTGTCCCGCCCTTGAGCAAAACTTGTCTCCCACAGCAGGAATCCTATGAGCCCTAATTTTAACCTTAACTATTCTATTTCCCTCGTGTCCAGGAGATATATAAACTTTATCTACAATACCAACATTACCTTTTTTTGTTCCAACAGATTCATCAATATATTCACTAGTTCCTAGTGGATTGTATGAAACCTTACCTATTAATATAGTTTTATCATCAATAACGGAACCTTCTTTAATAATACCCTTATCGTCTAATTTAGAATAATCATAACCAATTTTAACACCCAAAACATCGTTATCTTCAATATTTATAAATTTAGTTGTTTTATCACTATCGCCAACGCCTTCCTTAGTTTCGTGAGATTCAAAAACCGAATATTTTGTAGTACTAAATAAACCTCTTTTTAATGATCCTTCATTAAGTATTACAGCATCTTCAACATTAAAACCAGAATAACACATCATAGCGACAATAGTATTTTCACCATATGGATGTTCATTATTATTAGAATATTTATAATATCTACTTTTTGTTAAAGGGATTTGTCCATAATTTAATAATAATCCCGTTTTATCTAATCTATATCTATAATTGGAATGATATAAAGATACGGCTTGTTTGCCTTGACTACATGAAAAAGAATTACGAGGAAATTGATTATTTTCAGGGAAGATAATTTGATTTGCCATGATACCAAATATTAAAGATGGGTGAATATCTTCGTGTGTAACTCTTTTTTGTGTATAATCACGTCTTTCAAATTGAGAATTAGCCAATATATTTCCTTCTGCTTCTTGAGTATCTATATATTCAACAACACTAGAATGTTTTATAAAATATGGTAAAGCACCATCACCCAAACTCATAATTTTTTTAATAGCTTTAAAATCAATTATTTCACTTCTCTTATTTTCTGAAAATCCATAAATCATTTCATTCCAACTGATATTTTTTTTTTGTAATTTTTTTAAAACATCATCTCTTTCATAACTTATTAGGTCGTTATCTATTACATAAAAAATAGGTCTAATTGGTCTACCACTATCTGTCCTGATTTTGAATTCATTTCTTTTAATATCAAATAAAATACTAGTATAAATATCTATTAAATTATTCCTTTTATGACATTGCATAGATTGTTTTAATAAAATAGGGTTTTCATGAACACCTACCCAAGCGCCATTAATAAATATTTTTGTTGTTGTAGATAAATATTTAATGGAACATTCTTCTAATAATTTCATATCTAATCTTTTTAGATAATTAATAAAAGGATACCCGGAAACACCTTTTGTTATATGTGTAGAAATAGATAGATGTTTATGTAATCCTACATGTCCTCCCGATGGTGTATGCATAGGGCATAATAATCCCCATTGTGTTCCACTTAATAATCTAGGTGCTACAATTTTTGCACCATCGGCAGCAATAGGTAAATTAACTTTTCTTAAGTGACATAATGCTGAAAAAAATGATAAGCGGTCTAATGGTTGAACTAGTCCTACTCGTTTAGTATGTGCGGCACTTCCCCAATTACCTTTAAAGGCTTTTCTAAAACCTTCTTCCACAATTCTATTTGTAAATAATTTATTTTGATTATTATAGATTAAATCTTTAAAATTCTCATTTTGATAAATATCACTGTTTTCGCCCTTATAATGATATTGTTCATCTAGAACTTTATAAATTTTATTATATTGTAATACATAATATTCTCTAAATAAATCTTTAATTAAAGTTCCACTGTTTAAAATTCTTTTAAAGCTATAACTATCTCTATCTGTTGGTTTTTCAATACCTTCGCTAACATACAATAATCTTTTTACAATATAGCCCAGGTATAATGATTTATGTTTAAAATTTAATTCGCCTATATGAGGTAAAAAGTAATTCATTAAAATTTCCAAAACATAACTGATACTAGCCGTTTTAACTTTTGTAAATGAAGCAATATATTTTAATGCTACTGTTTGTGTAAAAACATATCCAGTATTATGTATAGAAGGTCTAAATAAATCAATTAAATTGTCGTGTGAATCTAAATCTAATAAGCAAGTTTCTATAATATCTTTGTCTGATATGACACCTAATGCTCTCATAACTATAAATAAAGGAACTGGTATCCTAACATTAGGAATCATAACGACCATTTGACCACCTTCATATCCGTGCATAGATTTACATATTCTTACAGATAAAGTTCTAATAGGTTTTGATGTATCTTCCGATACAGAACGAATTTCGGCAGCATAAGAATATTTATCATCTTTTAATTTTTTTATATATAACATATTATCTGCCCTTCCTTCTTGTGAAACTATTACCTTTTCGCCCCCGTCTATTATAAAATAGCCACCAGGGTCATTTTTGCATTCACCCATATTATATCTAGCTTCTGAATTCATGCCGTTTAATACACACATATTTGATTGTAACATTAATGGAAACTTACCAAAAAATACATTTTCTAATATAATAGGATCTGGTTTATATAATATATATTTATCATGTATTAAATCTCCTCTTTTTTGTTCATCAGTTGCGGGTTCTGCTAATATTTCTACTTCTATTTCTACATCCATATGAATAGTGAAACCATATGTCATATTTCTTAATCTAGCTTCATTAGGATACATATAATGTTCTCTAGTAATATTTTCAGCATCTGTATCATATATAACAGGCTTTCCATAATATATTCTTTCTGTATTTTTACCACCAAGATAAATTTTAAAATTATAACGGAATACTTCCGGGTCAGTCTTGGGCACTTGTTCTTTGAAAAATTTTATAGGATTTTTATTTTTAACAATATCTCTAATACCATTTTCAAAGAAATCATTATAACTATCTAAATGATGCTTAACTAAAAAATTTTTATTATCATAAAATAATTTATCTAT
>Ga0115002_10009776_pt1 | contig 10398 bp, 9 predicted proteins | sample ArcticOcean_MG_C_8_FD_89576 | JGI IMG/M metagenome (GOLD analysis project Ga0115002, IMG submission 89576) | Marine microbial communities from western Arctic Ocean - ArcticOcean_MG_CB11_86 | ecosystem: Environmental > Aquatic > Marine > Oceanic | place: Arctic Ocean: Canada Basin | collected... | reverse complement strand
GTGGCGTTGAACCGATGCTGCCGCTCGTCGCGGTGTTCGCCGTCTTATTGGTCCTCGTCGGGATCTATCTTGCCCGTGTGCCGGCCTACGACGCGGGGGATTTCGTCGCGCTACAGAAATCGTCGTTTGCACCATTTCTGAAAGACCTCGCCTTTCGGTGGCACGTAGCGGAAGTCATGCTCGACATGGTGCTGATCGCCGTGTGCTACTACCTTGCCTTTCGCCTGAGGTTCGAGGGAGAAGATCTTGACCAGTTTCTGCCGACCTTCACTGCGACGTTGCCGGTTGTCATAGGGTGTAAGCTCGCCGCGCTGTATAGCTCAGGTCTCTATCAGCGGTCCTGGTCTACCTTCGGTCTACGAGATGTGACCGTCGCGCTGCGCGGCGTCTGGATGGGAACGCTCCTCTCGATTCTGACGGCTGCGTATCTGTATCGTTTCGAGGGGTTTTCGCGGGCGGTCTTTGTGCTGGACGCGCTGCTGCTGAGTGTGGCCATCGTTGCGACGCGCGCATCGTTTCGTTCAATGAACCTCGTGGCTGCGACCCGTAGTAAACGCAGTCGTCGTGTGCTGGTGTACGGCGCTGGCGCGTTTGGACAGACGCTTGTACGGGAGATGCGTGCCAACGCTCTCTGGAACATGAATCCGGTCGCGTTCATTGACGACGATCCCACGAAAACGCGTCGCTGGATCATGGGCGTTCAGGTCCGCGGTACGATCGAAGAGTTGGAGAGCACGATACATCGATGTGCCGCCGACGAAGTGATTCTGAGCAGTCCCTTGATCGATAGTGACATCGAGCAGCGTATTCGCGACCTCTGCGCACGTCTCAGTCGCCCAGTGCGGCGCCTGCATATGGACGTTCGGTAGGAGGTGACGCCACGCGGCGCAGAGCTCTTGAGTCGTTACGATGGTGTTGTGTATGCGTGACGACTGACCGGTGACCGATATGCTGCGAGTTGGTATTGACGGCCGTGCGTTTGCTTCGCCAGCAGCCGGTGTGCGCCGGTATGTAAACGGTCTGACGCGTGCGCTGGTTGCGCTGGGAGAACCACTGTCCGTCACCGCGCTGGGCGCGCGCGATCCGAGTACGCTACCAGCCGGGGTCCATCACGTTGCCGCGTCTCCACATCCCCCCACCAACCTCGGCTGGACGGTCGTCGGTCTTCCCCTGACTGCTCGGCGGGCGGTTGTCGACGTCGTGCACTCGCCCGCGTATACAGCGCCGTTGTACTCACCGGTGCCGGTTGTGCTCACGATACACGACGTGAGCTACCAGCGGCATCCGCGCTGGTATCCTTATCGGCGCGATTGGGCGCGGCGTGCCTTCTATCGGTGCAGTGCCAACGCTGCGGCGCATATTCTGACCATCTCCAATTTCTCTGCCGCCGAGATTGCCGCGACGTACCGCATTCCGTTCGAACGTATGACAGTCACGCCGCTTGGGGTCGACGGCACGTTCACGCAATCTGGGTCTCGCGAATCTGGCGATCTTCCGCCCGGCGTTCATCAGCCGTATCTGCTGCACGTGGGCGACCTTCATGAACGGAGGAATCTGGCGATGCTCGTTGAGGCTGTGCTTGAGGCACGCCGAGGTCGCGACAGACACTGTTCGGCACTGTCGCTCGTGTTGGCCGGCGTAGATCGGGGTGTCGGCGACGCGTTACGTGGGATTGCCGAGCGGGCGGGTGTCGCTGGTGCAGTCGTTCAACTAGGTTCGGTAAGCGAGGAGCAGTTGCGGAGTCTCTATGCCGGTGCCGTCGCGCTAACATACCCATCGTTGTACGAGGGCTTTGGACTACCCTTGGTCGAGGCGATGAAGAGCGGCGTCCCTGTCATCGCGTCACACGCCGCATCGATACCCGAGGTGCTGGGCGATGCGGGCATCCTTCTCGACCCGACCGACCGCCGAGCATGGACGAAGGCGATCATTGATGTCGCGAGCAGCGATCAGGCGCGTGTGCGTCTTCGCGCGGCCGGCCTGCGTCGCAGCGCTGAGTTCACGTGGGCGCGAACGGCCGCACTGACTCTCGACGTGTATCGGCGCGTGCTCACCCTGTAAGGGCTGCGTCGTGAACCAGGAGCATCGGATGGCGGTTCAGGATGCGCGTGCGGAGTCGGCAAACCCACGCGGTGGGCCCGAGGTGTCGATCGTCGTCGCCACGTGGAATGGCCGTCAGTACCTGGATGCCTGCCTGCGCGCCGCCGAGGCGCAGCAGGGGGTGAGCGCTGAGATCATTGTGGTTGACAATGGATCGACCGACGGGAGCGCGGAGTTCGTGCGCGCCACGTTCCCTCACGTTCGGGTGATCGAACTCGCGGAAAATCGAGGCTTTGCTGGCGGCAACAATGTCGGCGTGCACGAGGCACGCGGGGAGTACGTCGCGTTTCTCAATAACGATACTGTCGCCGAAGTAACATGGCTTCGCGCACTGCGCGCCGGCGTTGAACTCACGACGGGATTTGCGCTCGTGACATCGCGCATTGTGTACATGCACAACCCTGACGTCATTGACAGCGCCGGTGACGGGATGTTCCGTTGGGGAGGTGCGTTCAAACGACATCACGGTGAGGCGGTCGATCGTGTTGGCATAACGAGCGAAGTATTTGGTGTGTGCGGGGCAGCATGTCTGATGCCGAAGGCGGTGTTCGACGAGCTTGGGGGGTTCGACGAGGACTTCTTCGCATCCCATGAAGACGTGGATTTGTCGTACCGTGCGCGGTTGCGCGGCTACCGGTGCCGCTACGTGTCGGAGGCGACTGTGCGGCACCACGGTAGCGCGACGCTCGGAACCATCAGTGCGCGAGCGATCTTCTACGGGCAGCGCAACCTCGAGTGGACGTATCTGAAGAATACCCCGACCTCGCTTCTTGTTCGGACTCTCCCCGGTCATCTCGTGTACCTGGTCGCCGCCGCTGCTCATTTCGCTCGCATGGGCCTGTTGGTGACGTTTGTGAGGGCAAAGGTCGCCGCCATAGCCGGTCTGCCTGCGGTGTTGCGGAAGCGTCTGCTGATTCAGAGGACTCGCACTATAAGTGCGACAGGGATCGAGCCGCATCTGGAGCGGCGCTGGTTCGCTGCGAAGATTCGCGAAAAACGATTCGACTCGTCGCTGGTTGGGGACAAGCAGTGACATCGCCGACGGTCAGCGCGATCCTCGTCAACTACAACGCGGGACAAGAGTTGGCGCGTGCCTTGCGATCGATCGCCGACGAGCTTGCTGAACAGCGGTGGGAGGCGATTGTTGTCGACAATGCGTCTTCCGACGGCAGCGCAGAGATCGTTGCTGATTTCGCCCCGCACGCACGTCTGCAACGTAACGACGAGAACGTTGGTTTTGCCCGGGGGGTGAATCAGGGGCTTGCGGCGACGACTGGCTCGCTCGTGCTACTCATGAATCCGGACTGTCGACTTGTCACTGGTGCCGTTGGCATACTCAGGCGCGAGCTCGAACGCTCGACTTCGTACGCTATCGCCGGCCCGCGGATACTCGATCCTGACGGAACGGTCCAGGGGAGCGCCAGAGGTGACCCGGATATGTTTACCGGGCTGTTCGGTCGGACCACCGTATTGAGGCGGTTGATGCCAGGACTTGCGATCGCGAGACGCAACGTCGTCAGCGGTGCCGCCGCACGGAGTGGAGACGGTGGCGTGACCGTCGACTGGGTGTCGGGTGCGTGCCTGCTTGCGCGCCGAGATGCACTGCACCGCGTGAACGGGTTTGACGAGCGGTACTTCCTGTACTGGGAAGACGCGGATTTGTGTAGACGCCTGCGGGGACTCGGCGCACAAGTGCGGTACGTGCCAGCCGCCACAGCTGTTCATCGGGTCGGCCAGTCGAGCCGAAGCGTCCGCGCGTCGTCGATTCGCGCTTTTCATGAGAGCGCGTACCTGTATTACGTGACGCATGTTGCCGCCACGTCGGCATCGAAGCGTTGGCTTGCGAGGACGCTGCTTGCTGTTCGGTGCTGGCTACACCTTCGCTGGGGTATCAAGGACGCGTCTGACGGGCGCGTGGAAACGGTCGACGCATAGCGCTACGGTGCTCAGAGCGCATCCTCAACAAGGTCCGCCACCCTCTCGCTAATAGCCAGGCACGCCGTGAGTCCCGGGGACTCGATCCCTGCCGCCTGAATCAGACGGTCGCAGCGTCGATCCTGCGCCACCCAAAAATCAGCGAATGGCACTTCAGGAGGGTGAAGCTTTGGGCGGATTCCGCTGCCCCCAAGGCGGAGATCCTCCAGGCGGAGGTCGGGCAGAAGGGCGTGGGTCTGCGCAAGAAAATGTTCAAGCGGTAGACGGTTGGACTCGTAGTCGTCCTTACTGGATTGGAAGCGCGCCGTTGGACCCAGGGTCACGGTCCCGTGAGTTGTTTTCGTCAGGTGTACGCCGAGAGAGTGCCCTGACGTGTTCGGAACAGGATAGACCAAGCCGTTGAACAGTGGCCACTTCGACGGCACGAGTTCAGCGTACTCTCCGCGACACGGAAAGATGGTGAAGGGCTCCCCGCCGAGTGTGGCGGAGACCTCGTCCGCGTAGAGTCCAGCCGCGTTCACGACTACCCGTGAAAGGATGCGCTCAGCGGGTGTACGAAGTTCGATGCCATCGCGGCGGGACTCCGCAGCAACGAGGGGAGTACCGGATAGGATCGGCGCGCCACGGTCTATGCAGAGACGCTCGAGCGTGCGGACCACTGCGTCGGCTTCCACGATGCCCGTATTGGGCGAGTAGAGGGCAGCGGCGGCTTGTATGTTCGGTTCGCGCGCAGCGACGAACCGGGCGTCGACGATTTCGAGACCGCTGACGCCATTCGCCTCACCGAGTGACTTCAGTGCTTGTAGACCCTCAGCGTCACTGGTACTGGAGGCGACGATGAACTTTCCGCAACGCCGGTGCGGCACGCTGTACCGGCTGCAAAATTCGTATAGCAGGCGCGCACCCTCGACGCAGTACTGAGCCTTGAGTGTTCCGGGTGTGTAGTAGAGGCCTGCGTGTATGACCTGGCTATTTCTGGTGCTTGAGCCTGTGCCGGCCCGCCGTTCTCGCTCGAGTACGCAGACGTCCAGCCCGCGTCGCGCAATCGCCCACGCCGCTGCCAGACCCACCACACCTGCCCCGATGACCGTCGCGTCTATCGTCGACGTACTGTCCATATACGCAAAGATGGTACGCTATCGAGTTTGCGAGAGCCTGCTACTGGCGGATACGGAGTGTCATGATCGGCCCAGCGCTTATCGTCGGCGCGGCTGGTCGGCTGGGTGCGTCGGTCGTCGAGGCCTTCGCCGGCGCCGAGGTGATCACGCATACGCGCGCGACGCTCGACATCGCTGATCCCGAAGCGGTGCGTAGGACGGTGGCCGAGGCTGCGCCGGCGGCGATTATTAACTGCGCGGCGTTCAACGACGTCGATGGCGCTGAGGACCAACCCGCTAGCGCGTTCGCCGTCAACGCTTTCGCTGTACGGAGCCTCGCTCGAGCGGCGGAGGCATGCGGGGCATCGTTCGTCCATTTCGGCACTGATTTCGTGTTCGACGGCGAGGCGGCCGAGCCATACACTGAGACCGCCGAACCAGCACCGCTTAGCGTCTACGGACTTAGCAAGCTGCTCGGTGAGTGGTTCGCGCTCGATGCGCCGCGTGGATTCGTTCTTCGAGTCGAGAGCCTGTTCGGTGCTCCCGTGGGATGGACGGGCCGAGCAAGCTCGCTAGACTCTATCATCGCAGGGCTCAGACAGGATCGCGAAGTACGTGTGTTCACTGACCGAGTGGTGTCACCGAGCTATGTACCCGACGTCGCGAATGCCGTCAGGCATCTGCTTGAGGTCGATGCGGCTCCAGGTCTGTACCACTGCGTGAATTCCGGACACGCGACGTGGCACGAGGTCGCGGCGGAGGCGGCACGCCTGCTCGGCGTGCAGCCTCGCTTGCGCAGCATCACGATGGACCAGGCTGTATCTCGAGCGTCACGCCCTCGGTACTGCGCATTGGCTGTTGGGAAGATCTCGGGAGCAGGCTTCACGATGCCGCCATGGAAAGAGGCGTTACGGCGCTGGCTCACGAGCGCGCGGACGAGATGATAACCAGATAACATAGACAGGATTTATGGCTAAACGGGCGATCATTACAGGCATCACTGGGCAAGACGGTTCGTATCTCGCTGAATTGCTTCTCAGTAAAGGATACGAGGTCACTGGCATCGTACGGCGGTTGAGCGCGGCGAACTTTTGGCGAATCGAGCATCTGCTCGATCGCATCACCCTTCGGCCTGCCGATCTGCTCGATCAGCTCTCGCTCATTCGCGTGGTGCAGGACGTGAAGCCGCACGAGATATACAACCTTGCAGCGATGTCTTTCGTTCCGGCCTCGTGGGATCAGCCGTTGCTCACGGGTGAATTCAACGCGCAGGGCGTGACGCGCGTGCTGGAGGCGATTCGCCATGTCGATACTGATATCCGTATCTATCAGGCGTCGTCCAGCGAAATGTACGGGCGCGTGCGTGAGGTGCCACAGACCGAGATGACACCCTTTTATCCGAGGAGCCCGTACGGAGTATCCAAGGTCTTCGGGCACTACATTTCCGTGAACTATCGGGAGAGCTACGGCCTCTTCGCTGCGTCAGGTATCCTGTTCAACCACGAGTCGCCGCGCCGTGGACTTGAGTTTGTTACCCGGAAGGTGACCGATGGTGTGGCACGCATCAAGCTTGGGCGTGCCAGCCACCTGGGCCTTGGTAACCTTGATGCTTTCCGCGACTGGGGCTTTGCTGGGGACTACGTACAGGCGATGTGGCTCATGCTGCAGCAGGACACAGCCGATGACTTTGTCATTGCCACGGGTGTGTCGCATTCGGTGCGGGAACTCGTGGAGTGCGCGTTCAGCCACGCTGGTCTCGACTGGCAGAAATTCGTCCAGATCGACCCGGCCTTTCTGCGCCCTGCAGAGGTGGACCATTTGATCGGTGATGCGTCCCGGGCGCGAAAGACCCTTGGATGGGAGCCGCAGGTCAATTTTGAGCAACTTGTTGCCATGATGGTCGATGCGGACATCGCGCGACTGTCCGCGTAAATAGCGCACGCTGAGGGCATACGGTGGGTTTAAAAGACAAGATTCGAGATCGCACGGCACGCGTCGGTGTGATCGGTCTCGGCTATGTGGGGTTGCCGCTCGCGGTCGAGTTTGCCAAGAAGGGCTTCGACGTGACCGGTTTCGAGGTTGATCAGTCGAAAACCGATGCGATCAATGCGGGCCGAAGCTACATCCTCGACGTGGAGAGTGAGGAGGTCAAGGCCAGTGCGGAGGCTGGGCGTCTGAGGGCGACGACCGACATGTCGAGCCTGAAGGACATGGACGTCATCGATATCTGTGTGCCGACGCCGCTGAGAAAGACGAGAGACCCCGATCTGTCCTACGTGATTCAGGCCGTCGATGCCGTCAAAGCCAACCTCACGCGCGGGCAGTTGGTGATTCTTGAATCGACGACGTATCCCGGAACGACGGATGAGGTTGTCCAGCCAGCGCTCGAAGAGAACGGTTTCAGGGCGGGCACCGATTTCTCCCTCGCGTTTTCGCCTGAACGTGTGGACCCGGGAAACCCTGACTTCGACACCCGTACGATCCCGAAGGTGGTGGGCGGTTTCGACAAGCGCAGCACGGAGCTGGCTTCAGAACTGTACGGCTCGATCGTAGACATGGTCGTTCCAGTCAGTTCAACGCGCGTGGCCGAGATGGTCAAGTTGCTTGAGAACACCTTTCGCGCGGTCAATATCGGCCTCGTGAACGAGATCGCCTTGATGGCTCACCGGATGGACATTGACGTCTGGGAGGTCATCGACGCTGCGGGCACCAAGCCCTTTGGGTTTATGCCTTTCTACCCAGGGCCAGGTCTTGGCGGGCACTGCATACCGATCGATCCGTTCTATCTGTCGTGGAAGGCGCGCCAAAGCGGGTTCGAGTGTCGTTTCATCGAGCTGGCCGGCCAGGTCAACGCTTCGATGCCCTCGTACGTCGTTGAGCGTGTTGGCGAGGCGCTGAATACTGTGAAGAAATCCGTGAACGGTTCCAGAATCCATGTCTTCGGTGTCGCCTATAAAAGAGACGTGAGTGACATGCGCGAGTCGCCGGCGCTCGACGTGCTTGAGTTGCTGTCCCGGCGTGGTGCCGCGCTGAGCTACACCGACCCGTTCGTACCGACGTTGAAGCACGGCTCCATCGATTTACGCTCCGTGCCGGAAGATCAGGCCGGAATAGGGATGGATTGCGCGGTCGTGTGCACCGATCACACCGTCTTCGACTATGACGGCATCGTGAAGCACTTTCCCATTGTGGTTGACACGCGAAACGCGTTGAAGGGCATCGAGGCGACGCACGTGTTCCGGCTGTAACGGATGCCGGGCACCGGGTGGCAGGAGACGCCGCGGATCACCAACGGCCTGACCCCTGCGCAGAGCAATGTCCTCCGTGCCTGCTGATCGCTGGCGGGCGGCGCTTGGTGCTGTGTTGCTCGCCTGGAGCCTTCTGGCGGCGGTCTCGACGGTCCGAGATGGACTTACGAGAGGACCTGATCCGATAGCCGAACTGGAGCCGGAGTTTCTCGCCCTCGTCTTCGACCTTCCGGCGAGTGGGCTGGTCGGGTACCTCGAGGCCTATAGCGACGCCGGCGCCGATGCTGCAGTGCGGATGTACTTTGCGGCGCAGTATGCGCTGGCGCCACGCGTTGTCGTGGCGCGCGTAGGTCCAGAGTTCTTGATCGTCGCTCAAGGTACGGAGCGTCCAAGCGGTGACTCGCGACTCGACGGCTATCACCAAGTCGCAGCCTTCCCGAGTGGGCACCGCGTGTATCGGCGGCTCGTGCCATGATAGGCGCCGTTGCCGGTCTCCTGTTCCCGGTGGTAGCCGTCGGGTTTGCAATCGTCGCGTTGCGGCTGCACGTGGGCATTCGGTCCCGCGCTGTCTTCGCTGCTGTTGCGGTCGGCCTCGGTCTTGGCCTGTCCTCGCTGACGACGACATGGCTGCTCGCCCTCGGCATGGGCATCGGCCGTCCGTTCGTCATAGTCGATGCGTTTCTGTGGACCTTCGTTGGCGCTATTGCGTGGTGGCATCTCCGAGGCCTCCCTGCCGCGGCGGAGGCGCGGGTGGTCGCCATTGTTGCGGAGGCGCCGGGTCGACTGACGCCTACCGATTGGCTCGTGCGCGGGCTTTTTGCCGTCATCGCCGTGATGGCGGTTGTGTCGGTGATCGTCGCGTACATGGCTGCGCCCCACGGTGAATGGGACGCCTGGGCAGTTTGGAACCAGAAGGCACGGTTCTTCTACCGCGGCGATACCGGCTGGCCGGCGCTGCTGGCGAATGACTGGTCGAATCCCGGCCACCCCTGGCTCGTACCGACCACTGTGGCCAGGTTGTGGGCGTATGCCGGTGCCGAGTTGACGATCGTGCCGGCGACCGTGGCCATGGTGTTTGGCGCGGCGATCGTCACCGCTGTTATCGGTGCGCTCGACGCGAGCCGCCCGCGTGCGTGGATCGGGGGTTCCGTCCTCCTCGCGGCTGGGACCTTTGTTCAGCAGGTCGCGTCCCAGCAGGCGGATGTACCGTTTGCGTTCTATCTTCTGTCGGCTCTTGTTGTGCTCCGCGAGGCCACGATCGCCATCGGGCGCAAGGAGGGCGGTATGGCTGGCTCGCTCCTGCTCGCAGGAGTACTCGCGGGCTTGGCAGCCTGGACAAAGAACGAAGGTCTCCTGGTAGTCTTGGCCGCTGCGGCGTTGGTCGCGTGGCTCACGCTTCGCCAGGCACGCCCTAGCCGAGCGGTATGGTGGATGGTCGGCGCTGCTCCGGCGTTGGTGACCCTTGCGTGGTTCAAGTTGGTGATGGCTCCGGTGGCACCGGGGTATTTGACGGAGGCCCCGACGATTGCGCTGCTCCTGGAGCGCTTTCTTGGCCCCGAACGTCATGCCGTCGTCGACCCGCTGTTGTGGCAGTATGCGCGCGCGTGGGGCGGCCCATTGGCCAGCGGCGTGGTGCCGCTGGGTCTGGCCGTGGCGGCCCTGGTCGCGACTACGCGGGTCGGAAGATCGACGCGCACGATTCTCGGGGTGGTCGGTGTCATGTTTGCCGGCTACTACGGCATCTACCTCCTGACATCGATGGAAATCGAATGGCTTGTCATGACGACGTTTGACCGGCTGCTGGTCCAGATCTGGCCAGCGTTGGTCTTGGCAGCGTTTCTTACGGACGATGAGCCGACGCCCGCCAGTGCGACGACAGCAGGCGCGGCTTGAACCGTTCGGTGCACAGGCGCGTGGCAGCGTATCGAAGCTGTGCACGTGATCGATGATGGCAGCTCAGATGGATCGGGTGGGCATCTGGTAGGGGCCTCGTTGTCGACGAACTCGCCATCTCGGGG
>Ga0115002_10009775_pt1 | contig 10399 bp, 10 predicted proteins | sample ArcticOcean_MG_C_8_FD_89576 | JGI IMG/M metagenome (GOLD analysis project Ga0115002, IMG submission 89576) | Marine microbial communities from western Arctic Ocean - ArcticOcean_MG_CB11_86 | ecosystem: Environmental > Aquatic > Marine > Oceanic | place: Arctic Ocean: Canada Basin | collected... | reverse complement strand
TAATGTCCTAATCACCGGGTATCCTTTCATTATTGAGGTTACTCGAGATGGGGAAATCGTCTGGCAGCTTCAATATACAGATATGGAGTCAGTTGTCGAAGGCCGGTCAGGCTCAAACAAAGCACCTTCTTACGGGTTTTACAAAGCTCAGAGAATTAGTGTCACTAAGTAACATAACTTGGTGTCATATTTACGCAAGAGGCCGTCATTTCACATCGTTGAGAATAACGTAGAGAGTAATAAGTATCGATATTGTATTTAAGTTCAAAATACGTATTTTTGAATAATTGGGATTCAGTATTAATCAGCCTTAGTCTGGCTTTTTTATGGACTTACCTTTCAAATAGGCTTTCTTCCGTTGTAACCCTCATAACGATAATGCCAATATTGAATTTGTGTCTCCTCCGCAGTCCAACAATAGAATATATTTTCTCCTTCTTTGACAGATGGAAAATCAGAAAGTCCATTTTCAATATTTCTCAAAATAATCCCTTTCTCCTTAATATCTCCTAGTATCCCTTCGATTTGTTTTTCGACTTTTTCCTTGTCTTTTTGTAATTCTGATACATGTTCTACAGACTTACTAGTACCGTTTGTTTTGATTTTAGATGTTAATCGCCGCTTGAGTATCCTAGATTCTGAATCTGGAGTGACATTAAATGCCAACGAATAGATTTCTTCCAACTTATCCTTTAACCATGGAATTAGTTGATTAGCTTCTGTCAAAGAGAAGTATTGTTGCTCACTCAAAACGACCTCCAGTTATATAAACGACATTAAAAAGATTAGTTATATCAATAACCATATCTTCTCAATAGAGTAAATTTTCAATAATTGGTTTATTGTCTGTCTCTTAATAACTGTGGAATATTTAATTGCTTATGCGGTTCAATGTATACAAACATATATAAAAGAAACTGCGTTTCGTCTGCAGAAAGAGTAGTCAGCGACATTGACCAGATACCTTTACTCTTATTAATAATGAATCCTCTTCGCTTAAGTGATTCAAGTCGGTCATTAATATAATCCTCTAGGCTCTCTTTGTACCATTTAGGATATATGCTCATCCATGTGGTATGTCTAGGGTCGAAGCTAATTTCTAATCTGTCTCTAACTGAACTAACTATTTCAGCTCTGGTTTTATCTCTAAATCCTCGAATTGAGTAGGTCGTCCCGTTCTTCTCCAGTGTCCAACATAGAAGTATAGCTGCATCAACAATAGATGATGGAACACCTGTATGTTCATTATAGATACGCCTTGGTTTCTTAGCCTTAGGTTGAGTAGTGTCAATATCAAACAAATTAGCAATAGCATCATTGACACTTTTGCTTCCAGTATCCTTCTGATGTTTCTCTAATACAGACTTAATTTCTTTCGTTATTCTAAGGTGAGTTCTGTCTTTTTCTTTACTTTCATCAACCATTTACAAATATTACCATTTCAGTATGGATTTAAGGTAATTGCAATAGATTAATGAAAAACCTCTGGTAACAATGCATTACAAGCATAATACATATAGAGTAATGACTAATCACTCAAAGATACCAGAGGCAGCTGTAAGGTAATCTTCAGTTACCTTAACCTCTTAATAGTAGGTGGTAGCTTTAGACAAGGTCAAGGACGTTAAACAGCTATTTCCTGTAAGGTAGTCTTCAAAAAATAAAAGTTCTCAATAATTGGGATTCTGTTTTTGTAATACTATCGCTCATAAAGTTTTGCGTTTTCAGTGAATCCATCAACGTCTGAAGGTTTCTTGTCAAGAAACACCTCTAGTTTTAGTGATTCGTCCTATGGAATAATATAGCAGAAGGTTAAGTACAACTAAAATTTCTCTGCTACCTCTTCAAAGGCAGGAGCCAAAGATGCATGTGAGTGGATTTTCCGACATCACTTTAATTTTGCTGGTAACTACGGCAGCATATCTTCTTGGGGCTATTCCATTGGCTCAACGGATAAGTGCCTTACATGGTGTTGATATTTTTTCCACTGGCACAAGGTTGGCAGGCTCAACAAATGTCCGCTTGTCTGTTGGCACATTCCCAGCGTTTATTGTTCTGATCGGGGACACTAGTAAGGGAGTAGCAGCGGTGGTTATTGCTGAGAAAGCTGGAATCGGTGACCCATGGCTCCTTTTTCCAATTTCGGCTGTGATTATCGGACACTGGAAGTCCATATTCAGCAGTTTTCGCGGAGGAGATGGACTTGCTACATTAGGTGGCGCGACGATCGCTGCGTTCCCTGTCTTCGGCCTGATCAGTGTTTTATTCGCCGTTGTGGTGGCGTTAGGAGCCCAGCGTCTTCCGTACTCCTCGCTTTTATGTCTGATTCTCGGATACGCGATGTTGGTGTGGCTGATCATCATCTATGGAGAGAACTGGATCCTGGCATTGGGGATAGGATGTCTCTGTGGTTTAGTGCTGACAAATGCGTCCAATGGACACCGCTTAAGGAGTCAATACGCTGGTTTAAACGCGATTGAAGAGGACGTGTAAGAGGTTTTCCAGACAGCTATAGCTAACATAAGTCAGAGTATAGTTTATTTTTCAATAATTGGGATTCTGTTTTAGTCCACAGGTTTTAGTTTTGGATTAATATTAAAATCAACCTCTTCGATAGAATTACCTCTTCTTACTTCATCATAAAAAACAATTTGTGTTGGTAATGTATCATCTCTTTCAAACATCTTTTCCTGTTGTTTGTACTTACTAATAAAACTTCTATAGATTCCATATTTAAAATATGTATATTCAGGTATGAAACTGATTGGTGATTTTAGTATTTCATGTTTTTTTATTCCATTAATCCATACATCCATTCGTTCATCTTTATAGTTTAAACAAAATGAAATATCAGTCCACTTATCCTTCATTTCATCTAAGCTGATTAGGTCGTAATCTCTTCCAATATCAATTACATTAGATGCTGAACCTAATAATTGATGCCACCTGAAAAGCAGTCTGCCTTTGTCAGCCTCTATCTGGATTAATGGTGGAAAAGAAGGTAATTCCTCAGTTGTTCCTGATGGCCCGCCTATTTGATGAACCTGACCTAAAGTTGTATTGGTAGGATGTATATCAATGAAAGCCTTATCTAACCTGATGCTATAAGAAAAGCATTGAACGTCTTCTGGTTTTTGCTTAGGCTCAGATGAAAGTTCAATTCTTTCACGGTTAGTATCGCAATCATTCCAATCTTCATCTCTTAATGGGTCTTCATTAGCAAAACAATCTCCATCTCTTAATTCAAATCTTTGATAAAAACTGCCTCTTCTAGCAAAGTTTATGTCAGAAATATAACTATAATTATGCTCGTTCTGGCCAAAATAATTTACATGTCTTTCATATCCAGAATGAGAAGAAAATTTTAAACCAAAATTACCATAATCATCGGTAAATGTTTCTCCAACAGATGTTCCTATCTCTACAAGCTTCTCAACAACAACCGTTACTTCAACTGGTACTTCAATTTCTTTAATGACTTCTTGAATTACTACCTTTTCCACTACGACTTCAACTTCTTGAATTACTACCTTTTCCACTACGACTTCAACTTCTTGAATAACTATCTGAGGTGTGGGTGTGGGTATGCTGGCTATCCTTGCTTCAAAGGTAGCATCAATATCTTCTGTACTAACTCCACAAGCTAATACGAGAAGTATTAATCCTGCAGAAAATAAATATGTTAGATATTTCATGTTTGTCTCCTATGAGGTTACTCGTCCTTCAAATCGGTGGCAAAGTTCATAATTTCTATGGCTTTTTTTCTGCCAGAAATGGCTGCATCGGAGTAAAAGCCTTATGGCGAGAAAGACTTAGTTTTTTAATCAGACATGTTGGTGATTCACTGGCTTCTTATAGAGTCAATATTAGCTATTGTTTCAAAAAAGCTACTACTAAATTAAACTAATACCTGATGTGAAACCCCAAAATCTCAGTCCTCTATGGATCTTTACCTTAATTAAATGAACCCTCGTAATTCCACTGCTTCTGCGACCTTTGCTATTCCTATTTGGAAAGCAGCATCCCTATAGGAAATATTTTCCTTTATTACTTTGTCTTGGACAATTCGGCAGGCAGTTTTGATTCGTTTTTGAAGTTCCGTATTTATCCTAATTTCGTCCCATTGGAACTGTTGGACATTTTGTGTCCACTCAAAATATGAAACCGTTACACCTCCGCTATTTGCAAGTATATCTGGTATCACTGTTACACCTCTTGCCTGTAGCTCTTCATCTGCTTCTGGGGTGATCGGATGATTAGCTGCTTCTATTATTATCTTACATCGTAGTCTATCTATATTGTTTACGGTGATGGTATTTTCTATTGCTGCGGGTATCAGAATATCGGTATTGACTTCCAGTAATTCCTCATTCGTAATAACTTCTCCACCTTTAAATGATTTAATCCCCACCCCTTTTGCTAAATGTTCTACCAGTAGTGGAATATTCAATCCATTGGAATTATAAATTCCGGATTCGATGTCGCTTACTGCGACTATAGAGTATCCTTCTTGATGGGCAAACTGAGCTACCCAAGAGCCAACATTTCCGAAGCCTTGAATAGCTATGGATGTTTGTTCTCCAACTGGAATATTCATCTCTTTAGCTAATTCATTCAGTACATAAATAACGCCTCTTCCAGTAGCTGCTTCTCTCCCCAAGCTGCCACCCAGCTCAAGAGGTTTTCCAGTCACCGCGGCAGGCTCGTACCCATGGATCTGCCCATATGCATCCATCATCCAACCCATTGTTTTAGCGTTAGTCCCCATGTCAGGTGCTGGTATATCCCTTTGTGGTCCTATTACGTGATCAATATTCATGATATATCTTCTTGTTAATTGCTTAAGTTCATTTTCAGATAGTTGGAGGGGGTCACATTGGATCCCTCCTTTTGCACCGCCAAATGGCAGATTTAATAGAGCTGTTTTCCAAGTCATTAAGCTTGCAAGCGATGCTACTTCTTGTCTATTAGCAGCTGGATGATAGCGTACTCCGCCTTTGTATGGCCCCCTGGCACCATTATGCTGAATTCGATAACCAGTAAACACCCCCACACCTCCGTGGTCCATCCTTATTGGTAAACTGACTGTCAATTCTCTCCATGGTCTTCGCAGTAACTCTGCCGTCCCATCGGGTATGTTTAATGCACGAACAGCATTTTCAAAAAAAATATTTGAGTTAGAATCAGGTGAATTCATTACGCGCTCCTATTTATTTATTGAAGTTAGTCATAACCATTAATCTAAAAAATAGGAATTTTTTCAATAATTGGGTTATTGCTATGAAAATATATTGTCTGGAAAAATCTACTTCTCACCATCTACAATCAATATCACCTCATTACTTATCACAGTCACCACAATTAACACAATTATCGTAAGAACTACTCCAGTGATTACGTGTCGAATAAAATTGCTAGGTTTGACTGATCCTTTAATGGGATTAAATGACCATCCAAAATTGCCACAAAGTTTATTGTTTATTTATAGGTTTTTGTATAATTCGTTCTAAGTTCTTCAGGCCAAACACTCTTGATGTATTCTAATAAAGAATACATCTCTTTATTAGTTAAATTTTCATTGCCTACCATTTTACCTTCGTAATTTTCATCATAAATTTTTAAGCCATACTTTATTATTTGAGAAAGAAGTCCCGGTGAGTGGTGCCAAGTATGTCCAGTGCCGTTGAGCGGAGGCGGTAAACGTTGACCATCTTTATCAGTTCCAGAGCGCCAATTGGGATTGCCTTGCAGGTTAACACCATGGCAAGTCACACAATTTGCCAGATATAGCACTCTGCCTTCATAAATTATTTCCTCTGGTTCAACTACATTAGTCGTCGTTGGTTTTGGAGCGGTTGTTGCCACCGAATTAGGCGTATTCTCAATTGCAGCTAACTGTTTTTCAGTTTCTTCATCAACCGTAGCATCAATATCTTCTGTACTAACTCCACAACCTAGTACTAGGAGCATTAATCCTGCTATAAATATATATGTTAAATATTTCATATTTTTCAATAATTGGGATTCTGCTTCAGTCCACAATCTCACATGGTAATAGATACAAATAATCGAAGTTATGGTCCCACCAAAGGATCTCACCTCGTACTACGACTTCACTACCCACTGCATACATTTCAAGAAGATTCCCGAAAGGGAGATCATCTGGGTCAAGTGCTTGGCAAAGAAGGAAAACAGAGACATCACCATTTGGATTTGCCCCTGGCACGTCTTTTGATCTGAAAAACAAGGTTGGGAGTCGTCCTTCAGCCAAGGGTCCTGGCGGACGGGAGTAACCCCATGTCCAAATTTCACCTCTAATCGATACTGTTTTATTCAAATATTTCTTATGTATTGGGGTATTGTGAGTATAAGCATCAAATAGATTTTCAGCTGCCATTTGTGAAGCTAAGTCATCCCACTCATAATCGTAAGGTGTTACAGGTGTACCTTTAATCCAGTTGCAACCTACTACTAGGAGCATTAACCCTGCTATGAATATATATGTTAGATATTTCAGGTTTACCTCCTATGAGGTTACTCAATTCCGCTTTGGATTATTTCTTGGCATAATTTACAGCGTAGATACATATTGTCAGTATGGTTATCAACTTCATCCCTGAATCTCTTATTGCCTGTAATTCTTGTATCTAAGTTTGGTGATAGAAATACTTGATAGATGTCCTTCCAGGTATCTTTATATATAGGCTCAAGATTTATGTTCACAAGAGAATATTCTTGCTCACCACTCAGTACAAGCCGCCGAAAGCAATTGGCCGCCAATCGCCGGGTCAAAGTTCCCGTAGTAAATAATCCTTTCACCGCTCGGCAGTAGGAGCACTTCTGGATCGTTTCCGAAGTAGAGCCCTGTATACGCCTCATCAGTAAAGGTCAGGCCGTCGACCGACGTGGCGCGCCAGAGGCCATCGGGTGCACCATCCTGCGAGGCCCGGAACTTGCCATAGAACAGTGAAACTGAACCATCAGCCGCAATCACCGGGAACGGGTGCTCAGCCGAGTCCGTGAGGTATTGCGCTCCCTCTCCCAGACGCCATCCGGGGTCGACGGTCCATTCAAGGAGGTCGGTAGAGGTAGCGCTGCCGGACCGCTTGCCACCCGGGCCCGTACCCGGCACTGCCAAAGTGGAGTAATACATCCGCCAAAGGCCGGGCTCGACCTCGACGATAGACGGGCTACTGATGGCCGGCATACCTGCGGCCTGAGCCGTCAATCGGTATCCCGGATCTTTGATGAAATCGAGGCCATCGTCGCTGGTAAATGACACAATCTCCTTGACCTTGCTTACGTACATCCGCCATCGGCCGTCGGGAAGACGCCACACGCGCGGCTGTCCCGCCTCAGTCCCGGCGATCCGGACCCCCGACTCCTCGACAAACACCCGGCCGTCGTCGGACACTGCGCTCACAATGCCGATCTCCTGAGCGAAGGCGTAAAGGCGAATCCGTCCGTCGTCAAGAACGATGGCTGTCGGATCGGCGATCGGCTGTCCCATCGCCACACCGAAGGCCGGTGGTTGGTAAAAGACCCCGTGACTGGTGCAGATAGTCGGCCCTTCCCAAACATCACCCTCCGGTTGTGGCGAGTCCACCATCTGGCCATCTTCGGCTCCACGACCGAAGCAGTGCATGACCTGATCGTTCTCTGCTTGGTCCATGGGGCGAGTTCGCAGCGCCTTTAAGGTGGCATCACCCAACGAATGGAAAATGCACGCCTCGTTGTCGGGCCTCAGATGGTTCAAGACGTTGGCATCGTCAAGGCGATAGTCGTAGCCATCGACTACCTCCGAGTTAACGAGCTCGGGCAAAGGGGTTGGATCCATAGTCATCACATCATCCATACCAGTATCCATGTCATCGAACATTCCCATCTCTTCGGCCATTTCCATCATATCTTCCATGCTCATTCCCATCTTTTCTGCCTTTTCACACATGCTTCTTTGAGTTAAGTCAGGAATGTCAGAACATTCATCTATTTCCATTGGAGACGAAGTTGTTGAGTCATCAGTTTCAGTAGGCACTACCGTCGGAACTTCAGTTGGCAGTTCCGTTGGGGTCTGAGTGGATTCAGTGGTCGTCGGTGCTGCAGTCGTTGTCGCAACCGGGGCGGTGGTCGTGACTGGTACGACGGTTTCTGCACCTCCGCTACACGCCAAGGCCACCAACAGAAACGTCAGAACAACAGCGTACTTTATCATAGCATTTAGTATGTCACTGTCCCCCCCACTAACGCAAACACTATATTGTTTAATCATCTACAAGAAATGAAGTATGAAGAGAGCTATCAATAAAATTGTCAGGTAACGGTATTTTAGAGTAAATATATCATGCTTTTAACACTGCTACAGAGACCATGTTGTAGATTATATTTAGAGTCTTATCGGTAACAACCTGAGTAGAACCAGACATTATCGTAACCATGTATCACAAAAAGTATATGTACCTCTGGTTGTAGGATACAGGTATACATTGGTCTTATTAACCATATCTTCTCAACAGAGTAAATTTTTAGAAAAACTGGGATTCAGTTGATTATCGGTGTTGGTATTTCACAGAAGTCACTGGAACTGACTGCTTTGCCTTCAAGTAGTTTTTGTGTCTCACTACCGAATAGGTCGACCCAACATATGCCATGAACAGCTGTTGCAGCGTATTCATTAAAATCTCTCTCCAACATCTCAGATAAATCATTTTTCCTACGCAAATCATAGACCCCAAAATCTAAATAAGTATTGGTGGCATGCCCTATGGCGTAACCCAACACCTCACCCGACTCAACGAAGTATTGACCATCTGGCATGAAGGTGCCCCTTGAATCATCCAATAACACTGGTACGTTTTTAATGATTTCAGACCATCGGTCAGTGATTTGAGCAATATGATCTATCATAATTTTTATTCCGCAAGGATGATGGAACTCAAGCTTGATCTGCTCCTCATTTGTGGAAAATGTTTCTTCATCAACAGAGTAGTTTTCCAGTCTACGGTTTACAGCATATAGGCTGAACCCTTCAGCAGGAAACTTGACAGTAATTTGGTCATGAGGTGTGTTATGTGACCTAAGATGACCATGAGAGATATAGTATGAGCCGTTTCCACCTGGTCGACCAGGTGGTGTGAATTCATCAATTACAGCTATGTCTATTGGCAACACATTAAACATGTCTTCGAGTGGGCCACAATTAGGAGGAGTAGAACTCGGCGACCATTCCCCAGTTTCCCAGTTAGACCATTTAACAAAATTATGGATTGTCGGCATCTCAATTGGTTTAGGTGTTGCAGTTGGTGGAATGGGGGTATCAGTAGGTTCTTTACTAGGAGTTGACTCAGAGATTGCTGTAGCTGTGGGTGGTACTGAAGTAGATGTGGGCTCAATTGTAGGTATAGATGTAGGCACAGACGTAGCCGCAGGTGATACTGGTGTTGGAGTAGATGTTGGGAGTAACGGTGTAGCAGTATTTACAATCTCAGCTAACTGTTTTTCGAGTCGTGCTTCAACGGTAGCATCAATATCTGCTGTACTAACTCCACAACCTACTACTAGGAGCATTAATCCTGCAGAAAAAAGAATAAGTATATTTCTATAAATAGCTAACATAAGTCAGAGTATAGTTTGTTTTTCAATAATTTGGATTCAGTCAAGGAAATCATCTATATCAAATTCTTCCTTTAGCTTCAAAAATGCGTTTGCGTAAATAGCTTTTGACTTCACATTTACCAAACAATCTTTAGTCAGTTCAAGTTCCTGAAAGTGCTCGGCACTATAGTCGCTTTGCAAATTTGAAACATTGAAACCGAATCTTTCATAGTAATTTGAATCTCCCAGAAGAAATAAAGCATCCATTTTCATTTGTTCGCTATTTTTTATAGCGGCTTTAATTAGTTTGGAGCCAATACCAGATAATTGATGTTCAGGTAATACTGAGAGAGGGGCAACTCCTCCACAAAATAAACCTATATCAGGTTCCATAGTTACTTTAGAAACCACTACATTACCTACAATGGTATCCGACGATTCAAAAATAAGGTTTATTAACAAATCTTTGTCTAAAATTAATTGTCTAACTAAGTCGGATTCTGCTTTATTGGCAAAAGATGTATGGATTAAATTACAGATCTCCTCTAAATCAGAGTCTTGTGCTTCTCTTATCATTTGTTCGAGTCACAGAGTTTCATCATTATGTTGAGAATTATTGATTTATTTCCTGTCTTTTAATATGTCAGTCAATTTCAATTCTTTATGTGGGTGAATTCGTTCAGTAACTAATCTAAGTAAATCCCATTCATCTTCTATGAGAGCAGTTGACCCCATAGTCCATACACCTTGTTTCTTATAAAACTTGGTATCAAATATAAAGCATAACTTATGATGAGTATTATATTTA
>Ga0115002_10009773_pt1 | contig 10400 bp, 3 predicted proteins | sample ArcticOcean_MG_C_8_FD_89576 | JGI IMG/M metagenome (GOLD analysis project Ga0115002, IMG submission 89576) | Marine microbial communities from western Arctic Ocean - ArcticOcean_MG_CB11_86 | ecosystem: Environmental > Aquatic > Marine > Oceanic | place: Arctic Ocean: Canada Basin | collected... | reverse complement strand
GTAACGGACGCGCAGCAATTGAAATTATTGGATTGGGCGGAGAGTACTTCTCACCGACTTGGAGGCTTTGCGTCCGAGGGAGAAGGGTCCACGAATCTGGCAAAGTGGCGGCAGCCGTTGATCGAAGAGTTGACGAAGTCGGTCTACAACGTCCTCGCCGATTTGGACGTCATGCTGGAGTCCGATGCTTTTGAAGACGCGGCAAATCGAATCGCCTCGGTGACTCCCGAAGACGACCAAGGAATTGCACCCTACGGGGACGACTCACAGTTGTTGTTATCGTTACCCACAGCCTTCAACCTGGCGACGGATACCTCACCGCAGCTCAAGACGATCATGGCGGAGAAATATAATGACCGCGCCACTTTACGCATTCGCTCGGCGATCCGACAGGGCGATCCTCGCAGTGTAGAGATGACGGCCAGTCAATTCAGCGTGACATCCGCGTCTGCGGAAGCCCACCAGTGGCTCGGGGATCGAGCGTTGTCCAGCGGCTGGTTCGAGCAAGCGATTGCATCGTACCGTCAGGCATTGGCTGTTGCCGACCCGCAGCTCGCAGCTCAGATTCACCCGCGGGTTCGCTTGGCCAATGCGATGATTGGAAAGCGAGCAGGAGAACCCGCGACCAGTCCTGTAACGATTGGCGACCTCATCATGGCTCCGACCGAATTCGAAGCGATGATCGAAGAAATGCACAAAGCTCATCAGGGAGAAGCGGCGACGGTCGGTGCGACCGGACTGACGTTTGGAAACGTCCCCCCTGTCGCGCAATTTAAAGCGGAACGTCGCAGCAATACCGATAGCGAAATGGGCGAGCAGCCCAACCACGAGGGCTTGCCGACGATGTCAGCCTCCAAGGTCGACTGGGTCCCTCAGCAAACGGTTTTGCGCCTGGACGGCGACCGTTTTCTGCTGGCCAATCGCTTTCAAGTCTCCGCGTATAAACCGACCGACGGTGTTCGCATTTGGAAAACAGCTCGCCCGCCTGGAAAGATGTTGCGATCTCGCGATTGGCCTTTGAGTCCAATGGCGGCGATCGTTTATCAAGAGCGTGTTTACACTCGTTTGCTTTACGAAAACGGGCCGCGGCTATTCTGTTTCAACCGAGCAGACGGGAAACTGCTTTGGAGTTCAGCTGCTCGCAATAATGAATACGTCGCTTCCGATCCGATCGTCGTTCGCGGTCAGCTGGCATGTGTCGTGATTGAAAAACTTACTACCGGTAGGTTTCACATGCGGTTAGACTTCTTTGACCCCGAAAGCGGCGACTTGACAACTCAACATTCGCTCGCCCATTTCCAGCAAGATTGGTTTGCGACCAATTTCTGTACGGCCATCCGAGTGGACGATTCGATTGTGATTTCGGCTGAAGGCATTGCCCTTAGCGCTTACTTCGATGGTCGACTGAAATGGATTCGAAAATACAATGCCACTCCAATTGACGTCGATCATTGGGCAGTGAAGCAGCACCGTCAGCCGCCACTACATCACGGTGAAAAAGTTTTCTTATTCCATCCCGGCGTCGGCGGCATCGACTGTCTTAACGCCAACACCGGCCAGAGAATTTGGCGGAATTACCCATCTAAAATGCTCCGCTGGTTGGGTATATCGCAAGGCAATCTTATTGTTCATTGCGAGGACCACTTAGTTGCCTACGAATTGGAACATGGTCAACAGCAGTGGCTGGCCCCTGGAAAACACTCTCTTCACGGTTACTTGTGTGACGACGAACGAGTTGTCGTTTCCAATTCGGTTGCCAGCCCCAAAACGGCCGGTCGTTTTTCGCCTGAATTGAAGTGGTACGACACGAGCAATGGCAAGCTACTCGGTCAGTCAACGATAGGGACTCTCGAGGCCGCGAATCCTCGTTTTGGCCCACTGTTTTCTCTCGAGGGAAAGCTGTTCGCATTTTTCAAAGACACGGACTACGACCCGAACCGCGATATCTTCGAGTTAGTCTCCGAGAAGAAACTCGCCGCCCCGGCCGATTTCGACCACGACCCTTGGCTTGCTACAGTCGACAAAAAACTCCAACGCGATGTCGCAATGACTTTCCCGGGTTGGCGGGCTTGGCAGGGACTTACCGTACCTCGGATCGGATTGCTCCCGGACGCCCATGGTGAAAAAGATGTTGTGGGAATGCGCATCGGTGCTGGTCAGCCTTTGTTTTTGGTTCGAGAGTTGAAAATCCCCGAAAACAACCAAGCGAGATTGCGGCTGACCTTTGCTGTGGACGCTGGTTTGGAATGGATGCTAGACGTCAAATTCAACGACCAACAGTTATTCACGCAAGAAATTAACCCACAAACCCAGCCGCAACCCTGGAAAACCTGGGAAATTGACCTCACTCCCGTGGCTGGTCAAACCGGACGCCTGCGAATAAAAGGCAAACTAATTAAAAACCCAGACGATAATCGTCGCACTTATTGGAAGGAAGTGCGAATTTCCCTCTAAGTGGCTGACATCGCAACGGATATCAGAATATTTAGTGAGTTTAGTAGCATCCCCCTTCTCAACAACTTAACATATAAACGAAGTTGAATCTGACGGCCTCATGTCCGCCAAAGAAAACGCGTCGATTAAGTGGTGAATCCTTTCCATCACAATGTTGGTTTTCGCGTTCCGCACCCGTTGCCGAATCACGTTCAACGTCCGAGATCACGTTCAACACCCGAGTGAAAATAGATGAAATACTCTCTACTAAGTCTTTTGCTCGTCGCGTTCATTTTCCCATCAACTGCGTTTGCGCAAGGTGAGTGGGAAATCACGAACGAGAGTGAGTTAGCATTACAGCGCGGACTGCAGTGGTTGTCCGAAAACCAGGGACCTGAAGGAAATTGGAAGTCCAATGACCTCGGCTTGGTTAGCATGGGAGCGTTAGCGTTTCTCGCTGACGGCCACGCGCCGGGAAGAGGTCGCCACGGACGGACGGTTCAACGTGCGTTGAATTATGTGACGACCAACGCTCGACCAAGCACTGGCTTGCTCAACATTTCCAACACGCAGCGCGACATGTACAACCACGGTCTGGCAACGTTCGTGCTGGGACAGATGCATGGCATGACCACCACGCCTGACAAGCGCATGAATATCACGCTCGACCGAGCCCTCAAGTTGATTGCGAACACGCAATGCGAGGATGGCGGTTGGGACTACAAAGCAGCGCGACAAGCGCGCGGAAGCGACCTGAGTCTAGCAGTGATGCAGGCCAAGGCACTTCGCAGCGCGATGGATAGCGGCTTGGAAGTTCCACCGGAAGTTATCGAGGCGGCGATCCAAAGTGTACGGGAACATTATTCTCCCAAGAGTGGAAACCGCCACGCTCCGGAATCGGATCAAAAGAAAGTACCGGGACAATTCACTTACCGCAAAGACGGTGGTTCCGCAACGATCGCAATGGCGGCAGCCGGTGTTGTTTGCATGCAAGAGTTTGGCCAATACGACGATTGGCGAATCGACAAGAGCATGGAAGTGATTCACGCCGCCATTGAAACTCTCAAGAAAGACGAAAGCAACAAAGTAACTCGCAATGGTCACATGCCATTCGACGCCTACACCTTGTATTACGTCGGTCAAGCTCTGTATCAGGTAGGCGGAGATTCCTGGAAAAAAGACTATCCAGTTTTACGCGACTATTTGGTTCGCAGCCAAGTTCTCGATGCCGGCAATAACGCTGTGCATGGAGCTTGGCACGACCGCGGTGCTCGATCGGGTGGACGCGTAGGTGGCCAACCCGGCGACTTGTATGGTACATCGGTTGCCTGTTTTATCCTGGCGATGCCCAATCGCTACTTGCCAATCTTGCAAGAGGGAAAGATCGAAAGCTTAAGCAACCGTTTCAAAACAGATTAGATTTCAATTGCTCGCCTTTTTACACCTAGACTCTGCTAACTGAGAAATCGACAAAGATGGGTTCCCTTTCCTTTACTGCTTGGACGTTCGCTGCTGCCGGCGCGATTTGCGCGCTAGGGCCGTTGATCATCCACCTACTGAACCGTCGACGATATCGCGTTTTGCATTGGGCCGCGATGGACTTCCTGCGGGAAGCGCTGCAGCGCAACCGCCGGATTATGCAAATTCGCGACATTCTATTGCTCATCTTGCGAACCGCGGCCGTGCTATTGTTCGGCCTCGCTTTGGCCCAACCGTTTTTCACTTCAGCGCAAGACGAACTCAGTGGCAAACAACCCGTTCATGCAATATTGGTCTTCGACAACAGTATGAGCATGGGTTACCAAGTCGAACTCGGCAACACGTTATTAGACCGAGCTCGGGAACGGGGCGTCGCATACGTCGACGACCTCCCAGCAGGAAGTCGGGTCACTGTGCTTCCACTTTGTGGATCCAGCCATGCTTATAGTCTGGATGCTTATTCGACACCCGAACAAGCCAAAGAAGCGATCGGGCGAATCGAAGTTGTCGATCGCTCGGCCAACATGACGCGGGCAGTTGCCGATGCAAGCCGAGCCGCCGATTTGCAGCCTCAGTTGTCGAAAAGAGCAATTATTTTTACCGACCGACAATCCACTAACTGGAATGGATTTGGCGAATCCGATGCACTGGATGCTCTGTCACCCATCCAGGTGGTGAACGTCGTGGAGGCAGCCGATTCGACGACCACCGAAAACACTTGGATTTCCGATCTGCGCATCCAGGACGGCGTTGCCGATGTGGAAACGCCAGCAACGATCATTGTCGAACTTCAACACCAAGGTCCTGCCGCTCGCGAAGATGTGCAGGTGACTTTGTCGATCGATGGAGTGCCGATAGCATCGAAAACCGTCTCGCTCGATCCGGCCTCTGGCGCTCGTGAAGTGGCCTTTCAACACGTCTTCAACGCTTACCATCCGACTCCGGGAAATCCCGAGTTGGTTCCAATCGAAGCGTCGATCGTAAACGATCGTTTGCCTGCCGATGACGAGCGTCATCTCGTGGTGCATGTACTAGCGGCGATGCCCGTTGTCTTTATCGATCAATACGGGGACGGCGAAGAGAGCCTCATCACTCAACGACTCGGCGAAACTCGACACCTTCGCAAGCTTTTGGCTCCCAATGGTTCGTCGACATCGTCACGCGAACTAGTTTCGATTCGACACATGCGGATCGATCAATTGGACGTGACTTCGCTCAGCGATGCTCGCCTGTGCGTTATCGCTGGACTGGCAGATCCGGGAGACAAAGTTTCGTTGTTGCGTGAATTCGTCGAACAAGGTGGCCAGTTGGTGATCGCCGCGGGTGCCAAGTTTGACCCGGCACTCTGGAACGAAACGGCTTGGCTCGACGGCGCCGGAATCTTACCACTTCCGCTGGAACCGAAAAACGCTGGCGCCACACCCGACGAAACTCAACAGTTGGACGTGAAGTTTCTGTCTTTTGAGTCGATGCGTGGACACGAACATTTCCAAATCAGCGGAGTTTCGGACGACGAACTCGCAGAACTTTACTCCGAGCCATTTTTCTTCAAGTGGTCGGTGTTTGACGACCATCCCGAAACCCTTGCAGAACTCGCGACAACCGAACGCGCTCGATTGGAAAAACGGGCTGCCGACTTACTCGAACAACACGCACCCAAAGACGAAGAAGATCAGCCTCTAATCGAAGAGCCTATTAACCAAAGGTGGTTGATGTGGCAACCGAGTTCCAAGCAAGCGACGCTCGAACAAATCGTCAAAGACAACACCGAAGATAACGACGAGTCAAAAGCAGCGATTCAAAACGGCATCGACAATATTCTTATCAGAAACCATCCGCAAGTCCTGGCTCGATTCACGAACGAAACAGGTCCTGTATTCATGGCTCAACGAACCATCGGACAAGGACGAGTACTGTCGGTCAGTTCGGGACTATTGTCCGATTGGAATACGTTACCCAAAACAAATGCCATCGTCATGTTCGACCGAATATTACGATCGATGTTGCTCTCGACTTTGCCTCGGCGAAACTACGAGCCAGTCGACAGGCTCACTTTGCCCGTGTTGGCGGGTGGCAGCGATGTGCAAGTTCGCCTGCAACGCCCGCACGACAAAACGGCTGACGAAGTGGCGGATTCCGGTTTTATCGGCGAACAAGAGCTCGGCGTGACGATTCCTCGCGCATTCCAACGCGGCATGTATCGCTTGGCGGCCTACCGAATCGACGAATCCAATACGCCCGACCTCGAAAACCCGCTTTGGAAAACACCGATTTCGGTCAACGGAACCGCCAGTGAATCGGAACTGGATCGAATAGACCCCGGAACCGTAACCATACCCGAAGGAAAAATCGCCTGGGTCGAACCCGGTGAAGAAATTCGCCTCGATGGCGTGTTCAGCCAAGGACAAGACACTTGGTGGTACCTCATCCTCGTGGTTTTCCTTTTGCTGTTAGTAGAGATCGGAATCTTGGCATGGCCAACCTTTCAGCAGCTGACGCAAACCAACGAGCAACCAACTACAGAGAATTGATCAACTACAGAGAGCTGACAACGATAGAATTTATTTGAGGCCAAACTGAGCACAGATTTGGCACTTTGAATTTGAAAACTACTGAAATTGACTGACATCTACTGAATACTGAAAGTTGAAGTGTAAATAGCCATGGACCAATACATTGGCTGGTTAATCGGATTGAATGACGTGACGTCGATCGACGACGCCCAACCGACGCTTGCTGCGCCGTGGGCGCACACGAGCCCGTTTTGGGTGTTCTTGGGCAGCGTCATTCTGCTCATCTTGGCCATCGTTTTCTATTCCCGATTCCAAACGCGTGGCCCGATATGGGCCCGAACATCGCTCGGCATCGTTCGCGGTCTTCTGCTCGTCTTGCTGTTCATCACATTGGCAAATCCAATGTTGATGGTGACCTCGACCAGTGAACACAAGCCCTTGCTTTACGTCTTGTTCGACGGAACGGGCAGCATGTCGATTTCCGATGAATTGACGTCGAAGCAACAAGATGAAATCACCAAGGCGGTTGGCCTGGAACTCAAAGAGGGCGATGCCCCTCCCACTCGACTCGAACTCATTCAATCGCTGTTGACAAAAGAAGATGACAATCCGATCAAGCGTCTTGCGGACGAATCGAATTGTCGTATCCAAGCATTTGTTTTCGACGGCAATTCGACCAGTCAATTGCGTCGCTTGACGGGAACAGACGACGGCGAGATCGACGCTGCGAAATTGGCCGAACAACTTTCCTCGAAAGGTCAAGTGACCGCTCTTGGCGCAGCATTTTCAGATATTCAACAACAATTTAGTTCCGGTGGACTCGCGGGCGTCGTAGTCTTCAGCGACTTTTCGCACAATTCCGGAATTGCTCCATTAAGTGACGACGAAAACTCGCCCACCAGCCAACTCGACGTCCCCTTCTATCCCGTGGGAATCGGATCGATAGAGGCGGTTGACCTGAGTGTCGACGTGCAAACGGATCCTCGCATGAAGCGAGCCGAGCGAACCAGTGTTGTGGTAAAGCTCCGCCAGACGGGATTGAAAGACCAACAGGTTACGGTAACGTTAAACGCCCGCAAGCAGGGTGGCGATTCGGGATCGAGCGATCGGACAATTTCGGTTGGTCAAAAGACAGTGGTCTTGAGTGCCGGTGTCGAAATTGTCGAGTTTCCGTTTACGCCAGACGAAGCGGGAGCGTTTGAGTTCACTGCTTATGTCGAGCCACTGGAAGGCGAGACCGTCGAAGATAACAACCGAGCCAGCCGCGCGGTCAATATCATCGACGATTACTTGCGACTAATGTATGTGGCCCACGAACCAACTTGGGAATGGCGATTTGTGAAAGAGGTATTCCACCGCGACAAGCTTGTCGGCATGGAGGGATTCCGAACTTACCTGGCCTCTTCCGATCCGCGCGTTCGCGAAACTAACGTGCTGTTCCAATCGACGCTGACTCCGAAACGAAGTGAGTTCTTTGCCAATGATGTCATCTTCCTTGGCGACATGGACAACAAATCAATTACACCGCGATTTGCGAATCTAGTGAAAGAGTACGTTGGCAAGCTCGGCGGCGGACTCGTCGTCATTTCGGGTCCTCGATTTGGCCCGAACCATTTGCACGGCACTGCGATCGCAGACATGCTCCCCGTGGTCATCGATCCAAACGCTCGCATCTTGGACGACCAGGAATTTCAGCTGCGAAGAACTGCTCACGCCGATCGTTACGCGTTCATGCGATTGGGCGAAACGGATGAAGAGAACGAGAAGGCTTGGAAGAACTTGGGCAAACTGCCTTGGTACCAACCTGTCGCTGCGATGCACGAACAAGCTTTTGCATTGGCCGAGCACCCCACCGATCTCTGCACCGATGGCAAGACTCACCAACCGCTAATTGCGATTCGTCCCTACGGAAAAGGCGAAGTCATTTACATCGCCTACAACGAAATGTGGCGATTGCGAAAGCGTTATGGCGAGAAGTACTATCGACAATATTGGTCGCAACTGATCTATCGGCTGGGCATGAGTCACGCCTTGGGTGACGACAAACGCTTTGTACCGCGACTGGACAAACGTCAATATCGCGTCGACGACAAAGTTGTTTTCACGGTCGAAGCCTACGACGAAAACTACGAAGCACTAGGTGAGTCGGACCTCGAAACCCGCACACTCGAAGGCGAGTTATCGGTACCGGGCCCATCGGGAATCAGCCAAGAGATACGAACCATTTCTGTACCAATGTTGCGACCCGGTGTCTTTGAAACGCGACTTCCGGTCTACCAACCGGGCGTTTACACCTTGCGAGTTAAGGATCCGATAACTGGCGATGAACACGAGCGAACTTTTGAAGTGACAAACGTTTCCGCAGAACGCCGCTCGGCAGTCCGCGACGTCCGATTACAAGAGGAGATCGCGCGGCAGACTGGCGGTCGATCTTACGACCTTCGCACAGTTTCCCAATTGCCCAACGATATCCAAGTCGAACCCATTAAAGAACAACTGACACGAAATTACCCGCTCTGGAGCACCCCACTCTGGTTTACACTAGTAGTGGTGCTGATGCTCTCCGAATGGCTAGTACGGAAGTTTATACACCTGTCATGACCCAACTCACACAACTACGAAACAAACTGTCTTCACTCCGCAATTGGCGGTCGACGGCCCGATTAATCGCAGCCTGGTCGGCGGTTATTGTCGCGGTTCTGGTGGCACTGATGGCAATATTTGCCCTCGACTTCATCTTCACGCTCGGAATCGCGGAGCGGGTGGTGCTGTTCTTGCTTGGAGCCGTCGCAGTCGCTTGGGCGTTTAATAAATACGCCGCGCCAACATTGGGTATCAGCGAAACCGTGGAAGATGTTGCACTGCTTGTCGAAACCAAACAAAGCATTCGCAGCGACCTGATCGCATCGTTGCAATTCCAAGGCGCGGATGCAGCAGACTGGGGTTCGCAACAATTGGAACAAGCCGTTATCAACGATGTCTCCAATTTCGAGTCGAAGATCAACGTCTTTGAAGGCTTCTCCAATGAAACGCTCACTAAAAGATGCAGCTGGCTGTTGATGATCGGTTTGGTCGTAGCGCTGCTTTGCTACGGCTTCCCGGATTACGCATCCACATTCTTGCAACGCCTTGGCCTCGGATCCAATCACTATCCAACTCAAACCAATATTCTATTGATCGCCGTCAACGGGGCGACAGTTTTAGATGCGGCCAAAGATGGTACTCAGCCCAACGATTCCATCTGTGCGGAAGGCCGAGTTCTCAATGTCCTGGTTTACACGAAGGGCGTCGGCAACGAAGTGGGGCGACTCAGCCTCAACTCCAAGGCGTCGGGCAGTCATCGGGATCTCGAATTGGAACAAGTTCCAGACGAGAAACGTGTCGAGTCTCTCGAGCAAGCGTTGAAATTGCTTAACGACGCCAAAGCGAATTCCAAACTTCGCGTGCAAGAGGAGTGGCGGAACGCTTTGTCTGCGGCAATTCAATACGACATTCCCAAGAGCCTGGAAGAATTTAAGACGAGCATCGGCGATGACGAATCGCTGACTGCGCTCAGAGACGAAGTTGTCGAGGTTCAAGACGTCTGCCTAGACCGCGAATTGTTCGTCGGAAAACTCAATCGCATGGTCGACCCGATCCAATACCAATGTTACTTGGGCGATGCGTGGACCGACACAGCAACGATCGACATGATTCCGCTTCCCGTCATCGAACCAGAGCTGACAGCGGTTGCTCCACAATATGCACGGGCTTCCGAAGACAAAATTCGCAGTGCCAGTTCTCGCCACCTTTCAGTCCTCGAAGGGTCGGAAGTTAAGGTCGCGCTTCGCTGCACAAATGGAAAATCTTTGAAAGAAGCTTGGATTACATTCCAAAAAGAGGACAAACAACAGAGAGTCGACTTGGTAGCAACCGATGATTTAAATACTTCTTGGAAACTTGATTCGCAAGACACACCCCTCTTTCGGGTTTCGG
>Ga0115002_10009770_pt1 | contig 10401 bp, 12 predicted proteins | sample ArcticOcean_MG_C_8_FD_89576 | JGI IMG/M metagenome (GOLD analysis project Ga0115002, IMG submission 89576) | Marine microbial communities from western Arctic Ocean - ArcticOcean_MG_CB11_86 | ecosystem: Environmental > Aquatic > Marine > Oceanic | place: Arctic Ocean: Canada Basin | collected... | reverse complement strand
TGGCGATCGTCATGATTTGGCGAATTTCGCTATCCGGCTAATTTGATTCGCCGCGCTCGAGTAGAAGCGGCGAGTCGATACGGGTGCCGAATGCCGTCTTTTTGTTCGTCTATCGCATAGTGAAGATGCACTCAGTTCGAACCCCGTGCTTCTGCTTTGATCACTTTGCTAGAGCAAAGCTCGAGGTAGTACCGTAACGATGCCTGGAAACAGCGCGAATAAAATCACTGCAAGCACAAACAAGCCAACGAACGGCCAGGCCGCTTGATACATCTCACCAATAGTCATGTCGTCGACGACACCCTTTAGTGCAAAGATGGTGTATCCAAACGGCGGGGTCATTCCACCGACAGTGATGTTGATCAAAAAGAGCAACCAAAACCAGATGGGGTCGAAGCCTAGCTGCGCTACGATTGGACGATAGATCGGGATAATGACCATCATTAACGCGATTTGATCGATGAACATACACAGAATAAACGGCAGGCCAAGCATCACGATCAACATCACGGCCGGTGATAGACCAAGCCCGGCGATACTCTGGGTGATAGCCCCAGTGGCGCCGGTGAATGCCAAGAGCTGACTGAATATTTTCGACGCAACCATAATGATCAACACCATCGCCGCGGTATAGTCGGCCGCACGAAAAGATTCGCGCAACATTTCAACATTCAATCCGCCGTATATCACTACCGTTATGATCGCGCCGATGACGCCAGTTGCGGCTGCTTCAGAAGGGGTTGCAATGCCTAAAAGAATTAGGCCCATGATCGAAAGTATCACGAAGCTCACGGGCGCCAGTTGCGCAAGTGCGCCGAGAACACTCGGTTCAGCATGTCCTACTGAGCGCTCCGCTTCCATCGGCGGTGCGAGGCTTGGGTCGCGCTTAACCCGAAACAAGATATACGCCAGAAACAGGCCCGCCAGAAACAAGCCGGGTAGTACACCGGCGACCATTAGGCCGGCGATCGACACGCCAGCCATCGTCCCAACAATGATCACCAGCACACTTGGGGGGATGATCGGTGCGAGACACGCCCCAGCCATTATCGCGCCCGCCGACAAGCGTGCGTCGTAGTTCCGCTCGCGCATTCCCGGTAAGACTGAGCGGCCTAGCATCGCGGCAACCCCCATCGCGGTGCCAGACAGTGCGCCAAAGATAGTCGCAAGCGCAATTGTCAACACGTATTGGCGACCACGCAGGTGCCCGATCAAGGTATCAACTGAACTGAACATCCTCTCTATCGCTCGACCGCGCGCAAGGATCTCGCCGACCAATAAAAACAAGGGGATGGTTACCAGCGCGGCTGTTGTACCGGTGTTAAACATGCTGTTTGCGAACATGCCGAATCCAGCATCGCCAGTGATTAGCGCGAGACCAACTAGATCGCATAGCAAAAATGCAATTACCACCGGCACCCCTAATGCGAACAAGCACAATAGCAGCGCAATCGCGGCGATGAGGAGCATAACGCCGCTCACGTGAAACCACCGGCCTTAGCATCGAAGGTGTTAGCGGGAGACAAAAACGTCAATAAAAAATGCACCCCGGACAGCGCAAATCCGTAGGTGACGGCGGTTGATAAGCACCATTTCGGTATTGGATAGACGGATACGGTGGTTATCTCATGCACAAACTGGCGAACGTTTTCGAGACCGCTGATCCAAGCCACGGCGAAACACGCCAGCGCGCTAAGCAACGCGATCATAGCCTGTAACCTGTCGTTCGCGCGTTGTGAAATACGGTCTTCGAGTAAGGTTACACTGACGTGTCCGCTGCTTCGGGTCACTTCCGGGATCATGAGAAAAATAGAAACAAATAGGAGCACCGCCACGAGATCGCTCGCCCAAAGTGTTGGATGATTAAAAAAATAGCGCGATACAACTTCGTAACAATAAGCCATGACTATGATGCACAGCGATCCGCTTGCAGCGACAACCCCGCAGGTCGTCAAGACATTGGCAATTCGGCGAAAGGATTCGAGAACTTTCATAATTAGGTGCTGTAGACAATCTGTATCATTTGGTGAGGCCGGCGGCACCAGCGAGTTTGTATAGCCGTTCGGCAGTTACCCCGCTTTTGGCGATCGCCATCGACCAAGTCCCGTCAGACCAATACTGCGCCAATTGCGCCAACGGCTCACCGCAGAGCGTCGTTGACGTTAGCCCAAACTTCTTAAATGCCTGTTCCTCGATGACCACAAGCTCAGCAAAGCGTTTGTATACATCGCGTTCGAGGATTTCACCTTGCCCAAGCAATAATTGCTGTTGTCCGGGAGCTAAGCGCTCAAAGCGCCGCAGATTAATAAAAAGCTGATGTGTGGTCGCGCCGAAGGTTGGGCGCAAGTAATGCGCGGTAACCTCGTACCAACGAAATGGCAAAGATCCCGCGGCTGGCCATGCGGCGCCGTCGACGACGTGTTTTTCAAGCGCGGCGTAGACCTCTCCCGCCGGTAGCACCACTGGGGTTGCACCTAGCGATCGAATGAGACGGAGATAGGCTGGCGATCCCCGGATCTTTCGACCGCTAAGATCACAATCAGCACTAATTTCGTCCTTAAGCAGCATGTGATATCCACGCGCTGATGTCGGTAGCGCTAATAGTTTCAGACCGAGCGACCGATAATGTTCGTCCACGGCCTGCCAAATACCGCTCGTGCGCAGCACCAGCGGATCGGCCTCGATCGCATTTAGCGCCATCCCGATCCCACTCTCGCCGATGTGATAAGCGCCATGAGTAAATAAGAAATCAACGAGGCCCGCGGCCGCCGGTTGCAGTTGCTCAAAGGGCGGGATTGCCTCGGGTCCCGTTATCCGAACCTTGATCTCGCCACCTGAGCTGCGGTTTAGTTGGCTGACAAAACGCCCGGCAATTTCCGCATGGCCGACGTACGCTGGCGACCAGCTCGAGAGCAAATGGAATTCTTCCCCTTCAACGGTCGCAACGCAGGCAAAGATGCCGATTACGAAGAAACTTATCGGCCGGGCAATCTGACGGAATAGAAGTAACGCTTGGTCTGTTCTAGGCATTCGGAGCCTCGCGATGGTGCCTATGCCGACGTTTGGATAGGCCACGATTCCATACTCGGATCACCAATGCGTTCTCATAGATGCGTCAGCCCGCCGTCCACCGTAAGCGATTGCCCCGTGAGAAACGCGCTGTCCGGGCTGGCCAGAAACAAGACCGTCCCAACCAAATCCTCCGGGGTTTCTGCACGCGAGACACTACGCATCGCCAGCATCGCCTTTCTTTGTTCCGGGCTAACGGTGGCGCGATCGATCTCAGTTTCTGTGGCGCCGGGAAGCAATGAGTTAACCGTCACGCCGTCGCCGCCAAGTTCGTGCGCAAGGCTACGAGACATGCCCAGTAATGCGGATTTAGAAGCAATGTAATGTAGATAACCCGGCCGCCCCATCGTCACTGCAGCCGACGAGATGTTAATAATACGACCGAAGCCTTGCTGTTTCATACTGGGCGCTACGGCCCGGGTCATTAAAAACACGCCCGTTACGTTGACGTGCATGACTTGATTCCATTCTGCGAGTGGGATCTCCGAGAACGGTCGCATCGTAATCGTCGAAAATATTCCGGCGTTGTTAATCAACCCATCGATGCGACCGAATCGTTCTTGAATGTGGGCGGCAAGTGCTAAGGTCGATTCTTCCTCGCCAATATCGGTCGCTACCGCAAGCGCCTGCGCGCCGGTTTCGCGGATCGCTTCTGCAACTGCTTCCCCGGCATCCGCATTGAGCTCCGCGATCACTGGAATCGCCCCAGCTTCGGCGAACGCGTGCGCGAACGCGCGCCCAATACCCTGACCAGCGCCAGTGATGACGACCACACGGCCGCTTAAATCAAATCGTTGACTCACAAAGTTACCCTCCGTACACGGTACCGCTGCGAAAGAGGCATACGGGCTTCCGTTCTTATTCTAGATAATTGGTTTGTAGGTTGAATTATTCATTCACTGTTGGGTTCAAACCCTTCGCGATCCGTATTACGGCGTTGTAAGTTTCCGCGAACTTTTTGTAGCGTTAGGTGTAATTGCCCAATTTCGCGGCTATCGAGGCCGTCCAGCGCTGCTGCGTTGACCTCCATAGCATAAGGCATCAGCTTCGACCGCAATGCGCGGCCTTGCCGGGTGAGATGAATATGCACCTTGCGACGATCGCTCTGCGAGGGTCGGCGTTCTATCAACCCGTCCGATTGCATCTTCCTTAGCTGCTGTAACGCGGTCGGCTCAGTCACTCCAATTAGACGGCTAAGTTCGCGCTGGGTTAATCCGTCTTCCTCCCACAAAGCGCGCAGGAAGTACCACATCCCAACATTGACACGATGCTCCAGCAAATGCGTTTGCAGATCATCGGCGAAGGCGCGGTGAGTAAAACGGATCAGGGCACCGATACTTGCGTCTAGCGGCAAGTCGATAGTGCCGGGGCTCTCGTTCACACCCGCGCTGACCAACTTACCCATAATTAAACCGGGAACACGATCGAATTCGGGACTAGCACTGAATCGAATACGCAGAGTTTCTCCTTGAACTGCCAACCTCGCTGGTCGCATTGCTCGAGAAGATCAAGATAACGACCAGAGATCAAAATGCGTGGCAATTCATCTGGCAATGTCTCAACAACTGAGAAATTCGCACGCACTTTCACATCCGCATCGCTAGAATCTTCGATACGGATATCGGTCGTATGATGCCGCAGATAACGTGGCTCATACATCATGGTTTCATTCACAGCCGTGACCCTGTCTTCGATCATCGCGCGACTTTCGCAGCGCATGATAGCGACCGGGAGATTCCTGTCGTAGTTGTCGCGTGGAATGATCTGGTACATACACTGTTCCGCAAAAAATTGCGGCCACTGCTCAAGTGGACCGTCGTCGAGTGCCTCGGTATAGCGTGCGTAAAAGTCATACAGCTCGTAGAAAAGCTGCGCGGGCCGGGCTCTCATACGATTACAGCTCCATAACCGCGCGGTAATGATTATAAAACGCGCGGATCGCCGTCTCCGTTACCATATGCTCGGTATCTTCCGTATCGCGACCACCCATTTCGAGTAACGCGTGGCCATCCACGTCGCTGTTGATACCGTCTTGCGCGAGCTTAATCACTTCACTGTCATCGCAAGATACCAAACCAGAAGCACTCATAAGGTTCGCTTGGCGAAGCCGTCGTGTGGTCATTTCTTCGTCGTCGTCAGCGTAGCCGAAAAATGTCCACGCAAGAATGAATGAAGAAGGATCGCGTGGTTGCACTTGACGCATTGCAATGGTGTTTGATTGTTGTTGGATAATCAGGTTCGGCCACAAGGTTTGCATGACAACCGTCGCCGAATCTTTGAATTCTTTCACTGGGTCGAGTAACCGCGGGTCTTTTAGCTTAAAGTCTTCGCGAAGATTTGCGATGTCTTGAGTCGCCTGCGTTGCCTTTTGTTCGCCCTTGCGTGAGATCAGCAAACCGTGTCCGCCCGTCTCGTCCATTTTGACCTGGGCTTCTTGGTCCGCCCGAAATAAACCAAAAGTAACCAAAAAAACATGCAGCAACGACGCATGGTAAGGATCTTTGATGTTTTCAAACATCAACTTCCAATTACCTCGAATGAGCTGGCGCGAATGGCCGAGCAAGCGGAGCTCACGGCCATCGAAAACGCGCTCAAAATAGTAACGATTCGACTCGCCTAGGTAGCTCGTAAAAGGCGTCATGTTAAGGTCGAATGACGCAAACAAAACGCCCTTGTGCGCGATGACAACTAGTTGTTGCAAGCCGTTCGCAGCGGGATCGAAATCTTCCGGCATGCCACCTTGGCCATTAACCCCGCGCATGAACGGAACGCCTTTTAAATCGCCATTTAGGTCGTAAGTCCACTGATGATAGGGGCAAGTGAATCGCTTAGTTTGGCCCGAGCGATGGCGACAAAACTTAACCCCACGATGCGCGCAACGATTAACAAATCCGCGTAGCGCCCCGTCTTGGTTGCGGCAAATGACAACCGGGCGATTGCCAATGTTCGTCGTTATGAAACTACCGGGGTCCGGTATTTCTGCATCCAATCCGACATATGCCCAGCTTGAGCCGCAAAATATACGCGCCATCTCCTTATCGAAGATGTCCTTATCGGTATAAATCCAATACGGGATTTGACTGTTGTCGGTAGCCGGCCAGAGACGCGGCGGTGTTGTTTCTCGTTTGTTCATAGGCAAAATCAAGCAATCGATTTAGAGATCCACTTTGCAGCGAGCATATGGTATTTTACTTAGGAAGCAAAGTATCGTTCATAACAATGCACCGACCATGAGCAACAAAATCCCGCGCCTTGAGTTCACCGAATTGCGCCGTGATATCGCCGAGTCGCTGGCCCCAAAGGTCAAGCGACTCGGCTACCTGGGCGAATTCTTCGCGGCTACTGCGCACCAAGCTGACGCCCTTAAAGCATTCATTGATTTCACTGACGCGGCCAAAGGGGGACTCGATCAGCGCACCGTTAAACTAGTCGCCTTAACCGTTGCAACAAAAAAAAACGTTGCTTATGAGAAAAACCAACACGAGCGACTCAGTGTGAAGCTGGGCTACGGTCGCGATTGGGTGGAGGCCGTCGAAGTGCTCGACCCCGATCCACAAATCGCCTTGTCCGTTGCAGAAAAATGCATCCAGCGTTTCGTGATCGCTGCACTCGAGCGTGACGGACACGACACTGAAGCTTTGCTCGATAGCGTCGTAGACACCTTGGGCCACACCCGCGCTGTTGCAATATTAATGGTTATGGGCCGCTACACAACGCATGCAATCATGGTAAATAGTTTAGTGATCAAGGCGCCGGTCCCATCCATTTTCGAAGATGGCTTCGTGGCCTGATTCGCGCCCACTTTGAACACGGAGATGTAAACCAATGGCCGAAACAACAGCCCTCGTTATTGATCAAAGCGGTGCCCACGACAACGCGCCGTCTCCGGACGCAGCGAACCCGGCCAAAGACTGGCCGCCGGTGCTAATCACCAGAGAAACTATTGAGCTGGAGATCGAACGACTCGCAGACCTACCGCGACCAGCAAATGTCAGACGCCAAGTCCAATTTGTCCATCCCAGCGCCAATGTTGATACGCCCGGGCTAAACCCAGGGGTGCGCCTCACCATGGAAGTACTATTACCTGGCGAAGAAACGGTACCGATCCGGCACAATTCGACCCAGGTGAATTTTTGTATCCGCGGCAGCGGTGCCACTATCGTGTCCGGTAAACAGATTCACTTTAAGCAATACGACGTGTGGAACCATCCTTCCTTTATCCCCTACCGCCACGTCAACGACAGTGACGACTTACACGTACGCTTTACGTATTCGAATGCACCCTTGCTTGAGATGTTAAAGGTCCATCTGGTAGAGGAGAATCCGCCGCTAAACGCCGAAGTCGGCGTTGTTAAGGCGCCAGATTCAGCTTCTAATCGCGGCAACAGCCCTTATGGTACTTTCCCGATCGATGATGACGGCGCATTACTCATGCCGTATGAAACGTTGATATCACCACCGAGCGTAGCATCCAAAGCATTGCATTGGCCCTGGGCAGTAGTCCAAGAAAACCTCGACAAACTGGCCGCGCTCGGTAAGGAGTATGTCGGTCGGCGTCTATACTTGATGTACAACCCAATGACCGGTCGCTCGAACGGCACGACCCCGAGCTTTTTCGCAACCATAACGATCCGGCCACCCGATATCATCGATCGACCGCACCGCCACGTATCGTCGGCGATTAACTACTATTTTCGAGGTTCCGGTTATAGCGTCGTGGAAGGGCAGCGCTACGAATGGCGTGCTGGCGATCTCATGGTCTCGGCGCCGGGTTGGGCGGTGCATAACCATGCGTCTTATGGGGATCCCGTCTACGAGTTGACGGTGCAAGATCAGCCCTTCCATATCATGATGGAGTCGTTGTTGTGGCAAGAAAGTTTGAAAGAGCCAGCAGCAATTCTCGGATCTTCGGTCGGGTTTGCCACCAACCGACAGACAGGATGATTGTTACTCACCAATCGGGTCTAAAATAAGATCTCGCAGATCGTCAGAACGTACCCCCCTGTCAGGTCGTTAGCAACGATCCGATTACTATCTGTAGCGGTCGATTATGCTGAGGCTGCTCCGGTCGAGGCAATTTCGTTTCGAGCATTCACCCATCATCGAATGGTTGGGAGCATTTGTTCCACGCGCCTGGTCGCCGCCTCGCACAACGATACATGATTCAGCAATTGCAGCTTTGCCCAGAGTGACTGCTCGCGCCCTTCGATCATCGCCGACACCATCGTATTTAAGGGTTGGCAACGTGTTGCCATGTCTTCTTCGGCCCGAATCAAGGCGGGCTCGAAAGGAATATCTTCTTCGCTCATGCTAAATATCGTGATCAGTTCACTAACGACTCGATTGTGGTATCGAAATGTGAATTCAAGGTGTTCGGCAAACGCCTCGCGGCTCATCCGGATCGGTTCACCATCCACACTACGTGCATTCACGCCTGAACAGGCGCTGAGCAGGAATAACAAGATAAGCACGAATTCGACCGGCAGCGTTCGTTGCAATCGCCTAATACTAGGCGAGAGATTCTGAGTTCGCATCAATACTTACCTCGCGCACGGCGTTAACTCACACCCGATCCAAACACGCGCTCGACAATCCGCTCGGCATCAGCGCGCTTTGACGCCAAATCTTTTGCCGCATTAAACTGACCTCGTGCGCGTGTCAGATTGTGCGCTGAGCGCGTTGAAAACTGCGTCGGATCCCAAACAAAATAATGTTCAAGCAGCGCGTCCGCACAAAACCGGGCGGCCAGTTCAACGTAGATGGTTAGGATCCCGCAAACTATCCCAGCAACCTCTTGGGAACGGATGAAATGATGCCCATACTCGGCGTATCCGGAAAGCGCATATTCAAAAATTTCGAGTGAAAACTCGGTACTTGCCGTATCTTCGCCGGATCGATTGCACCATGATCGGAACGCGTCACCCAACTCCCACACCAAGTCCATTAAACCGACTGTATCCAGATCGACTAAACACACTGCACCACCGTTAGCACCGAATAGAATATTCGATATCTTTGGATCACCATGCACGAGACGTGGTGAGTTCGGAACCGGGGTAGTTAGCGTCCGCGCAAAGGACAAGATCTCGTCCGCCAGTTTCGCGATATTCGCATAGTCGTTATGTAGTGATTCGCTTTTTAGCGCCGCGCACAGTGCATCGAGATGGCGGGGCAAATCGTGTGCGGTCGATAATGGCAAGGCCCCAAGCATGTCCCAATCGACACCGGCTGCGTGGAACCGCGCCAATACGCGACCAGCTTCGCGGGCATAATTAGCGTCCGGGACCGTGTCAAAACTAGTGCCCTGCACGTAGGTCAGTACCCGCCAACTCACACCGTCGCTGACGCCTACATACGTGTCGCCGTTGGTAGTTGGAATTAATAATGGTGTGCAGATTGATAGCTGGCGAAGACGTGCCGTCACGATCTGGATGCGCTCGTTTACTGCTGGCGGGATCAACGCATGAAGTTGTTGAACCACGTAGCGCTCAGCGGACCGAGTCTCAACAATCCAAGTCTGGTTAATGAGACCACTTGGCGCACGCTCAAAGGTTTGGAGTTCAAGATCGTATGCCTCTAGTATTTCAGGCGGAATCGCATCACTATCGGCGCGCACTATATTCTACCGGAGTGACGTTCAAACGTAGCGCAACTCGAGATACGCAGAGATGGCGCCCGATCCAACTTTGATTTCTCACTTGAAGCAACATCGGTTTAGAGAACTCAAAAATACCCAGGTCAGCGTCCCGAAATTATTGCGCGAAGAGATGTTTATATCCAATGTGGCGATTAAACTGCTGAAACCTGCAACACTGACGCTACTAGTCGCGTCCATTGTCGGCGGTTGCGCGACTGCGCCAACCGACCGGAACAACGCTAGTCACCGTCCAGAATACGCCGAATGCCTCTCATTGTTCGAAGAAAATGACGCGGCGATCACCCTCGCTGGCGTTCGCGATGTCCAAGCCAGACAAATACCAGGGTTCTCCTTTGTGCGGACCGATCGATTTTTATCATCACTACGTGGCCGCCTAAATTCGACGGTTTACAAAAAAACCTGGATCGAACACCTCGCAAGACGTGACGCCGCAGGGCGAAATCAACAACCTTCCGCCCAAACTGCAACCATCCGCTCCGGTGATCGACGCAATCGAGCGATGCAGAAGCGCGTTAGTGGACGAGGTACTCGCGGATCCCACAAGCTTCGCACGGCTGCATAACCAAGCGGTTGTGCCCGACAGCTATAACTCATGGGCTCGTGCGTTTGGGCTATATCCATTGACGTCACTAGTCGTCTTGCGCGGTGTGAAGCGCCGAGTGTTACCCGAATCC
>Ga0115002_10009768_pt1 | contig 10404 bp, 8 predicted proteins | sample ArcticOcean_MG_C_8_FD_89576 | JGI IMG/M metagenome (GOLD analysis project Ga0115002, IMG submission 89576) | Marine microbial communities from western Arctic Ocean - ArcticOcean_MG_CB11_86 | ecosystem: Environmental > Aquatic > Marine > Oceanic | place: Arctic Ocean: Canada Basin | collected... | reverse complement strand
GGGAACAGCTCATCCACTTTGACGAGAGCGCGGTACGACAGGCTTTGCGGATCGTCGGCGAAGGCTTCTACCACCTGGCTGCGAAACGGGAAGAGCGTGATAAACAGCAGTGCCCCGCCCGCCGCAAGAACTAGGGCCTTGTTGCCCAACGCCCATTCGATCACCGGGCGGTACACCCAGACCAGGGCGCGATTCAGCGGATTCTTCTGCGCGGGCAGGATCCGGCCGCGAATGAGGAAGCCCATCAACACCGGCACGACCGTGATCGACAGCATCGCGGCGCCGACCATGGCATAGGTCTTGGTGAAGGCCAACGGCTCAAACAGACGTCCTTCCTGAGCCTCCAAGGCAAACACCGGCAGGAAGGACAGGGTGACGATCAACAGCGAATAGAACAGGGCCGGCCCGACCTCCTTCGACGCATCACGAATGATCTGCCAGTGATCCTTCGTATCGCGGTCGCGCTCCAGATGCCTGTGCACGTTTTCGATCATGACGATGGCGGCATCCACCATGACACCTATGGCGATGGCGATGCCACCCAGGGACATGATGTTGGCGTTGATTCCCTATTGCTCCATGATGATGAAGGAGATGAAGATGCCGACGGGCAGCGTGAAGATCGCCACGATGGCGCTGCGCAGGTGCAGGAGGAACAGGATGCAGACCAGGGCAACCATGACACTCTCTTCGATCAACTTCTCTGTCAGGTTGTCTATCGCCCTCAGGATTAGCCCGGAGCGGTCGTAGGCCGTTTTGATCTCGACCCCTTCCGGCAAGCCCGACTTGAGCGCTTCCAGCTTTTCCTTGACGCGCTCGATGACGGCGAGGGCATTTTCGCCATAGCGCATCACCACGACTCCGCCGACGATCTCACCTTCACCGTTCCAATCAGCCAGGCCGCGGCGCAAATCAGGGCCCAACTGTACCGTGGCGATGTCCTGAACCCGAATCGGCGTGCCGTTGGCGTCGACTCCGACGGCGATGCTGCGGATATCCTCGAGGGATTTTATGTAACCGAGTCCGCGCACCATGAACTCGGTCTCGGCGATTTCAATCAGTCGCCCTCCCACGTCGTTGTTACTGCGTTTGATCGCCATGCGGATGTCTTGCAGCGGAATGCCGTAAGCCAGCAGGCGGTTGGGGTCGACGGTCACCTGGTACTGCTTGACGAAGCCCCCGATGCTGGCCACTTCGGACACCCCCTGGACGCTGGTGAGTTCGTAGCGCAGGTACCAATCCTGGATGGAACGGAGTTCGGCCAGGTCGTGACGGCCGCTCGTGTCCTCGAGGACGTATTCGTAGACCCAGCCGACGCCGGTAGCATCAGGCCCGAGTTTGGGTGACACGCCCCCGGGCAGGCGATCGGTTACGAAGTTCAGGTACTCGAGCACCCTGCTGCGCGCCCAGTACATGTCGGTGCCGTCCTCGAAGATGACGTAGACGAAGGACAGCCCGAAAAAGGAGTAACCGCGCACGACTTTGGCGAACGGTACCGCCAGCATCGCGGTGGTCAGCGGATACGTGACTTGGTCCTCAACGACCTGCGGTGCCTGACCTGGATACTCCGTGAAGATGATGACCTGGACATCGGACAGGTCTGGAATGGCGTCGAGGGGGGTACGCAACATGGCATAGGCGCCGGCGGCGATCACCAGCGCCGTCACCAGGATGGTCATGAATTTGTTGTCGATGCAGCCGTCAATGATCCGGTTCAGCATGATGGGTTGCCTCCCCAGGCTCAGTGGTTCGCGTGTTGCGTGTGTGACATGGGAGCCTCCAGACTGTCATCGACAAGGCCAACCTCCGTCTCAGCGTCGTCCTCTCCAACCATCGCCCGTACGGCAGCCTTCAGGTTGCTCTCGGAGTCGATCAGGAACTGCGCCGAGGTGACGATGCGCTCACCCTCCCGCAAACCCTCGAGTACCTCATACCATCCGTCGGCCTCCACGCCAATGATGATATCCCTGGGCTGGAAGCGCCCGTCTCCCAAGCTGACGACGGCGACATAGCGCTCCCCCGAGTGAATGATGGATTGCACCGCTACGACGAGCGCCTCCTCGGACGCGGGAGAGTGGATGGTGACATTGGCGTACATCTCCGGTTTGAGTTCCAGATCAGGATTGGGGAAACTCATCCTGACCTTCACCGTCCGCGTTTTTGGCTCCAGGAACGGAAAGACGTGGTCGACTGTTCCGCTGAACTGCTTACCGGGGACGTACGACAGTTCCATCTGTACCTCCATACCCTCCCGAACCCAGGGCGACTGGTACTCGTATACGTCCGCGTACACCCACACGGGCGAGAGTTCAGCGATGCGGTAAAGATGCTGACCCGGCATGATGTGAGCACCCGCGAACACGGCCTTGTGAACGACGGCTCCCTCCTGCGGAGAATAGACCGTCATCGTGCGCTTGACCTGACCCGTGCGTCGCAACTCCCGAATTTGAGGGCCGGTTACATCCCAGTGGTGCAGTCGCTGCATGGACGCGTGCAGCAGATCGACGCCACCCTGCCGCGCATCCTCATCCGCACTGGTCTCCAGGCGGCGCTTGTGATCCAGAACCGTGAGGTATTCTTCCTGCGCCGCCACCAGCTGCGGACTGTAGATCTCGAGCAGGGGCTGACCCTTCTCGACCAACTGACCGGTGTAATCGACATGTAGCTTTTCTACCCAGCCGGCGATCTTGGTGTTGACATCCGTCATCCGCGTCTCGTCGTAGTCGACTCGACCTACCGTGCGCACGGTGCGGTTAAGTACCTGACGCCGGATGAGTTGGGTCTTCACTCCGATGTTCTGTACGACAACGGGATCGATATGAACGATGCCGCTCGCACTCAGCTCATCGGTGTACACGGGAATGAGGTCCATGCCCATGGGTGATGTTCCCGGTCCATCCGCGGTGTAATTCGGGTCCATCGGTGCCCGCCAATGGGCAATCTGCCGCTCGCCGGTCATTGAGCTCGTAGTGGTCTCCGTCTGGTCTTTGACCAGGTCCATGCTACAGACCAGACAGCTTCCCGGCCGATCCGAAACCACGGCAGGGTGCATCGGGCAGCGGTAGGTGTCCTCCACTTGTTCGTGTTCATGGGTGTCGTTGGCAGGCACGTTGAGCAGCCAGTTGGCGGCGGCAAACCCGGTGATCAAGGAGGCAGCGACGATGATGATGTATTTCAGCATTTGAGTTTTTTCCTGGCTATGGCTGCGACGTTCTCGGTTCGAACAGCCTCGTACCGACGATGGCCTCGACCTGAGCCAGACTCTTCTCGTAGGCCATGCGATGCCGGAAGTAGCCGATCTCGAAGTTTTGCAGGGACACCTGGTTATTCAGCAGCGTCAAGAAGTCGACTTTGTCTACCTGATAACCCGCAATCGCCGCCTTCAGAGACTGCTCGGCCTGTGGAATGATCGCTGTCTTGAATAGCGCCGTCTGCTCCTGGTGAGCTTCGATGTCGACGGCAAGTTTTTGAATCTCCAGAAAAACCTGTTGCCGCCGCACCTCAAATTCAGCCTCGGCGGCGGCACGGCGCGCTCTCATCTCCACTGAGCGATGATCCTGCTTGCGTCCGGCGTATACCGGCAGGTTGGCAGCGACGGCGACAGAAATGAAGTCGCTGCCGGCGACCGCGTCATTGGCGATGCTTCGCTGGCGGTAGCCAATACTCACATCGAAATCGGGTCGGTGATCCGCACGCGCCAGATCCTCCGCCGCCTCCCAATGCGCCACCTGCGCTTGCAGCTGGCGCAGTGCGGGTCTGCGCTCCAACGCCATCCGCTGCAGGTCGTCCGTCTTGTAGACGAAGGGCGATGGAAGCCGCACCTCGACAGGGCCCAATGGACGTTGAGGGGACTGGTTCAGCACGGTGTTCAACTCGGCTTCGGCGTGGCCTCGACGACGACGCAGCCCGATCAGGCCATCCTTCAGACTCGAGAGGGTGACCTGGGCCTTGAGCACATCCTGCTGGAGACCAGTGCCGACGGCGTACTTGCTCTGGGTTATGCGAATGAAATTACGCAGGAGCGCCTCGTTCTCGATGGTGATTTCGATTGCCTTGTCGAGAAACGCTAGCGTGAAGTAACTCTGTTTTACCAGGTTGACGATGACGCCCTCGCGATCGAGATAGGAGGCCTCCATCGCCACGGCCGTATGCGCGGCCATGCGCTCGCGGGCATTGCGCTTGCCCCAGTACGGCAGCTGCTGACTCAGCGTCAACTGGATCCCGCTCAACGGCACGTTGCTGAAGTCCACCTTGAACCTCGGGTCCTGTAGCGCACCCGCTTGCGGAATGCGGCTGCGTTCCGCCGCAAGGCGCTCCTGCAACAGTGCCAGCTCCGGATTGCGCTCTAGTGCTTCCTCAATGAGCGCCTCCAGTTGCAGTTCTGACGTTGCCGCCTGCAGTCGATTACTCGAAAGCGACAGCGCTGCAACGGCAGCGAGTGCGATTGCTCTACACAGTAGTGGCACGGATGTACACTCCTTCTCCCGAATCTCTGTGACCGACCGGAGCGCCAGGGCGGCCCATGGCAAACCAATGCACGTACGAGGATGCCGATCGGCAACGTGTGGTGCGTGAATCCAGGGCATCGCGCCCGTGGACTCTCGATATCAGCTGTTTGATTGGTGGTTGCCCCCCTCTCTCGGAGTCCCGCTTGGGCGCGGGACGAGAGGGCGGGCGGGATGGATCAGATCAGGAGGGCACTCTTGAGGATGTGCAACGGTGGCTTCTTGATATCGAGCGCGAAGCGCGGATGAGAAATTTGGAGTCGCTCAGTTCGGCCTTGGTTGTTCAGGGCCTGCGTGGAAGGAGCCGGCGCATCCCATTTGGTCACCGTCACTTCGGCGACAGGGATGGGGGCAACCGTTGCCACAGCATAGCAGGAGGAGATCTCGGGGCAGCAGCACGGATTCTGAAAACGGACGTCAGGCGAGGAGCCGGTGTGGCACACGGCAGTCCCCGGCCCGGACATCGAGCAACCACTCGCCGCATAGCCCAAGTTGGCCTGCAACGACAGACTCAGAATAAAGAGTAGATAGGTCCTGAGCCTGAGAGCTTGGGGTATGTGTGGTCGCATCGACATAGTCAGAATCCTGCTGCTGAACATACGGTCAGCGCTCTATTTGGCAACCTCGTGGGCATCGATGTTGTACTTCGACAGCAGCCTGTACAGGGAACGTCGGTCGATGCCACTATGCTCGGCGGAGCGTGAGATGCACCGAGCACACCTGACCGAGCCGGGCCGTTGTCAGGCCCCCTTCAGTTCAAGCAGCCCCCCCACTCATGGCGGGCAGAAAGTGTAGCTCACTCGATGCGCCCACTTTCTTGCGCAGACCCTCGCGGGTGATCTCGCCATCGACGGCGACGGCGATCACGGTCTTGATCCTGTCCTCTTCTTCGTCGACAAGACGCGCCCACATGCCTGGATACGACTCCTCCAGCTCGGTAAGGATCTCGCGTACTGTGGTGCCCTTTACTTCGATCTGCTGTTGCCCCTGCGTCAGCTTCTGCATCAGGGGCGGAATCCACACGGTGGGCATCGATCGTTACTACGATCCAGCTGCTATCGACTGGCTCTCGCCGGCAGCCTTTTGCGCCAGCGCTGTGACGACGCGATCAGGACGCATCGGTAACTCGCACAACTCAATGCCAACGGCGTTACGAATGGCAGCACAAATCGCCGCCGGCGGTGGCGCGATGTTCGCCTCCCCAACGCCGCGGACGCCGTAGGGGTGCCCGGGGTTGGGGACCTCGACGATGACGGTGTCGATCATCGGTAAGTCGAGGGCGGTTGGAATCCGGTAATCGAGGTACGTCGAGTTGGCCATGCGTCCCTCGCCGGTGTAGAAGTACTCCTCGTTGAGGGCCCAGCCAATTCCCTGTACTGAACCGCCTTGCATCTGGCCTTCGACGTAGCTGGGATGGATCGCCTTGCCGGCGTCCTGGATCGCCGTGAACCGCAGGATATCCACCTTGCCGGTTTCGGGATCCACCTCAACGTCGACAATGTTGGCGGCGAAGGAGCCACCGACACCAGCGTCTGGATCAACGGTCGCCCTGCCGACAACGGGACCACCGGTGCCGTCCAGTTTGGCCGCCAGTTCCTTGAAGGTGAAGCGCTTGGAGCTATCGCCGGTGTGGCGGTAGGAGCCATCGTCGTACTCGACGTTGTCGGCCTCCGTCTCCCAGAGCTTCGCGGCGCGTTCGATCATCTGTCGCTTGACATCCTGTGCAGCCTCGTACGCCGCCCAGCCGGTCGCATAGGTGGTGCGCGAGCCGCCGGTAACATCGGTGTAACCGATGCTGCTGGTATCGGCGACACTGGGATTTATGTCTGCGGCTGCGAGTCCCAGGGTTTCGGCAAACTGCATGGCGATCGAGGTCCGGGTGCCGCCGATGTCGGTCGAGCCCTCTACCAGATGAACCGTACCGTCGTTGTTGACGCTGGCGACGACGGCCGATTTCAGTCCGACGTTGAACCAGTAACCGATGGCGAATCCACGGCCTCGGTTCGGACCCTCGAGAGGGGCCGAATAGTGCGCGTGCTCCTTGGCCACTTCAAGGGTTTCCTTGCAGCCGATGCGCGGATAGACGACGCCGTCCGTGCGGCGTGTGCCTTCCACGGCGGCATTCTTGAGGCGGAAATCTATCGGGTCCATGCCGAGTTTTGCGGCCAGCGCATCCATAACCTTCTCAGTAGCGAAGGCGACCTGTGTTGAACCGGGAGCACGGTAGGCGAAGCTGCGCGGTTTGTTGACCACGACGTCGTAGCAGTCGATCAAGCCGTTGGGAATGTCATAACAGGCCAGCACGCACATGGCAGCGGCTCCGACCAGGCCACCCGGATAGGCTCCGGATTCGAAGGCGATGTAGGCGTCCCCTGCCGTGAGCTTGCCGGAACTGTCCGCACCCATCTTGACGCGGACGTGCGAGCCGGGGGTGGGTCCGGTGCTCTCGAATACATCAGCCCGTGTCATGGCCATCTTCACCGGCTGCGCCGTCTTCTTCGACAGCAGCGCCGCAGCGGGCTCGAGGTAAACGGGGATTTTGCCACCGAAGCCGCCGCCGATCTCCTGGGGCACGACTTTGACTTTAGATACCGGGATACCGAGGACCGCGGCTGCCTGCTTCTGTGTCGTGAAAGAGCCCTGGGTGCTCGTCCAGATCGTCAACTGGCCATCCGCCGTCCACATCGCGGTGCCGTTTTGCGGCTCAATGTAGCCCTGGTGCACGGTGGCTGTGTCCACTTCGAATTCGACCACCACGGCGGCTTCGGCGAATCCCTTGGCCAGGTCGCCGAGCTTGTGCTGGAAGTGGGAGGCGATGTTGCTGGATCGGCCTGTGTCCTCGCCGAACTCCTGCGTCGTCATGTCCTCGTGCAACAGCGGCGAACCCTCTTTCATGGCCTCATGCACGGTGACCGCCGGTTGCAGCACCTCGTAGTCAACTACGATCAAAGCCAGAGCATCCTCAGCGATGTGGAGGTTGGTCGCGGCGATGGCGACGACCGGGTGCCCCTTGTAGAGCACCTTGTCGGATGCCAGCACATTGTCCCGCATGAACTTCACGCGGGCCGGACCTTCCCCCAGATCAATAATCTCGTCAGGGCGTGTGGCGGGAAAATCTTTGGCGGTAACGACGGCGCGAACGCCCTCCAGCGCCTCGGCCTTGCTGGTATCGATCGAGCGGATCCGGGCGTGGGCATGCGGGCTGCGCAGCACCTGACCATATAGCATTCTCGGGAACGTCACATCAGCCCCATACTGCGCTCTGCCAGTCACCTTGTCGGTGCCGTCATGACGGATCGGACGAGTGCCGATGACCTTGTACTGGCCGGTGCCGAAGTTTTTTATCTGTCCGTGACTCGATGACATAATCTACCCCCTGCTGTTGTAAGCCCTGCGGTCAGGGCAATCGCTCTTGTGTGGGTCCGGCCTATTCTGATCAGAGCTGGGCTGATCAGGTCTGGGCAGGCCTTATCAACCGACGGCAGCGGCGTCCAGGATGGCACGGACGATCTTGTCGTAGCCGGTGCAACGGCAGAGGTTGCCAGCCAGCCAATGCCTGATCTCGTGCTCGCTCGGGTTCGGATTGCGATCCAGCAAGGCTTTGCTCGCCACCAGAAACCCCGGCGTGCAGATGCCGCATTGTAGCCCGGCGTGCTCAAGAAATTTTTGTTGCAGCGGGTGCAACTTCTCCGGCGTCGCTAAGCCCTCAACCGTGGTGATCGTCTTGCCCTGTGTCTCGACCGCCATCACCAGGCACGAGTCGACGAGAACGCCGTCCAGGAGAACACTGCAGGCGCCGCAATTGCCGTCGTTGCACCCCTCTTTCGTCCCCGTGAACCCCAACCCTTCACGCAGCACCTCGAGCAAACTCTGCCGCGGCTCGCACAGAAAGTCCGTGTCTTCGCCATTGATAACACAATTAACCTGAGTCTTGGCACTCATTCTCAATCCACCTTTTCTTATGACTGCAGTAAGATCTATTTCGTTATCGATTCGAGAGTTTCGAGCTTTTTCGAAACTCTAAAGTCGCCCTGTCTTCCGAGGGTGATTCGAGAGTTTCGGCTTTTGGAAACTCTAAAATCGCCCTGGCCGTTTAGGGCGATTCCTCGACGGCATTCGCCACGAACTCCCCGCGGGCTCGGCGCACAGCCCCATGCAGCGCCCGCTTCGTCAACACGCCGACGAGGTGGGTGCGGAATTCCGCCGGGCCACGCATGTCGGAAATCGGTTTGGCCGCGGCTTTCGCCACTTGTGCCGCCGCCTCGATGTTTTCATCCGTTACGGCTTGACCAACGAGCATGTCCCCGGCTGCTTGCGCGAACACCGGGGTCGGTGCCACGGAGGCCAAGGCAATGCGGGCCGTTTTGAATGTCTGTGACTTGCCGCGACCACCCAGTTCGACATACGCTCCGGCCCCGACAACGGCTATATCCATCTCGTTTCTCGGAATGAAGCGCAGGTAGTGGGCACCAGTGTTTTTGCGATTGGCCGGCAACTTGATGCACACCAGCAGCTCGTCCGGCGCCAGGAACGTCTGACCAGGGGCCGAGCATACCTCCTCCACAGGCAGGGTGCGCTTGCCGCTAGGGCCGACGATATCGCATTGAGCCCCGTAGGCGATCAATATCGGGATCGTATCCGCCGATGGAGCGGCGTTACAGAGGTTACCGCCGACCGAGGCTCGACCCTGAATCTGAATCCCACCGACAATGGAGACGGTGTCGATGAGACCCGGGTAACGCTCAGTGACCTCGGCATTCTCGTAGATCGTATGGCAGGGCACGGCAGCGCCGATGACAAGCCCTCGTCTGGCACTGAACGACAGCTCGTTCAGCTCGGGGATGTTCTTGATATCGATGACACGCTGCGGTTGGCGTCTGCCGATGCGCATCTGCACGATCAGGTCGGTGCCGCCGGCCAGCACTCTGGCCTCTTTGCCCTTCTCCGCCAGCGACTTGACTGCCTCACGCACCGTCTTTGGGGCCACGTATTCAAAATTATTCACAGAGAATTCCTCGCTTCGATTTACTCACGCGTTCATGACTCGGCAGCCACTTGTTGCCGCCTTGAGCCCTCTCGTCGACTCATCATACAGAGGACATATTTTCGGGACGGGCGCCCCAGACTGTCAAGGGAGAGGCTGGGACACCCTGGCGAAACGCTGAACCGCCAACTCCAGTAGCTTCATCGCCGTGGGAACCCCGAGCAGGATTATTATCGTCGCAAACAGGATACCGAAACCGAGACTGACCGCCATCGGAATTAAAAACTGCGCCTGTAGGCTTGTTTCCAGCATCATCGGCAACAGCGCAAAGAAGGTCGTCATTGAGGTCAGGAAGATTGGGCGAAAGCGCTGACGCCCGGCCTCGACAAGCGCCTCATCCACGGACAGCCCCTGTTCTCGTAGCTGATTGTAGAATGTCAACAAGATCAACGAGTCGTTGACGACCACTCCGGACAGGGCGACAACCCCGAACATGCTCAACATGGCCAGATCAAAGCCCATCAAGACGTGGCCCCAGACTGCCCCGATCATGCCGAAGGGGATCGCGCTCATGACCACAAGTGGCTGCAGGTACGATCGAAACGGTATGGCCAGCAAGGCGAAGATGGCCAACATGGCGACGGCAAAACCCTTGCCCAGACTGGCGAAGGAATCGGCCCGCTCACGCTGCTCTCCCTCGTAGCTGTAACGCAATCCGGGATAATCCTGCAAGAGTTGAGGCAGGAACTCCCCCGCCAGTGCCCGGTTGATCTCGTCTGCGTTAGCGATTTTTTCGTCGACGGCGGCCTTCACGGTTACCACCCGTTGCCCATCGGTGCGTGCAATAGCGGCGTAGCCATAGCCAATGGAAACCTCCGCCACGTGCGAGAAAGCGACTTGGGCACCCGTTGGTGT
>Ga0115002_10009762_pt1 | contig 10407 bp, 9 predicted proteins | sample ArcticOcean_MG_C_8_FD_89576 | JGI IMG/M metagenome (GOLD analysis project Ga0115002, IMG submission 89576) | Marine microbial communities from western Arctic Ocean - ArcticOcean_MG_CB11_86 | ecosystem: Environmental > Aquatic > Marine > Oceanic | place: Arctic Ocean: Canada Basin | collected... | reverse complement strand
CTCTGTCGAATCGGTCTCCTCCGGGTGCGGATCGAGATTGATGTACGCGATCTCTAGCGGCTCGAAGGGGAGCGGCGTATCCCCGGCCGGATAGCCGTTCTCGCGTAGCACGTAGGCCACCACCGCGTTGTACTGGTCCGGGGGCAGCATGCCACCGTTGCCGTACGGCATGCGGGTCGATATGAACTCGTACAGGCGCCAGAGCGGCTTGCCGCTCCACAGGCTCAGGAACTTGGATCCCGAGAGAGGATTGGTCGGGTTGTGGCACTCGGAGCAGATCTTGGCGTAGACTTCAGCTCCGGCTTCTGCCTGTTCTTCGGTGTACACCCCGACGAGCGCCGAGCGCACCTCGGGGAAGACGAACTGTGCGGAAACGGGCGCGACCCAGAGAACGGAGAGGGCCAGCGCGCAGAGGAAGAGGGACGGACGAATTGCGCGCCCGGTGCTTACTCCGCGGGCGTGCCGAAGGCCTTGGTTGTGCATTCTCGCTCACTCTGCGTAGCGGAGAGGTTCACCCCCCCTCGACATGGGAGGTGGTGGGCACGTTGTCATACAGCCGTAGCCGCCTTCACGTTCCGGACCACAGCCGCGCGAGCAGCCCGGCGAAAATCTGGCAGAACAGCGCCGAAGTGAGTGTTTCTGTAAATTACAGTGGGTATGAATTCGGGTAAAGCTAGATGATGATGTATGTTCGATGATGGCGTAAGTAATTATGCTGCAACACCTTACGATACTATCATCACCCTACCAATGCTAAGCCTAAACCAAGCCATGAGAATGAAAAAACGTGGCACGCAGGTCTCTCCGAGCCATGTTTGCCGAACACTTCGAACAGCTGCCCCGACCTAGGGCAAGTGCTCTACGACGTGCAGGCCACCTCACCCGGAGAGCCCGGGATGGCGGGTGAGGTGGGGACAGTAGCAGTGCCGTAATAGATGGCGCAGCCCTCGCTCGTGCCAAGTGCGCTGTGCCTGGCGGTGGCCGACCAGCCCGAGGACGAGGCGACGATACCAACCGTCACACCTGAGGAGGACACGAACGTCAGCGCTGCGGCCTCGTTCGTATACGAGTAGTTGTCGGAGTAGTAGATCTCCTGCTGGCTAGCCAGGTTCTTCATGTCCGACTTCATCGCGGCAAAATAAGCCCTTTCCCTAGTGGCAGAGAACTTCGGAATGGCGATCGCCGCCAAGATCCCGATGATCACAACCACGATCAGAAGCTCGATGAGGGCAAGGCCCCTTTTGTTACGCATGGGTCTACTTCCTTTAGGATTTGGACTAGTAACCGTCGTGTAAGCCGTTCAACTGGCACGAAACACACCCTATCGCGGTCACCATCATGGATGGTGACCACCCAGCCGAACCGAGGCCGCTTGTCGAACAGCCGACTAAGGAGCCAACCCGCCAGCGGGGCGACTCCGCCAAGGGTGAACCGAGAACTACTCGCTTCACCTGCACGCCGTCACTCCGACCCCGTGTGCCCAGTGCCGACACGGGTTGGCTGGTCTCCCGCTGCCTGTCGGCGCCCCTCCCAGGGCGTAACTTCCGGAGGCACGTACGGAATCGATCGGACACCGAGGGAGTTGAACTTCACGATCGACCAGAGAGCCGACACGCCGTCCCGCCAGCCGATTTTCTTGCCTTCCGCATACGATCGACCATGATAGCTGATGGGCATCTCGTAAATGCGCGCGCCTGCCTGTGCCAGCCGCGCGGTGAGCTCAGGCTCAATCCCAAAGCGATCGGCGCTCAAGGGCAGTGACTGTAACAGGTCGCGCCGTATCATTTTGTAACAGGTCTCCATGTCCGTGAGGTTCACGTCCGTGAACATATTGGACAGGAGAGTCAGCAACCGGTTACCCACGGAGTGCCAGAAAAAAAGCACCCGGTGCGCCCCCCCCAAAAAGCGCGATCCGTACACTGCATCGGCACGCTCCATTAGGATCGGCTCCATCAGGCGGGGAAGTTCCAGCGGGTCGTATTCCATGTCCGCATCTTGCACCACGACGATATCCCCGGTCGCTCTCCGGAACCCAGTGCGGAGCGCAGACCCTTTCCCCTGGTTCACATCGTGGAACACGAGCTGGTCGATCAAGCCCTCCCGCTCAAGCCGCGGGAGCAGATCCCGCGTGCCGTCCTCGCTACCGTCATCCACCACGATCACCTCTAGGTGGAGGGGCACCTCCCGGACGCGCCGCAATAACGTCTCGATAGTGCGCACTTCGTTATAGGCAGGAACCACCACTGAGAGCACCACGTGCTCCCACGGTAACTGCTCTTCTCGGACCCGGATCAACTCTCTCGGATCGCCCAAGGCCTTCGCCCTCCTCCACATTGGGTGACATGACGGCCGTCGCTTCCAAGTCCTCCGTTCACACTTCGATCCCGTAACGATTGAGCTTCCGGTACACGATCGAGGGGTCGATCCCAAGCACCTCTGCCGCCCGTGTCTTGTTGCCGCCCTCGGCCTGCAACACCCACAGGATGTATGCCTGCTCGATAACCTCCCTCGAGGGATTGACCGTAGGCGCATCCGTAATGAGACGGGGCGTGGGCGCAGAGCAGCTCGCAGGCCGCGATTAGGGAGAGCGACCCTGTTTGTTTACGCTAACAACGCCTCCTCGCAGGATGCAAGGTTCCCATTTCGCAGTTTGCGAGCTAGCGCTGGCCCTGACCACCCTGGGTGGGATTAGACTATTGGCAGGTCGAGCACTTGACCAGCGAGGATTCGGCTCGACGCGAGACCGTTATCCTCACGTAAGCGGGCCACCGTGGTGCCGTGCTCGCGGGCGATAGCCCAGAGCGAGTCCCCGGAGCGGACCCTGTAGCGCGTTGTCTTCGACAGGCTCGCCACGTAGTTAGTGTACGGCTGCGGAAATACGGCCACATGGTAGTGCGCGGGCCGCCGCTCTCGAGTCGCTTCCACCACCCGAGAACGCTCCAACTCCAGCAGTACTCTCTCGAGCCAGTGGCGGCAGGAGGTGTTCCGGCTCAACCGTAGGTCCACTGCCATGCCGGTGGGATGAACGGAGCGGTCGGAGGCATTCCTCGGCTGACGTGATTCCGGGCGAGTGAGACTGGTGACCACAAGCCGTTCGCCGCACGCTGCACGGTATTGGGAAGCAAGCCGACTCACAAATACCTGAACCTCCGGCCTGGCGTACGGAAACGATACCCCGTGTAGATCGAAATCGGAGTTCGGCCGCACCCGCACCAAATAGCCCAAATCGGCAAACCTGCTCACCTGTCCCGGCGTATCGAGGAAGGTGAAATCATGCGTTCGCGCCATCCGGTTCTGGCGATCTAGCGAGGAAGCAGACCCCCCTAGGCTCTGGGCGTTAGCCAGGTTGGGGGCAAGCACTAGAAACACCGCGGCGATAAGGCTGGGAAAGGAAAGCACTTGCATGGCGATGGGGTCTTCCGGTTTCATCGTCGGAAAGGCTTGGCCTAGTCTAGGAATTACCATGAGTAAACATATGGATTCTATCGCACAAGTCTTCCATCTGTCTGTCTGTACAAAAAAGGCCTGAAAGGATTGTGGTAAATAGCTATTTAGATATACCAAGGGGAGGACAACTCAGCGCTGCCATCCCCTTGGTATTTGTATATTCCCAGCGGAACGCGACCCGTCTCAGCCAGTCACGGGCCGGACCCACCCTTACCGGCTAGCGGCAAAGCGGCGCGACACCTCGTCCCAGTTCACAACCTCCCAGAACGCCTTCAGGTACGCCGGGCGACGATTCTGGTAGTTCAGATAATACGCGTGCTCCCACACGTCCACCCCCATGAGGGGCGTGGACCCCTCCATCATCGGGCTGTCCTGATTGGCAGAGGAAGTCACCTGGAGATCCCCGACGGGAGAGACGCACAGCCAACCCCAGCCCGATCCGAAACGGACGCCGGCCGCTGCACTGAACGTGGCCTTGAAACCGTCGAGAGAGCCGAAGGCCGAGGTGAGGGCATCGTCCAGGTCTTCGGACGGAGACGTGCTGCCGCCCGGCTCGATCACGCGCCAGAACAGACTGTGGTTATGGTATCCGCCGCCGTGGTTCCTCACGGCAGCGCGGAGCTCCTCCGGCAACGCGTGGATGCCGCGCAGGAGCTGCTCGTCGCTGTACTCATGGAAAGCTTTATGCTTCTCTAGGGCTCCATTCAGCTTGTCTGTGTACGCCTGGTGGTGCTTCGTGTGGTGGATCTCCATCGTTCTGGAGTCGATGTGAGGCTCCAACGCAGCGTAATCGTACCCGAGCGTAGGCAGCTCGAACGGATAGGCCATGCTCCTCTCCATTACTTGAGTATTTGACGGCTCACTAGTCCTGCACCCCTCCGCTTGTAGAGGGTTCCGCAGGCAGCGATCTGACCACGAGCGCGGCGCTTGCCCACTCCCCCTCGACCATGACTGAATCTGTCCCGCCTCCGGCACGGCAGATCCTCCTCGTCGACTGCGACATGTTCTTCGTCCATGTCGCCTGTCTCGAGGATTCAGAAGGAGCCGACCAGAAACCGCGGCTCCTGGTCGGCGGATCGCCAAGCGGACGCGGTGTGGTCATCTCCGCACCATACGAAGTCCGAGCCTTCGGTGTCAGTTCAGGGATGCCGACAGCACAAGCCCTCCGACTCTGCCCAGAGGCGACCGTCGTGCCCGTGTCCCGGATCGGGTGCCCCCATAATAGCCGGGCTGTGAACGACACCTTGCGGCAGATGGCGCCTGTGGTTCAAGCAGCTTTGATCGACGAATTCTACCTAGACCTCTCGGAAACGGAACGTCTGTTTCGCAGATGACCTCACGGCCACGGCTCAGAGGATTCGAGAACGGGTTCTAGCCGACACGTACATCTCAGTCTCGGTAGGGGGCAGTACCAGTCGAGTGACCGCCAGACTGGCTATGCGCCGAGCCAAGCCCGACGGTATCCTATGTCGTGCCCCCCGGCCAGGAGCGGGGGTTCGTGCGCACGCACGATCTGGCTGAAATGCTGGGCGTTGGCCCCGCCTTCACGGAAGAACTCCGGCGCCTCGGGATCATCAGCATGGAAGAGGCCATTCGGGTCGAGCGATCCTGGTTGGGCGAGAGCCGATGCGATTGGCTATATGAGCGGATGCGCGGGATCGACTCGAACGCCGTGCTGGCGCACGAGCCCCGCAAATCGGTGAGTTCATGGCGTACCTTTGCGCGTGACCTGGAGGGGGACCGGACGGTGGAGAGAGAGATCCTGCGTCTGTGCGTCTCTGCCACAGAAGCGCTGCGCACGACCGACCTGCGCACTCGCACCGTCACGGTGAAGATCCGCGACGCGGACTTCACGACCCGGCAGTCTGATCACACCCTGCCCAACCCGGTCGAGACGGACCAAGCCGTATACGCCGTCACGCTCCCCCTGCTGCGCGAGCTCCGGCAACGACGCCGTACTCCGGGGAGTACGTCTGTCAGGACTCATCAAACGGGACGCACTGGCACGGGTGGCGGACCACCTGCGTGACCGCTTCGGCCGCGAAGCCTTACTGCCAGGCCGGGTCCTGGAGTGAGAGCCCTAGGGGTGCTGCCATCCTAGGCCCGCACGAGGCGCATCAGAAACTCGCCTTCCTCCCCGCGCCACACGATCTCTGCGGCCAGCCCAGCCACAGCCGCCGCGTCGGCCAGCCGCCCTGGATCCACGAACAGCTGGGGAAAAGGCAGTCCTCGCTCGCCCTCGTACTCGAGTTGGTACTGCAGCTCCCCCGCGTAGCGACCGTCAGGGCGCTGAGATGGAAGACCATCCTCACCGAGGTCGGTCGAATCCAGAAGGACCTGACCACCTGTGACCAGTGGAGCAGACAGGGCGTCCAGTAGGGGTACCAACCCAGCGAGCGTCCCCGCAGCCGCAGTTCCGTTCATGAGCGCGAGCACCGTATCGTAAGGTCGTTCAGGCCGAAAATCCCAGAGATCCCCAAGCTGGGCATCCCACACGGCACGCGCCCCCATTACAGCAACCGCTCCGGGGAGGATATCGAGCGCCGTGACCTCGTGTCCGGCCGCCTGGAGGGGGAGCGCCAACGCCCCGGCTCCGGCACCCACGTCGAGCACCCGGCCCCGACACAGAACGAGGGCCGCACGATCGACTGGTAGCAGATCGCGCCCCTCCCGGAAGAACAGGTCCACGGGCAACTCCTGTTCGCCCCCGTCGTCTGTGACCACGCTCAAAGACCTGTCGAGCGCGCCGTCCATGTGCGCACGCAGCGCGCGCTCAAGCGGAGCCAGAGCCTCCCGGGGATTGGGACCGGGCGGACGCCACGGCTCTGTGGAAGCTCCGGCACCAGGTCGCGCCATGTTCGACTCTCCCCTTACGCTCACCGCTCATTTCGGACGTGCCTTTCGACTCACAATGCCATCTGCCACCTCGCGACGGATCTTTACAATCATCCGTTGTGGAGGCGGGACAAGCCTGCGAATATTCAAATGGGTGTTGGTGAGCATGGTATTATACCGGAGAAAGCAAGGCGATGGCGACGTTAGCTGCACTGAAGCAGGCCGGGAGAGAGGAGAGCGAGGCTCGTCCCCCGTTCGCGGTCAAAGACCTGGGCTTGGCCGAATGGGGTCGCAAGGAGATCCGGCTGGCCGAGCATGAGATGCCAGGTCTCATGTCGCTCCGAGAGCGCTACGGGGGGGAGAAACCCCTAGCGGGAGTGCGCGTCATGGGTTCTCTGCACATGACCGTGCAAACCGCCGTGCTTATCGAGACGCTCGAGCACCTGGGTGCGGACCTGCGCTGGGTCTCGTGCAACATATTCTCGACCCAGGACCACGCAGCGGCCGCTGTTGCTGTCGGCCGCGATGGGTCGCCGACCGACCCTCAGGGGATCCCTGTGTTCGCCTGGCAAGGAGAGACGCTCGAGGAATATTGGTGGGCGACCTCCGAGGCGCTGCTCTGGCCGGACGGTCAGGGCCCTGACCTGATCGTGGATGACGGCGGTGATGCCACCCTCATCGTTCACAAGGGAGTCGAGTTCGAGGACGCCGGAAGCGTACCGGCGTTCGATCCAGAGCACGATCCCGAGGAGTGGGGGGTGATCCTCGAGCTACTGCGTCGGACGCTCGCCGAGGACCCCGAGCGATGGCACCGGACCGCCCAACGGCTAAAGGGCGTGTCTGAGGAGACCACCACAGGAGTGCACCGGCTCTACGAGATGGAGCGCAACGGAACGCTGCTCTTCCCTGCGATCAACGTGAACGACTCGGTCACCAAATCCAAATTCGATAATATCTACGGCTGCCGGCACTCTGTCCTGGACGGGATAAACCGTGCCACAGACGTCATGATGGGAGGGAAAATCGCCGTGGTGTGCGGTTTCGGTGAAGTCGGCAAGGGATGCGCCCAGGCGCTCCGCGGACAGGGTGCGCGTGTCATCGTCACCGAGATCGACCCCATCTGCGCGCTCCAAGCGGCCATGGAGGGTTTCGAGGTCAAAACCCTCGATGACGTTGTGGGAAACGCTGACATCTTCGTGACCGCCACGGGCAACCGGGACGTGATCACTGCCGCACACATGAAACGCATGAAGGACAAAGCGATCGTCGGCAACATCGGCCACTTCGACAACGAGATCGATATGGCCGGACTGAAGAAGTTGGACGGTGTCGTACACGAGAACATCAAACCACAATATGACGAATGGATATTCCCCGACGGGCACTCCGTGTTGATCCTTGCCGACGGGAGGCTGCTCAACCTAGGGTGCGCCACAGGACATCCGAGCTTCGTCATGAGCGCCAGCTTCTCCAATCAGGTACTTGCCCAAATTGAGCTGTGGAAAAACCATGGCAACTACGAACACAAAGTGCACATGCTCCCGAAGCGGTTGGACGAAGAAGTGGCGCGACTTCATCTAGACAAACTCGGCGTCCGGCTCACCCGCCTCTCCGCGGAACAGGCGTCGTACATCGGAGTCCCTCCCGAGGGTCCCTACAAGCCGGAGTATTACCGCTACTAGGGCAGTTTGGGGGGCAATCCTGATCTTTCTAGGGGCATCGGTGCCGCTATACGTGCACCAGCCAACCTAAAAAGCATGGTAAAACTCATCCCGGGGTGAACAGTAATGCGACAGGCGGGGCCTCGCGGGAAGGTCGCAGACTCACTTAGCCAGGGAGAACCTCCATGCACGGACCAGTGAAAAGGTGGACGACTGCGGCGGCAGTAGCTGGAGCAGTGTTGGTCGGCAACGCCGGGAACCTGTCCGCCCAGGGTGGTGGGAATCAGCAGGCATCAGACCCTCCTGTCGTCGCCTACCGGAAGGCGATGATGAACTCCAACTCCGCGCACGTGAACTCGCTGCGCGCGCTCCTGAGCGGCGATCTCGATCTTCCGGCTCACGTCCTGCACCACACGGCCGCGCTCGAGGCCAACGGAAAGATTGTCGCCCACACCTTCCCCGAGGGGTCGACCCACCCCAGCTCACGTTCGATTGATGAGATCTGGACCAAGAAGGACGAATTCGCCGCCCGTGTGACGGCGTTCACCGACGCTACTCGAACGCTGAATGTGATCGCGCAGCGTGGCTTCAACGACCAGACCCTTGCTGCGCTGACTACGGTGCGGCAGACCTGCGGGGGCTGCCATACACCGTTCCGCAAACCGGCAGCCCGGTGACCTCGGTGACGTAGCCCGCACGGCTGGCCCCAGGTGGTCCGAGGGGGGGGCTAACCGCGGTTTTCCGCCCCTTGCACCCGCCCTACGACCTTCCATCGGGTCCCGTTCGCGGAATCCTCTAGGGCGATGCCGCGCTCTTCCAACTCCCGGCGTATGGTATCCGCGCGCGCGAAGTCCCTGGAACTCCGTGCCGCTCGGCGTTCCTCCACCAACCGGTCCACCCAGGTTATCGTGTCCGGATCGAGCAGGCGTGACGCACGCGCGACCTCCACCAGGCCGAGCACGCGATCCATCGAGGCCAGTGCTTCCCGGATCGCCTCACGTTCGGTGGGCAGGACTTGCCCGGCGCGATCGAGAGCGGCGTTCCCCTGCCCCACCAACACAAAGATGGCAGCCAGTGCATCGGCGGTGTTAAGGTCATCGTCCAGGGCGTCACGAAATGCCTCCAGGGCCGTGGTCGCTAACTCAGACAGGCCGGCCGTGGCAGCGTCTGCGGCGACCGGCACCTCTTCAATGCGAGTTTCGAAGTCGAGCAGCCGTTGGATGGCACGGCCCGAGGCCTCTAGCCCCCCCATTGTGAAATTGAGTTCGCTCCGGTACTGAGCGGAGAGCAGCAGGTGACGGATCGCCGCAGGCTCGTGTCCAGCCTCCAGCAGGGTCCGCACCACGATGAAGTTACCGAGGGACTTGGACATCTTGCGTCCCTCCAGAAGCAAGTGCTTCACGTGGAGCCAGTGGCGGACGAAAGGCTTTCCCGTCACCCCTTCCGACTGAGCGATCTCGTCTTCGTGGTGGGGGAAGACGAGGTCCTCTCCACCCATGTGGACGTCGATCGTCTCCCCCAATTCGGCGATGCTCATCACGGAACACTCGAGGTGCCACCCGGGCCGGCCGCGTCCCCAGGGAGAGTCCCACGCAGCCCCGACGGCTTCGTCTGCCGGCTTGGCCGACTTCCAGAGAGCAAAGTCACGGACGTCGTCCTTCCCATAGTCATCTACTGCCACCCGCACGCCCACACGCAACGCCTCCGGGTCAACCCGTGACAACTTGCCATAGCCGGGGAAGGCTGCGATCGAGAAATAAACCGAGCCATCATCGGTCTTGTAGGCGAGACCTTTATCCAGCAACTGCGTGACGAACTCGACCATCTTGTCCACGTATTCCGTGGCCACGGGATGAGCGTCCGCAGGCAGGATGCCTAGGGCGCGCGCGTCGGCAAGGAATGCGTCGATGAAGGGGCGCGTGTGCTCTCTAAGGGACACCCCACTGCGGGCGGCCGCCTCGATCGTGCGATCGTCCACGTCGGTAAGATTGACGACAAAGCGTACCTGAAAGCCGCTCCACTCGAGGTAGCGGTGGAGCAGATCGTAGACGATGAAGCTCCTGTAATTCCCGATGTGCGCGTAGTCGTACACCGTGGGGCCACACCCGTAGACCCGAACACAGGGTGGGTCGAGGGGCTGGAACGCCTCCAACGAACGACTCAGCGTGTTGTAAAGCTTTATCGCCATGTCAACGGAGCACCCTGATCTCAGAAATCCGCAAGGCTTCGTCCTCGAGCACGAAGCTTCGGAAGGTCACATAACGGAGGACTGTGAGAGCGCCGGGTACCGTTACCTCCCAGCCCAGCTCAGCAAAGCCGCGCTGTGGCGCCCCGCCCAGCTGTTCCGCGCGCGTCACCTGTGCCCGACCGCCCCTGTCCAACAGATCGGAGAGGGCGGCACGAGCCTGACGCACTTCCTCCGCGGGATGCCTTTCGTCGAGTAGGTGCAAGCCCCCCCCCCCCG
>Ga0115002_10009759_pt1 | contig 10408 bp, 11 predicted proteins | sample ArcticOcean_MG_C_8_FD_89576 | JGI IMG/M metagenome (GOLD analysis project Ga0115002, IMG submission 89576) | Marine microbial communities from western Arctic Ocean - ArcticOcean_MG_CB11_86 | ecosystem: Environmental > Aquatic > Marine > Oceanic | place: Arctic Ocean: Canada Basin | collected... | reverse complement strand
GTCAGGCGTGTCGTCTGCCATTACGTGCTTTAAGTATCGCGGTTACATTATTTTGAAGAATCTTTAGACGTTGTTCCGGCGTCTTGGAGGCCATCCAGGCAAGTAAAGTTTTATCGACCCCTGAATGTGACTGAAGGACCTGTTTCACGGCCTGATGTGATGTTTCGATGGGTTCATTGGTTTCCATCACGCTTATTATATAAGAATTGTCACCAACTCGTTGCGGCTTATTGCAGCAAATGTGGTCATCGTTGCTTCTTGCTGCGTTCGATGACGATGTCCAGGTATCGGGTTTGAAACGTGTTGTCGGTGCGGTCCTTAAAGTAGTGCTTCAGGGTCTCGGTGATAACTGGAAAGGCAAGGTTGTCCCAGGGGATTTCGTCTTCGTTGAACAGCTGGACTTCGAGACTTTCTTCACCGGCGTAGAACTCCAGATCTTGGAGTGTCGCTCTGAAGAACATGTAGACCTGGGAGATGTGCGGCAAGCTGAACAGGGTGTATAGGCCTTCGATGTTGACCCGCGCGTTAGCTTCTTCCATGGTCTCTCTTAAAGCACCGTCAGCCGAGGTTTCACCATTTTCGAGAAAGCCAGCCGGCAGTGTCCACAAACCCGCGCGGGGCTCAATGGCGCGTTTGCAGAGGAGGACCTGATCTTCGTGAATAGGCAGGCAACCGGTGATCACTCTGGGATTCTCGTAATGGATCGTGGCGCAGGTGTTACAAACGTAACGCAGCCGGTTGTCACCTTCGGGGATTTGTTGCGAAACCGCTTCGCCGCATTGGTTGCAGTAGTTCATGGGTGGCAGTATAACTAGTTTCCACCCAGCGATTCCAAAATTCTAGGCAAACTGAAACGACATTCCAAAGGCACTAATATAGAAATTCATCGGTTATTAGGAAACTAGAGGCACGGTCTTTAATTCTTCGAAGGATTAACTAGATTCCGCCCAGCAATTCTGAAATTCGAGGCAAGCTGAAACGACATTCCAAAGGCACCAATATAGAAATTCATCGGTTAGTAGGAAACTAGAGGCACGGTCTTTAATTCTTGGAGCGCAATTAACTTTTTGTAGACAGCAGTGTTATTCTGCGCGGCGTTGATATGGAGGCAGTATGATTTATAAGCTTGATGATCAGGTTCCGGAATTTCGTGGCGAGTATTTTGTTGCAGACAATGCGACGTTGATCGGTTCGGTTGTGCTCGAGAATAATGCCAGTGTTTGGTTTAACGCAGTACTTCGAGGGGACAATTCATCGATCACAGTGGGGGAAAACTCTAACATCCAGGATGGTTCGGTACTGCATACGGAAACCGACCATTCATTAACCATCGGCAAGTATGTCACCGTTGGCCACAAGGTGATGCTGCATGGTTGTGATATAGGTGACAATTCTCTGATTGGTATCAATGCAGTGGTATTAAACGGTGCGAAGATTGGCAAGAACTGCCTGATTGGTGCCAATTCCCTGGTTGCCGAGGGCAAAGAGATCCCTGATGGTTCTCTGGTCATGGGTTCCCCGGGCAAGGTGGTGCGCCAATTGTCACCTGAGCAGATAGCGGGGCTGACCCAAAGTGCATTGGGGTATGTGAAAAACTCACAGCGCTATAAGGCAGGGCTGGCACCTTATTCCTAGTGCGACATGCCTGAAAGCTGTCTTCGTGGGCTTGGATTTCGCTTTGCAGCGAGCTATAGTGCGGTTCTTAACACCTCTATGAAGTTTTTGCAGCCTTGAAAATTGCAAGTTTGCCAATTTTTCAATACAGCACCTCGCTGTTGCTGCCTGCTGCCCTCCTAAAAAGCCTACTGCTACGACTGCCGTTGTAGGCGGCCATCTAAACCCTACATTGCAAGGTTGCCCGTTTTTCGGGCGTCTTATAACAGTCATAGAGTAAAGCGCAATGAACGTAGACAAACAATCAACAGACAGTAACCCGACATCCGAAAAGCGGATGCCATTCCATAAATACAAACCGTTTAAGCCGATTCCGTTACCGGATCGCACCTGGCCGGATCAAGTGATCAGCGAGGCGCCGCGTTGGTGCAGTGTTGATTTACGGGACGGCAATCAGGCGCTGATCGAACCAATGACGCCCAATGAAAAGCAGAAGATGTATGACCTGCTGGTTGAACTTGGCTTTAAAGAAATTGAAGTGGGTTTCCCGGCCGCATCGCAGCCGGATTTTGATTTCGTGCGCCGCATCATCGACAACGGCATGGTGCCAGACGATGTCACTATTCAGGTGCTGTGTCAGGCGCGGGATGAATTGATACAGCGCACCTGTGAAGCGGTGAGTGGTGCCAAGAATGTCATCTTCCATCTGTATAACTCAACCTCGACCCTGCAGCGCAAGGTCGTGTTTAAAATGGGTCGTGAAGAAGTGATAAAGCTCGCGACGGATGCTACGGAAATTGTGAAGCGTCATACCGATGTGCTTGAGGCGAGTGGGACCAATGTCACGCTCGAGTATTCACCGGAGTCCTACACGGCAACGGAGATGGATTTTGCGGTGGAGATTTGTGCCGCGGTAATGAACGTCTGGCAGCCGACGGTTGACCGGAAGATCATTCTCAATCTGCCGTCTACAGTTGAGATGGCAACACCCAATATTTATGCGGATCAGTTGGAGTGGTTTATCCGGCAACTTCCCAATCGGGAAGCTGCGGTTATCAGTCTGCATACCCACAACGACCGTGGTACCGGCGTTGCAGCATCAGAACTTGGTCTGATGGCCGGGGCAGAACGCATCGAGGGTACGCTCTTTGGCAATGGCGAGCGCACGGGTAATTGTGACGTCATCACTATGGCGATGAATATGTTCAGCCAGGGCGTTGATCCGAAACTGTACTTGTCAGACATGCCAAAGATAGTGGCGGTATCGGAAGAGTGCACTAAGATTCCGGTGCATGTGCGTCAGCCTTATGCCGGTGAATTGGTGTTCACCGCATTCTCCGGCTCCCATCAGGATGCCATCCGCAAGGGTATGGAATTTGTGGAGTCTGGTAGTGATGGTGACTGGGAAGTGCCCTATCTGCCGATTGATCCCGCCGATGTTGGCGGCTCCTATCGTGAAACTGTTCGCGTTAACAGTCAGTCCGGTAAAGGCGGCGTTGCGTTTATTCTGGAGAACTACTTTGGCGTGTCCTTACCGCGGGCGCTGTTGCTGGAGTTTAGTCCGATCGTTCAGGCGCTCACCGAGAATAATGGCGGTGAACTGAAACCAGATGATATCTGGCAGGCGTTTGTGTCTGAGTTTATCGAAGTGGACGGGCCCTATCAGCTTATCGATTATCAGCTTCAGTCTATGGAAGATGGCAGACAGGCCTGTGAGGCAAGAATCACGGTCGCGGAAAACGAAATGACGGTTCAGGGTGAGGGCACAGGACCGATCGATGCATTTGTCGACGGTCTGGTAAGCACGCTCAATGAGGCGTTCAACGTCGCGGACTATCAGGAGTACGCCCTAAACGAAGGCAAGGAAGCACAGGCGATTTGTATCCTGGCCATTAGTGACGAAGACACCAACAAGTACTACGGGGTTGGCATCAGCCAAAATACGACCACGGCAGCGTTCAAGTCGATTCTGGCGGCCACCAACCGCAAGTGGAGCCACGCGTAAATCAGTGCCGGCGCCTAAAAAGGCTCCGGTGCTACTGACAGCTTGGCCGTCTTAATCATGTTGTCCTGAATCTGCACGATTTCAATGCGATGACCGTTCAGACTGATACAGCAACTGGAGTCGGGAATCGTTTCCAGCGCTTCGATGATGAGACCGCTCAGCGTTTTGGGTCCATGTTGTGGCAGGTCCCAGTCCAGTGAGCGATTAATCAGACGAACCTGGGTAGCGCCGTCGATCATGTAACAATCGTCATCAATGGGATGAATATTGACATTGGTCTCGGCAAGGTCTGTGGTGAATTCACCGACGATCTCTTCGAGGATATCTTCCATGGTCACGATACCGAGGATGTCGCCGTATTCATCCACGACAAGTCCGATGCGTTCCTTAGCCTGCTGGAATTTAACCAGTTGTGTTTGCAGGGTGGTATTTTCCGGTACGAAATAAGGATCGTCGGTTTCCTGCAGAATTGAGGCTTTGGCGATATCTTCTGAGGTTAGGAATCTGGCGGCACTGCGCAGGTGCAGTACGCCAAGAACTTTGTCGATATCTTTCCGATACACCGGTATTCGCGTGTGCTGGGTTGAGCGGATCTGCGTGATGATATTCTCAATGTCGTCGTCGAGGTCGAGGCCCTCGATTTCGTTGCGCGGTACCATGATGTCATTGACGGTGACTTTATTGAGGTCCAGTACGCCGAGCATCATGCCCTGCGGTCGTTCGGCAATTTGTGCCCCCTCGTTAACAACAGTGCGTAATTCTTCATGAGTCAGGTCATCGACCTCTGGTTCTTGCTCCGGCACACCGAACAATCTGATCAGGCCGTTGCTGATACGGATGACCGGTTCTACCAATATCCAGCTGACGGCCATCAATGGCTGTAGAACATAAGCAGAGATGAGAGAGATTTTTTCCGGGTAGGCCTCGGCGATGGTTTTTGGTGCGACCTCCGCAAAAATGAGAAATACCAGGGTACAGATCACCGGTGCCCAGACGACATAGCTTTCGCCCAGGATTTCGATGACTAATATAGTAGCCAGCGACGCCGCCGTGAAATTGACAAAGTTATTGCCGATAAGAATCAAACTGAGCAGCCGGTCCGGTCTCTTAAGCAGCCGGTTGGCCTTTCTGGCACCTCGACTGCCCTCATTGGCGAGATGCTTCAATCGATGACGATTGACGCGCATCATGGCAGTCTCGGAACCGGAAAAGTATGCGGACAGTAGAATCAGGACCGCAATGGCGCTAAATAAAAAGCCTATCGAAGGATCGTCCAAAAAGGGCGGACCTCGTCGTAATGATGGGAAGACAGTTGTACAGAATATGGCTTGATAGTGTCAAGTAATGCTTAAACTCTCTCGAGGATCACTTCGAGCACCAGTTTGCTGCCAAAATAGCCGACGACGAGCAGCGCAAAGCCGCTAAGTGCCCAACGGGATGCAATGGCCCCGCGCCAGCCAAGCTTTATACGGCCCCAGAGCAATATGGCAAATACAAGCCAGGCGGCGAGTGTAATGACGGTGTGATGGATCAGGCCCGGATGGCGGATATCCTGCAGAAACAAAAAACCGGACAGAATGGATAGGCTGAGCAGAACGAGCCCTGCCCCCAGCATTTCGAACATCAGCGCTTCCATGGTTTCGAGGGGTGGCAGGCGTTTTACTGTCTCGAGTTTATGGTGTCTGAGCCCGTAATTGCCAAATGACAGGAAAGCTGCCTGCAATGCTGCGACGGTCACCAGCGCATAGGCGAATACAGAGAGTACGATGTGCGTGCCGATACCCCGGGAGATATCATTCCGTGGTGTATAGGCGCCTTCAATGCTGAGTTGCAGCAGAACGGATACCGCCGCAACTGGAAAAACGACCACAAACAGGCTGTTGACGTCGCGGCGCAGGCTGCTGATCCAGAGCACGCTGGTTACCGCAAAGGTGGTGAGCGACAACATGGGATATAAGCCAAGGTCGATACCGACGGTGGTGTAGAAGCCGACATAGCTGGTGATACCGTGCAATAAAATAGCGGCGGCACCAATGACGGTAATGTTTTTGTTGTTCTCCCCGTTAGACACGTATTGCATGCCCGTACCGATAAGATACAGGGTTACCGCGATAATGCCGGGGATTGCTGGGTTCATGGCCCGCATTTTGACATAGATTGATGTGCGACGGCATTGTTGGTTGAGATATACTAGACGTCGAAAAAAAATCTAAGTGGTATTCAGTTGTTTGACTCGCTTACAGAAAAACTCGGTGCCTCCCTTGCCAGCATTAATGGTAAGGCGAAGCTGACTGAAGAAAATATCCAGGGCACGCTTCGCGAAGTGCGCATGGCTTTGCTTGAAGCTGATGTCGCATTGCCTGTGGTTAAAAGTTTTGTTGATAGCATACAAGGGCGAGCAGTAGGCCAGGAGGTGACTAGTAGTCTGTCGCCCGGTGAGGCCTTCATAAAAATCGTCAATGACGAGCTGACCCGCATGATGGGGGAGCACTCCGATTCCCTGGATCTTAATGTTCAGCCCCCGGCCGTTATTCTTATGGCGGGTCTGCAGGGTGCTGGTAAAACAACGTCCGCGGCAAAGCTGGCCTATTGGCTGAGGACCCGTGAGAACAAAAAAGTGATGGTGGTTAGTGCTGACGTCTATCGTCCGGCAGCTATCGAGCAACTTAAAACCCTGGCCGGGGACGCAGAAGTTGAATTTTGTGAGAGTTCACCCGATCAGGCACCACTCGATATCGTGAGCAATGCCGTGAAAAGCGCGCAGCAGCAATTTATGGATGTCCTGATTGTGGATACTGCGGGCCGCTTGGCGATTGATGAAGAGATGATGGCTGAAATCAGCGATATCCACGCCAGGATCAAACCCGTGGAAACGTTGTTTGTGGTTGATGCCATGACTGGCCAGGATGCCGCCAATACCGCGAAGGTATTCAACGAGGTACTCCCCTTGACCGGCGTCATTCTGACCAAGGCAGATGGTGATGCCCGTGGTGGCGCAGCATTGTCGGTCCGCGCAGTTACTGGAAAACCCATCAAGTTTATGGCGGTGGGCGAAACCATCGATGCATTGGATGCGTTTTATCCGGATCGTATCGCTGGCCGTATCCTGGGAATGGGCGATGTGCTATCGCTGATCGAGGAAGCTGAACAAAAGGTTGATAAGAAAAAGGCCGAGAAACTCGCCAAAAAAATTAAGAAAGGTAAACGCTTTGATCTTGAAGACTTCCGTGACCAGATTCAGCAGATGAACAATATGGGCGGGCTGTCCAGTATGCTGGATAAGATGCCAGGCATGGGGGCAAACAAGGCGGCAGTACAGGATAAGGTCAATGACAGCCAATTTATGCAGATGGAAGCGATCATTAACTCCATGACGCCCGGTGAAAGACACTTCCCGGACGTCATTAATGGCTCTCGAAAAAAACGCATTGCCCGTGGTTCGGGGACGCAGATTCAGGACATTAATCGTCTGCTGAAACAGCATAAGCAGATGATGAAAATGATGAAAAAGCTGACCAAAAAAGGCGGCATGACGAACATGATGCGTGGGATGGGTGGTATGATGCAGCAGCCCGGTAGATTGCCGGGAAGATAAACCTGCAGTGTCAATTGAAAGCCTGAATCCTTTACCGTAAAATAGCGCTCCTTTTGACGGCTCCCTGGGCATTTTTCCACTGGGCTACAATAAAATTACTAAGGAAATCAAATAGATGGTCGTTATTCGCTTATCCCGAGGTGGCGCTAAAAAGCGACCTTTTTACCACTTTACAGTGGCCGATAGTCATCGAGCCCGCGATTCTCGCTTTATTGAGCAGTTGGGTTTCTTCAATCCTGGCGCAAACGGTCAGGAAGTTCGGGTCCGTTTAGACCTCGAACGGCTTGATTTTTGGGTACGCCAGGGCGCGCAAATGTCTGATCGTGTGAAGCAGCTGGTTAAGGATTTCAGGAAAGCATCTGTGGTACCAGAAAGCACCGATCAGGACGCAGCGTAAAGCGACTCAGTAGCTGGGCAATGTGAATCAGGCACAGGTACTTCTCGGTCGTATTAACGCAGCACATGGCCTTAAGGGTTGGGTGAAGGTTTTTTCCTATACCGACCCGATAGAACAGATTCTAAGCTATTCCCCGTGGACCCTAAGACGACAATCTGTCGAAGATGACGTGGAGATTGCAGAGGCTAGAAGGCAAGGCAAGGGAATAGTAGTCAGACTGGTTGGCGCAGAGGACCGCGATCAGGCAGAAGCATTAATAGGCAACGAAATATGGGTTGCCGGGTTACCGGACCTTACAGATGGCGAATACTATTGGCATCAACTGCAGGGGCTGAAAGTGACAAATACGGCAGACGAGATATTGGGTGCCGTTGACCAGATAGTGGAAACGGGTGCGAATGACGTGATGGTTGTTGCACCGAACGAGGCGAGTATCGACGATCAGGAACGCCTCATTCCCTTTGTAGAGGGAAAAATAGTCAGGGAAGTTGATCTTCAGAATCAGAAGATCGTCGTGGACTGGCAGGCAGATTACTAGTCGTGTGGTTAGGACTTGTGTCGCTGTTCCCGGAGATGTTTCGGGCGGTGACCGAATATGGGATTACAGGTAGGGCGGTTGAGCGTGGTTTGCTTGAGCTAGACTACTTTAATCCTCGGGATTATACGACGGACCGTCATCGCACCGTGGATGACAAACCGTACGGTGGCGGACCTGGTATGTTAATGAAGGTCCAGCCGCTTAAAGACGCGATAGCAGCGGCACGTGACCGCAAACGGGATGGCAAAGTGATTTATTTGTCGCCCCAGGGCAAACGCCTGGATCAGCAGATCCTTAAGGATTTGTCGAAAGAGGATGCGCTTATTCTGGTATCCGGTCGATACGAAGGTGTCGACGAACGATTGATAGAGCAGGAAGTAGATCTTGAACTATCGATCGGTGACTATGTACTAAGTGGTGGTGAGCTGGCGGCCATGGTGGTCGCCGACGGGATAACGAGATTGTTGCCCGGTGCAGTTGGGGATGAAGAGTCCATAGTTCGAGACTCTTTTTATGACGGGTTGCTGGATTATCCACAATATACCCGGCCCACTGAGATAGAAGGGCAAAGCAGTGTGCCAGAGGTCCTGTTAAGTGGTGATCATGCTGAGATCGCCAGATGGAGAATGAAGCAGGCACTGGGAAGAACATTTGAACGACGTCCGGATTTGCTCGCAAAGCAGCCGTTGGACGATGAAGGTAAGCAGCTGTTGCAGGATTACCTTAACGAAAAAACTAAATGATCGGAGTCGATCGAAGAAGGACTGACATGAGCAAGAGCAAGAAAGAAACAAAAATGGTCGATTGGGCCACTGGCGGAAACAGAAACAAAGCGATCACGCTGGTAGATAACGCACAGCTCAGAAGTGATATTCCAGAGTTTGGTCCTGGCGATACCGTCATTGTGCAGGTCAAGGTACGGGAAGGTACTCGTGAGCGTTTACAGGCCTTTGAAGGGGTTGTCATCGGTAAACGAAACCGAGGTGTCAATTCTGCTTTTACCGTTCGAAAAATATCCCATGGCGTGGGCGTTGAACGTTCTTTTCAGACCCACAGTAAGCTTATCGATAACATCCAGGTGCAGCGACGCGGCGATGTTAGACAAGCTAAACTCTACTACCTGCGCGAGCGTAGTGGTCGTGCGGCACGTATCAGAGAAAAGCTATAAGATCCCTTTCCAGCATCACCCTCTCGGGTGATGCTGCTGGTGTAATTCCTTCATCCGATGCTGGGCGACATGTGTATAGATCTGTGTCGTCGACAGGTCACTATGCCCCAACAACAACTGTACAACCCGAAGATCCGCCCCGTGATTTAAAAGGTGCGTCGCGAATGCGTGGCGTAGGGTATGGGGTGATAGTTTTTTCTGGATGTCCGCCGTTTGGGCATGGGCTTTGATGCGATACCAGAAAGCCTGTCGGGTCATGGCGCTGCCTCGATTGCTCGGGAAGACAATGTCCTGATTGAGATTTTTTTTAAGCAGGTTGTTTCTGGTTTCCTGCAGGTAATCCGTTAACCAGGAAATCGCTTCTTCCCCCATGGGCACCAGTCGTTCCTTTGATCCCTTACCCACAATTCGTACCACGCCCTGACGCAAGTTAATTTCGGTGAGTTTTAATCCAACGAGTTCACTAACCCGCAAGCCGCAGGCGTATAGGACTTCAAGCATCGTGCGATCACGAAAACCAATTGCAGTAGAAAGGTCAGGCGCTGCCAGGAGTTTTTCAACGTCGCCTTCTGTCAGTGAATCTGGAAGGGGGCGACCCAGTTTCGGATTCTCAACGCGCAGGGTAGGGTCTTCAGAGATATGTTTTTCCCGCAGCATATGTCGGTAGAAGCTGCGCAAACAGGACAGAGCGCGGGCGGTTGAGCGCGCCTTGACGCCTAACGACATGCGATCGGAAAGATAATGTAAAACGTCCTCTCGGCGAATCAGACTCAGTTGGTTACCGCTTTTGTCGGCCCACAACGCGAAGTTCTGTAGATCCTGTCGATAGGCGCTGAGGGTGTTTTGACTGAGGCCTTTTTCGAGCCACAGGCTGTCCAGGAACTGGTCGATTAGCGGTTGGTCAGGGACGGGTTTGGGCACAGGGTTCTGGTTCTATAGGTGTGTAATGTACTTTACTCTTTGTTCCTGACGGTTTGAACCTGCAGCCGCTGAGGGCTCTTTTGGGGCCGTTTGGGGTTTGTGGTGTGGAAGGTTCTTGTTCGTTTTGGGGTCTAGGGTATTATGCGGGCTGAGATTAGAGAAGATTGACT
>Ga0115002_10009755_pt1 | contig 10409 bp, 5 predicted proteins | sample ArcticOcean_MG_C_8_FD_89576 | JGI IMG/M metagenome (GOLD analysis project Ga0115002, IMG submission 89576) | Marine microbial communities from western Arctic Ocean - ArcticOcean_MG_CB11_86 | ecosystem: Environmental > Aquatic > Marine > Oceanic | place: Arctic Ocean: Canada Basin | collected... | reverse complement strand
GAGTAGGTGGCGCGCCCACCTCACCTGGGCTTTGCGGAGTCGCAGGTGAGGCGGGGGCTGGCGCAGCGGCAATAGTCGCACCATTCACGCCTTGTTCGGGTTGCGGTTGACTCATCTCAACCGTACTAGTATTAGGATCAACAGATGCGTCGCGAGCATCAAGCCAAGTTTTTTTGCTTTCCGCTTGTTCTGGCGTACCGTATTTTGAAAATGCAATATCGAATAAACTTACCGACACGCCTGCGAGCAGGTGGTCGCCGGTGGTCGTGTAGCCATCATAATTTAACCGTTGACGAAAATCTTCATATGTTTCACCTGCCATCGGTCTATACTTCAGCATTTGGAAACTGTCCCAGCCTGAGCCGGGATCGTAGCTCGTCTGCCGCCCCTTCAAATTGAATCGCGGCGGATCGACGGGATCGGCAGGGGGGTCTGCCGGGGTGCGCATCGCCGCCGCGATCCAGCGTTTCACTCGGGGGGAGTCTCGCGTGGTAAAACCTTCTGCAGCGGGTGCGGATCGTGCGTCTGCAGCACCGGCTGCCATTGCAGGAGTGTTGCCTCGCGTGTTTGGGCGGTCTTTATACGGAAACTCCAGCGGTGGAGTGTGAAGCATATATCTTTTCGACTGTCGTTGACGGAGCGACTTATCACTCCAATAACCAGGGGTGTTGCCTTCCCGGTCGCGTGCCGCACCATCGGGCTGATAACCAGGCAGCTTCTGCTGCGCCGCTGCATCGACGGGGGGAAGCACTCTGGGTTTGCCTCCGCCGAAGCTTACTCCTAACTTAACAAGCAAACCTTGCATGCCATAAGTTCGCGGAGCAAACAGTTGCTTCACGCCAATCGTATTAAGATCAGCGCCTTGCTTAAAGATATATGAAATACTATTTGGCATTATTTTGGCTCCCGCCCCAGACAAAATCTTTAGCTGCATTACCAGCGTCACTAGCCGCTTGGCCAGGATTGTTCATCGCATTTTGTGCATATTGCCCAGCAGCAGCTGTCGAAGTTGTCTCGTTATTTAAAGCTTTCCACGCTATATCTTTATTTTGCTGCGAAGCGCCGCTGTACACAGCACCAGCACGTTGGCCCACTGATTGCGTAGCTGCGTTTGCTGCGGTGTTAACGCCTTGCACACCTGTAAAATCTGCTACAGTTTTAGCGATCGGAGCAACTGTCTTTTGTAATTCTGGCGTAATATAAGAACCAGGATCGCTTTCAAAAGCTTTACGCTTCATAAAGTCTGGTACATAATCTTGCCAACCTTCTGCAGCCTTCGTCAAAGCAGGGTAGGCATCCGCACTTTGCTTGCCAGATTTTTTAACAATAGCGCTGGCAGGTGCCGAACCTTTCCCGCGATTCATTGGATGATTTGCGTCGTAAGAAATGCCGCCAGGTAGCTTTACTGTCCGCGGAGGTAACTTTTCAAGTAATTCACCTTGATTTGCGGGATGTGTTGGATCGTAAGAAATGCCTCCGGGCAAGTTTACCGTATTTGGATTTTTTGGCGGCTCCGCTTTGTTATCATTCGTTAAATATTTATATGCGCGGTAAGGTATATAGCCCGGCATAAGCCATTTGGCGTTATCTCGCAATAAGTTGAATTCTTTTTTTGCTTGTTCGCCTACATCAAAACCTTCTGCAGCTTTCGTCAGAGCAGGATAGGCATCTGCACTTTGCTTGTAGTACTGGCTGTAATGCTCTTGCAACGCTTGACGACGCTGCTCCTCTTCATCTTCTTCTTCGTCATCATCCCCAGCTAACATTTTGTATAGCGCGTAACCCCCAATACCTAAACCACCAGCACCTAATAATGCAGGGATAGCTGCCTGCATTGTTGGTGATAAACTTTTGTACCAATCACCCGCACCCAAAGCAGAAGCACCAGACTGCCCCCAATCTCCGAGTGTGTCTGTAATTTTATTAAAGATGCCCGCGCCATCGCCGGCTTCGTCGTCAACAAGGCTATCTACAAACTCTTTAGGCATAACTCCAGAATCTTTACGCTGCTTTTCATATGCATCTATCGCGTCACTTATTTGATCAGGTGTGGCTGTCGGATTGTCTTTGATTAGCTTTGCTTTCAAACGTTTAAAAGCATCTGGCCATTGTTGTTCAATTAAAGCGTCTTTTTTGTGCCCCTGATATATATCTGTGCCAAGCGCTGTAGCTTGTGTCGCTGCAGGTAACGCGATAGCTGAAGCCGCCAACGCAGGAGAAGCTAAAGCGAAAGGAAGTGCGTTTGACGCTATAGCCCCGCCCCAGTCGCCAATGTTTGCAATGCCTGCACCAATTTTACCTGGAATACCTTGTTTCCCCATATCCTTTGTGTGCTTCTTCATCCGGGCTGCGTTATTACTGCCTTCATAAATACCTTTGCCGCCAAAAATAGCCGAACCACCAAACGGTCTTGCAACGTCTCGTAAACTATTACCAGCATCGTGCCAGATAGAATTAAGCCCAGCCCTCGCATTGTCATACCAACCATCGGTAATACCTAGATGATCTGTAACACCGGGCACCACACTAGCAGCTTCACCTACAAGACCCGCTGCAGTACCTACAGCACCTTTAGCGCCACCATAAATGGCACTACCTATATTTTGTAAGTGTGTGGCGACTTCATTTGACGCAGGTGTCAAACTTGGATCGAAACCCCAAGCCATCTTCGTAAGAGCAGGATACTGCTCTGTATAAGAATTAGAAACACGTTTTTTCTTCTTTTTATTCAACACTTTCTCATTCATATTTTCGAGGATGGGGTCTGGCATTAGTTAGTTTCCTTGTTTAGCTCCCTCACAGCAAACTTCCAAAATAGAATGGCAGCGTTTGCAGTGCTTCTTTCCTCTTATATAAATGAAATCTGTAAAACCACATACATAACATGGAATCTCAAAAGTCATAGTTACTTCTAGTTGTTGACAACTAGATTACCCTTTCCCACCAAACGGACCTCTACGATTTCTTATATTCTTAACCATGTTTCTGATAGGTTGTCTACGTTTATTGCCAGCTGGGCGTTGCTTCCCGCGGCGCTTGCCACCTTGTTGTGCAGGAGCTTCTTCTTGCTTACTTGAAAAACCGCCTGGCACACTCGAGTTACCACCAATGTTCGCGGTAGCGCCGGCAGCAGCCCCGGCACCACCGGCTCCGATAAGTCCGCCAACATTCGACGGAAGATCATCAGTAAGTCCTGCGTCCATATCTTGCCGCGCACCTGCAATTTGCTCAGAGGGCGGTGGCGCGGGCCCTGCGTTATCGCCTTTGTTTACTAAGCCAGGAAACTGTTTAGCAAACGCACCCATGCCCATTGAACCGGGACTAACAACTTCTCCGCCAACAGGTTTTTCTTCTTGTTTACTGGCAAAGCCGCCGGGGATATTCCCAGGAATGTCATATTCTCCAGAAGTATAATCACCAAGATCATCTTGAGGACCTTTTGGCATTACGAAACCGCCAGCAGGTTTTTTGCTAGGTTTCTCCGGGACGCTATACGCCCCGCCCATAGTCCCACCAATAGAAACATTATCGGGTAAACCACCGCGACCAGGCTTAGGAGGCTTAGGTGCTGTAGCTGGCTTCGGTGCTGTAGCTGGCTTCGGTGCTGTAGCTGGCTTCGGTGGCGACATCCCGTATCCGCCAGGAGGTGCTGGACTACCACCAATGCGTTGTTGCGTATCTTCAAGCGTGGGCGCTGGGCCTAGAAAATTACCATTAGCATCGGGGGAGGGCATTGCAACATCGCCAGCACCACCACCAGCACCACCACCAGTAAATCCACCAGGAATCGAATCAGGTGATTCAGTGCCAGGAGCAGGTGCTTGAGCTGCATTAGGCTTCAGCTTACGCACACTGCCACTTGTCGCAGGATTAAACTCTCGTTCTGCAATGGGCATAGGCTTACGTTCAGGTTCAAATTTGGCCCCTAACGGCTCAAGCAACTCTGGAGGTGCCTCATAAGTTTCACGCTCGCCAGTACGGAATATTCCAGGCTTATTTGAAAGGCTGTTCGTTGGGCCAGCAGCAGGCTCATTGTTTTGCAGAGTAGCATTGCTGCCTTGCATACTCGGGAGACGATCCATCTCCTCTTGCGTAGCTGGACCGTGCCCACCTCGACCAGCATTAACAGGAGTAGTTGGACCAGTTGGGCCAGCAGCAGGCTCATTGTTTTGCAGAGTTTGCATGCTTGGAAGCCGATTAAGCTCCTCTTGCGTAGCTGGACCGTGCCCACCTCGACCAGCATTAACAGGAGTAGGAGGCTGCTGTGAAGCAAAACCACCAGGAATCGAATCTGCAGAATCACCCCAACCACCGCCACCGCCACCACCGCCACCACCACCGCTACTATGTCCGGCAGGAACAGGCGCATCGCCAGCAGGATTATAACTTTCAGGTGCCCCTTTTTGCTCTTTCTGTAGTCGCTTCATTTCTGCCGTTGCTTCTACATTAGAAGCATAAGGATTGCCATGTGCCATGGCAGTATCTGGGTCCACAGTTTTTTGCCGTGCAATAGGAAATGCAGGTTCATCTGTCCCTTCCCGAGGCATAGCCGGTGGTATAGGTCTGTCGATGGCATCATCGATCGGCCCTTGTGGTATAGGAGAAGCTGGTGGTTGCCCTCCGGCACCGCCACCTGCAGAACCGGCAATAGCATCACCCTGCCCTGCTTCAAAATCATCGCCAGCAGGATGCTGACCACCTTGATCCCAGTCAGGTTCTTCAGGAGCATCCATCGCAACAGACTGCGGCGAAGGGGCACCAGCAGTTAGTTCCACTGGTGCGGCATCAGGAGAATTGTCCACTAACTCCATGCCATCTCCGGTAGGATCAAATCCCGGCGGATATGGCGAACCGCCAGCATCAACACGCCCTGCATCCATATCAGGCGAATCGCCAGGAGCCGCTGTTGCACCACCCGCAGCACCAGCACCGCCAGCACCTGCAGTGCCCGCAGGTCCGCTATCGGCAGAGCCAAGCCAATCTTGCCCGTCTGAAGAATACGTCCCTTGATCCAGCGTACCGCCTTTAAGTTTTCTGGTTAAATCTCTAACTTGCTTCATACCCATACCGCGAGTGTCGTAACCGGCACTACGCAATCCCGCAAGTTGTGTTGCTGTCTGATGCGTCCACTTGCGGTTTAAATCATTCTTTCCTTCATTTCTGTTATATGCATCCATCACAGTACCGGTTTGATTACCCCACAAGTCTCTAGAACCTTGCAAATCATCTTGCGTCGGTGCCATGTGCTTATCGTACTTAGCGTATTGCGTACCTTGGGCACCGCCTTGCGCGGCACCAGCAGGAGCCGGAGCACCGCCAGCAGCACCGCCAGTAGCAGCACCTGCGGGTGGCGCAGCTTGCGCATCAGCTTTACCTGCTGCAACATCTGCTTTTGAAGTGTCCGCAGGTTTCTGTTGCGCGGGCATTTGAAATCCGTGCCGTTGTAAATACGCCTGCATTTGCGGATCTAACTTATTATAACCGCCACGACCGTCATAAGCGCCGCCACCACCCGTACCCACGGCAGCACCGTCACCGCCAGCACCCGCGGCAGAACCACCACCACCACCACCTGCAGCCGGCTTACCACCACCCTGCTGCCCGCCGAAAAAAGCAGTATAGATACCAGGCATATTCTTTTGAAACCACGCGCCAATACTGCCGCCTTGCGGAGCTTGCGGAGCTTGCGGAACTTGAAAACCAGACTGACTTTGCATCCACTTTTGAGCTGCCGGCCCTTGCTTCTGCCACCAGCTATGCGGACTAAACGGCTGCGGCTGTCCTCCTGCCGGAGGAGTTCCGCCTGCGGGAGGAGTTCCGCCTGCCGGAGGAGTTCCGCCTGCGGGAGGAACAATCGGTGGAGTTCCTCCTACTGGAGGCGTTCCGCCTGCTGGAGGAGTTACTGGAGGAGTTACTGGAGGAGTTACTGGAGGAGTTCCGCCTGCTGGAGGAGTTGTTGCTGGAGGAGTTACTGGAGGAGTTCCGCCTGCTGGAGGAGTTACTGCTGCTGTTCGCGCTGTACGCGCTTGCTTATTTTTATCATAAACGGCTTCGAGCCTGGGACTCAGCGGTTTACCTTTCAATGCTTGTGAAAACCAACTACCTTCCTTATCCATAGCGGCTTGCGTGGACTTTTTCTTCTTTTTCTTAATCCACTTACCCTTAGAATAAACGCGACCCTTCGGCGCCTTCTTTCGTGACTTCCACGAACCTTCCTTAGTAATTTTCTCAGAAGCAGAAAGAAGATACGCTGCTAACAGCTGCTCGCGTTGCTTGTCACTCATATCTATAAACCTTTTATAATAAAAGTTTGTTTATCTTATTCGTTACGTACGTAATTTATTGAGTAAGCGTGCGATACGCTAAGTAAGGCGGCCACGTATTTTTAGCATAATTAAATAGCGAGCTAAGCGTACCGCCACCTGTATTATTCGGCTTAGATCCACCTAAGTAATCCCCGACATATTTTGAAACATCATTAGCGAAGTAGCCGCCACCAGCTCCTGCGATTAAACCACCTAACGCGCCTTTACCGCCGCCAGCAAAGCCACCGATACCGGCACCAAGCGTGCCGCCTAAAATTGCGTTTAACGCTTTCGGGTTTTTTCCTAGATAGTCTTTAATTCCACTCCACGCATCACTAATACCTTCCGGCATTTCGAATGCTTGCTTAGTCAGTGCTGGGTACATCGCCATATTCTGTTTCATTAACGGAGAAGGTTGCAGGGGCTGCTTCTGTTGCAGAAGCTCCTTCTGCTGTTGCTGCAGGACATTATATTTGCCGCCACGCATATTTTTACTAACAGCTGGCTGTTGCCCTTTTGCTAAATCGCTAGCTGCCGATTCCTGTTCGATAGGCCGCCCAAGATAGGAAGAGGTCTGTGGCTGTTGCCCTTTTGCTAAATCGCTAGCTGCCGATTCCTGTTCGATAGGCCCAAATGCTTGCTTAGTTAGTGCAGGGTATGCTGCATACTTTTCCTCTTCCTCGCCTTCATCACCTGCAAACCAGTCAGCGACATCACCACCTTTATCTTTAATAGCGTTGAGTATCTCTGGATCATTGAGCATCTGCGCTAACTGGTAACCAGCAATACCACCACCGATACCGCCAGCAGCTCCACCAGGTATACCACCAATCGAGTCACCTGCAGTCGCGCCAAGATTCAAACCACCTAACGTTAACCCGCCAGTAACAGCACCAGGTAATACGTCTTTACCGCGAATTAGATTTAACAAAGCACCGATACCAGAACCTGCGATAGTACTGAGCCCTACATCTTTTGCGATAGTACCAAGACCGGCTGCCTGCTTCGTCAAAGCAGGATAAGCGGAAGACATCTTTGACAGCGCAAGTAGTTGCTTCTCCTTCTCATCTTCTTCTTCCTCACCCTGTATTCCTTGTGCAAGCTGGTAACCCAAAGCACCACCACCAACACCCGCACCACCACGCAATAAAGGATCTACAAGAGCACCACCAATACGGCCGCCCAAATTCAATGGATTTAAATAGCTAGACCACGATTCGTTAGGCTGTAATGCGTCATAAACTTCTTTACCAGCGCCGTAACCCAAACCAGTCAAACCGCCAGTAATAGCGCCTCGGCCCAAGTCTTTACCTCTGAAAAGATTAGCTACAGTACCAACACCCGCACCGCCAAGACCAAGCAAACCTAACGACTTCGCTTTTTCTATAACACTATCCCAATCTATTTCGGCTTGCTTCGACAAAGCAGGGTAGGCAGAAGATTTCGGAAAAGCGTCAGCAGGATCAATAGGCGGCTCATCCATTAATCCTTTAAGATTTTTCCATCTTGGCATCCGGCTGGCTTCCTGCTGTGCCTGTGCCGCCCGTGCCGCCTGTTCCCGTGGATTAAGCGGTCTTTGGTTTATCATGCGTTGTATCTTTTGTTCCGTGGTCAAAACTTTGCGGGGCCGCGGTGGTGGCGGGGACGCCACATTGACGCCCGTCGAAAGCTCAGATCCCCGTGGTGCTGCTGCAGCAGCTTCATCACCATGAAGCGTTATACTCTGCTTTGGGCCGGCAGCAGGAGTTGCAGCAGGTATTTCGGATGGCATTCTTCTTCTTTTAAGAGGAGCTGCAGCAGCTGCATCACCATAAAGCGTTATATTCTGCTTTGGGCCGGCAGCAGGAGTTGCAGCAGGTATTTCGGATGGCATTCTTCTTCTTTTAAGAGGAGCTGCAGCAGCTTCAGAAGCTGCATCACCATAAAGCGTTATATTCTGCTTTGGGCCAGCACTTGGTAATTTATTTACACCTGTAGCAACATCAGCAACTTCATCACCATAACCAGCTAATCCTGAAAGACCTTTCCAGGCTTTACTAATAGCTTTACCTGCACCTGCCAAATTAACAGCTTCCTTTGCTAAAGCAGGGTAGGCAGGATAGGCAGCAGCTATCTTGTCTTCCATATCTTTCCAGGCCTGATCGCCTGTAGCTTCGTGCGGAACCGTCTTAACCTTCGGAGCCGGGCCAACAACACGCATATTGTCTTTACTACCAGCAGCAGCACGACACGTAGCGCAAACGCCACCGCATTTACATTTGTTCTCTTTATGACCAGCTTCATGCATGGCTGTAACCTCTTTAGATTGTGGTGGTGTTGGCGTAGCAGGCGCCCCTGGTTGTGCAGGTTGTCCGGATCGTTCTTTAATCTTCTTAGTGGCTTCGGAAATAATTGTTGGTAGTGGTTGCCCGCCGCCCACTACCTGATCTAACGGAACTTTATGGTCAACAGGCTGCCCAATTTCCTTTTGTTTTGTTTTTTTAACCTTCGCAAGAGTTTCACCTGCGTTGGCTAGCTTCTCTAAATGCGGGTAGTTATTCATTATTTCAACCTTCTGCTAACTAATAAATAGCAATCCTAGCAGTACAAGTAAAAAGTAAATTGCGAATATGTATGTATCATCCCAAATTATGCGTTTCATTGCACTATTGGCTTTAACAAATACGGAGCGGCAGCGCGGGCCTGCGCAGGGAAATACTCCCTACGCGACATAGCTATATTTCCTGTGAATGAATTTTCCGTAGGTGCCATAGGTGTAGGTATTTTATCTAATACGTTATTCGTAACATTATCTCGAGTGCGGGCTAGCAGGTCCCTACGACTTATGGATTTATTGCTATTTGTTAGTTTCTTAAAATTATTAGCGACATCAGCAGCCTCATCTCCGAGACCAGCTAACCCTTTAAGACTTTTTAAAATAGCACTAAAATTAACAGCCTCTTTCTCTAAATATCTAGAATGCTTCAACAGATATTGTGCTGTTTGTTTATTCATTTTTATTCCGTCTTATGCAAAGCGAACAGCTTTAGTTGTCCATTAATCCTTTAAGACCTTTCCATCTTGGCATCCGTAGTCTGTCCTGCTCCGCCTTGAGACGCTGGGCCTCCGCTTCGGGAGGTTTTATTCCGGTAACGCATCAACCGTATAACTCCGGTTACCGCCCAAATTTAAAATCTTTTCTGTGTTAGGATTACTAGCATGCGGCGCAAACCGGCTTACACCGCCTGGGTCCGTGTAATAAACTCCTCTAGGTTGCGGCTGCCCTGGCAGCGATGGTCCATGATAATTACTGAACGTAGGCATCCCGCCCTCTGCCATAACTCTCTTTGTTACGCCATGCAACGGCTCCTCCACATATTGCTTAAGCCAAGCTGTCTGCTCTGGTGCCCCTGCTACAAGTTGTTGCCCGTACGGATTTTTGCCCCCAGACGCTCTAATGCGTTGTGCGTCATCAATAGGGGGCGCAAAATACTTGTCCATATTTGTGTGCGTAACTTTAACAGGAGCGGGCTTAGGCGCGGGCGTAGGCACCGCAGCAACTTGTTTTGGTGTTATTATAATTTTATTTGCACCTTTAGCAGCTTCATTACCGTAAAGCCCCAAATATTTTCCAAACCTGCTTAATCCTTTGCCAATTGCAGCAGGATTAACAGCTTCCTTTTGCAAGGAACTAGCATGCTTCAATAAGTATTGAGCTTGGTGCTTGTTCATTCGGTTATTTCTTATCGTCACCGAAAGGCCGAAATTCGCGGTCCTGGTTGAAAGGCCAAATTCCTAATCCATATGCGCCTCCCACGACGGGCGGCGCAGTAACTCCGCCTGCAATACCTGCAGTCATCGCGGCGTCTTTGAGGTCGCTGATTTCCTTCTGCCTTCGCAGTGCCGCCATCTCCGCCGCATGACTTGGCTTTGGCGTCGCGGCTCGGGCTGCATCATTTGGCCACACCCCTTTTTGGGTTACTTGTTTAGCAGCATCCACACCTTCATCACCATAACCAAAGAATTTTGAAAGACCTTTCCAGCCTTTACTAATTGCTCTACCTGCACCTGCCACATTAACAGCTTCCTTTTGCAAGGAACTAGCATGCTTCAGTAAGTATCGTG